>SDBV01011224.1_pt1 | contig 11638 bp, 11 predicted proteins | sample 2277081 | NCBI WGS metagenome assembly SDBV01 (sample SAMN10402039, study PRJNA504765) | marine sediment metagenome | isolation source: marine sediment core GS10_PC15, 223 cmbsf | place: Arctic Ocean: Southern Knipovich Ridge | collected 2010
CGGTATGTGATTGCTCTACTAGACCAGACTGAACCATAACATTTTTTAATATTTTGAATAACCTGACTAAGAGAATTTAAGTTGAGAAAGGTATCGTATTGACCTGCAAAAGAGGCAGTAGGTAAATCTTCCGCTGTTGCAGAGGAACGAACAGCAACATTACTAACGAATAATTTATCATATTTTATTTTAATTTCTTCAAGCGCTTCTGGGTGTAAAGTGCTATCCTTAATGGCATCTTGAATTTTCTTGGAAAAATTCTTTACTGTTTTATAATTTCTATAATCTACTTTGGATAATGAATTTTGGATTACTTCGTTTAAGTTATTTTGTTTTAGAAAAATAGAATAGACATCTGTAGCGATGACAAATCCATCAGGAACAGTAAAATCATTTTGAATTAATTTACTAAGATTGGCAGCTTTACTTCCAATTTTATTTAAATTTTTTTGATCAATATTCTTTAAATTTATTATTAAGGGTTCTTTAATGACCATATTCCACACAAAAACTCAATTAATTCTTTTAATATTTATAAATAATTATTCTAAGGATATATTTATTTTAAATTATATTTATAATTATTTTAGTTTTAACCTTCTGATTTGGACAATTTTTATAATCTTAAATCAGAGTTATTCAGAAAAGTATTTTTTAAGAATTTACCGTGTCAATGAAATACGATTAACAATTACAGGATGAGTGATGCTACACATTTAAATTTATTCATATAATGTCAAGTTTAGTCATCAAAATATTTATTGGTTTTCCTTTTTTTTTTGCTAATGACTAATGTACCATTTTTAATTTCGATCGATACAGCTTCTTTATCAGAAAAGGGAAAAGTTTCATCTTTTGCTAATTTACATGGAAGATATACCCACATGCTCTCATATTTACCATGACCCGATTTTTTTTTTTTTTTATTCTTCCCATCCATCTTCTCATGATAATTCCCACTCTCTTTAAAATTATACTTGATATCATTAATATTTATAGGATTATAAGCTTAATTTAAATTCTTTTCAGCAGAGTTAACTTTATTGCGCTTTTCATTTTTTTAATATTCAATTTTCTTATTTTTGATTCTGCTAAGTTAACTTTTAATTATTTAAATCAAATATTATATATTTATTTAAAATATAATTTATAAATCTTTTTACTATAAACACATTTTAAGAAGTAGGAAAATATGAGTAGTATTTTTACGACCGTAATTTTTTCCAAATAAAAAAATGGGTTTGCTTAAATAAATTTTCTCAATTTAAAAAATAAGTTAAAAAATTACACTAAATTTAAATTAAAAGAGTAAAATTTCCACATTATAATGCTATAAGCGTACTTTAAACATTTTAAAACAATGACTCATAAAATTAAAGAAAAAAAGAGGGATATTAAAATTGTGGAATCATTGTAGGCTTTAATGGATACTCCTGGATCATCTTATAAGCATTCTTAAGACACTCTTTTGCGTTAGCGACAGTAGAATTTATAATACTGTAAACAGTTTCTTCACGCTCGATTAGTCCCGCACTTTGTCCTAAAAGAATGGTTCCCTCCTCAACATTTCCAGCATAAACTTTTTCAAGTTGTTCCACACCCTCTGCTAAAGTTGACATCGAAGTTTCTCCAGCTTTTTTCCTATCTTTATCCATAATAAGCCCTTGAGTTTCAGAAAATTTATTTTTCAAAACTCGAGCAGGTCCGAAAACACCAGTAATTAATTTGGTATCGGAACTTCTTGAATTGGTTACCAGATCCTTGTAATTCTGATGGAATTCACATTCTTTTGAGGATATAAATCTCGATCCCATGGCAATTGCTCCAGCGCCCATGGCTAAGGCTGATGCCAGACCCACACCCGTTGCATATCCTCCACTTGCGATTAAGGGAACATTTGGCAATTTAGTTCTTATTTGCTGTAATAATACCAGCGTGCTTATGTTTTCATAAGATTGATGCCCACCACCTTCATTTCCAGTTGCAACAATACCATCAACTCCACTTTTATTCAATTTTTCAGCAAGTTCCAATGATGGAGCAACGTGAAAATGCTTTATTGATGAACTGCTATTCTTTAAAGCCTCAAAATGTCTATTATTTATCATTTTTGGAGACCCTGCACTCGTTAATAAATACACGCATTGTTCTTTTATTTTTGGATTTTCCATGATAAATTTCGGAATTTGTCTGCATAGTTTAATAGCATCTGGTTGTAATCGAGCTGTGCGAATGTTAAATCCGAAATTTTTATCAGTATGCTCAACAACATATAACATTGCTTTCTTCATTTCTTCTAAACTCACTTTGCCTTGCAGGTTAACATGACTTAAGACACCTAACCCACCTGCTTCTGATACTGCTACTGTTAATTTTGTTGTATAAAATGGTCCCATTGGAGCAGCTACTATTGGATGTTTTATTCCTAACATTTTGGTTATATTTGTTTTTATCGCCATTACAATTCATTTCTGTTGATTTTTTAAATTTATCTATTTTTAGTTTTTGTAAATAATTTTTTAGTTTATCATTTATAAATTTTCTTGCTTGAAACATACTTTAATATGTAGGAAATTATGAAAAGTATTATCACTTTAAATCTAGTTAAAGATATTTACTATTGTAATTTTTTACGGGTATAAAAATTGAGTTTATTTAAAATTCTACTTTAAATCAAGAATTCTATTGAAATATTCGTTTGGAATACTAAAAATATTATCAAATATTGAGAATTTTAATAAGATGAGAATATTCAAAATGTTTAAATACCTAAAAAAATGTCTGACTATTTAATCAAGAAACTTGACTTATTTAAGGAAAAATGGATGTGATACAAAATGGAAAGTCAAAATAAAAAAGAAATAACTTTTAATATTTATGAGAATCCTAAAAGTGGAAGAATTATGTTTGAAATTAAAAGCAATCTCACTGATAAGAGTCTTTTTCTCGGATATAGAAAAAAAGGCGCCTTGGAAAAAATTGAAATGCTCACGGATAAAGCCCTCGGTCAAATTTACATTAAAAAATAAATATAATTTATCGCTCAATTGGTTCATGGCACTCAAACACTGTCAAAATTGAATGAAGCTGGTATTTACACTATTTCTCAGTTGAATAATTTTTTAGTTGATCATTTATAAATTTTCTTGCTTGAATCATACTTTAATATTTGAGAAATTATGAAAAGTATTATCAAATTAAATTTAATTAAAGATTTTTACTATCGTAATTTTTTACGGGTATAAAAATTGAGTTTATTTAAAATTTTCCTTTAATTCAGGGATATTATAGACAATTTCCTTTAGAATACTAAAAATATTATCAAATATTGAAAATTTTAATAATATGAAACCGTTCAAAATGTTTAAATACCCAAAAAAATGTCTAACTATTTAATCAAGAAAATTGACTTAACATGAGGAACTTAAAATGAAAGAATTTTTTGATAATTATTTAAATAATTTTGGAGAATTTAGTTTTGGTGAGATTAATAATATGTGTATGTCCGATTATGAAAGATGTTTTAAAAGATATTTTTCAGAAAGACAAAGAAATTATAATTCTCATATTTTTGGAGAAATCAATAATCAATTCTTAATTGATTTTGAAGAATCAATTTTCAATCTTAAGTAAGATTATGAATATCTTTTAGATATTCTCTTAATTCAAAATCCTTGCTGAAATAATAGAAAAACTTTTTAATTTTAATTTTTTTTACATATTTTACTTAGTTATTCGCTGGTTATTATCCCGAGTTAATAACATAACCCTCAACTTAGCTATATCTTCTTTTGCTGAAGTCGTGTCAATATCAGCAAGGTTATGTTCAAGACGTGGATCACGGACTCTTTTTATCTCTCGAAAACCAAACTTTTTATAGATAGTATAAGGCATCTGTCCAGCCCATTGAAGAAGCTTTTTCGATCCGGACACAAGACCCCATGAAACGAGACCATTAATTTCTTGTTGTGATTGGTACCATTCAATTATTGCCTTCAATAGCGCTTTTCCTATACCATGCCCCCATAACGAGGGAATTTGTTTACCATTAGGTAGACGACCAATGTGGTAGCATCCAAGCGTTAGAAAGCGTCCCTCCAATCCAAGAGGTTCGGCAGTCCGAAAATCCGCCCAAGGTCGGTTACCGGTCCATCCCCCTTGTTCACTGAAATGTAGATCGTACTCTTGTAAATAGAGCTGACCCAGATAACGTGAACCGTCGAAGGCTAGCATTGAAGCAATGTTTTGTTTTTCAAGGTATTCTTGAACATGGTCGGCTGACTTCCAGTGAACACATTCAATAATTCCAAAATCAGTAACCTGCATTGGACGACAACAATAGGATTTTTCTTCTAACCCTGACTTTTCAAATAAAATTTCTTTTTTTTTTTCCATCATCGCGTCCCATTGTTTCTCATGAATATATTTTATTTTTCACTAATAATTTACAACCAATCAAGATTTCCTTAAAGGATTGAATTTTTCATTTAAATTTTAAATTAATAATAAATGTTTTTAATAAATCATTTTTATCAATTTCCAATGTCATTACACTAGGTCTGGCCATGGGTTCATTATACAAGGGCTTCTTTGGTGGCGCCTTTGGTTTTGTTGGGGATCCAGGATTTAAAATTAAAGTATTATATTGTGTACCTTTTATAATAGGCGCATGTGTGTGACCATAGATTAAAATATGTAAATTATTTTTTTCAAAAAAATCTCTCAAATTCTCAGGCTTTTCGTGAATAACTCCTATATTGTACTTTTTAGCTGGAATTTTAATAAAAATAGGCAAATTTTTTATTCTATCGAGGTTTCCTACTACGCATTTAGTAGGAGCTATTTTTTCGAGTTCATCTAAAAAAAATTCATCAATCACATCCCCAGCGTGGATAATTACATCAACATCATTGAAAACCTGTTCGAACTCATTCAACAATGCTTTTACTTGTGAAGGATTATCTTCTGATGATATATGAGTGTCAGAAATTATCCCAAACTTAACCATTAAATTAATTCCCCTTTAGGTCCCCTTTAAACAGAAATAAACAATCCTATCACTAAAATTATAACTCCAATAAGAAAATCCAAGAAAATACGAAATATTAAATCTCCTTTGGATTCCCCAATTCGTTCATCTACTTGAAAGTATGTCTTAAATAAATTAAAACCTGAACTAAATCCCATTTTTATTCTTGGATATTGCCAGATAAAAAGAATTGTGCTAAAAAATAACAGAGGGATATAGAGATATAGAGTTACTACCATAAAGTCATTACCTTGAAGATAATTCCAGACTGCATGAGCAGATATAATGTTATTTAAAGCGTGCGCAAAAATAATAGGAAATATATTTTTTTTCTTTATGATAAAAACAGCTAATAATATCCCCACGCAAAGAGTTTGTAAAAACCAGATAAAAGGTACCCAAATTGGATAGTTTTTACTTGCCGGATTAAGAAAATAAAGAAAATGCATAAGTCCAAAATACAATGATGATATCAATACAGCAGAAACCTGATGGAAATGTTCACTACCTCTAACCGTTAAAAAACCTCTTGTAAGTGATTCTTCATATATGGATACACTGATTTGAATAATTATAACAGATATTAGAAAAATTAAATAAGGTGCTAGAAGATAACTATCTGTGGGCTGTGTTGATAATGAAACAGCAGTATATTCCAATGTTTCAGGTATTAAAAAATAAATAAGAAAATCTAAAGGAATAAAAATAATAAACAAAATTAAAAGACCAAGCAATAATTGATGTTTAAATCCCCCCCCCTCCTTAATTGAATATAGCTTTAAATGTACCGCTGAGGGGGTCAAATCCTCTTCAATTATAACGTTTTTTTTCTGTGGTTCTAAAACGATGTTAGAAATTAATAAAAACAAGGGTATTGCCAGAATTACCGCCAAGGCTCTTAAAGAATAATACAATAAACCATAATAAATATTTGTGGGGGATAAAAAAATTGGCAACAGATATCTCGGAATAAGAGAAAATATAAAAATCCCTAGAAATATTATTAAAACCTCAAAAACAAATCTGAACCTCTCATTGATCATATTCTTCTTAACATCATTAGCAGATTCCATAATTGGATTATTGATTTAGAAATATTATAAACTTTTTTGTTTAGAAATATATTAAATTTAGATGTTCTATACGCACGAAAAACATAGAATTAGCAATTTTATTAATATTTGAATTTTTATTATTTCCCCAAAAAAGTAAAAGTTTTCTTTTGTTTTTTAAAAAAATTTCATTATTGAGAGGGGAAAAAATGGAAGAAATTAGAATTGATAATATAGATGAGGATACTGCTTTCTTGCCAGAAATTGACATAATTTCAAATAATAGCGGAGAAATGTTTTTTGATGAGGTGGAAAAAGAAATAAGAAAGGCAAGAAAAAATCATAAAAAAGTTCAATATTATTCAGAAAATATTATTATTTATAGTTTAGAAGACGAAATCAATATAGGCCACTCAATAACTATTTTTGAAACTTTATATAGAAAGAATAATAAATTAGAATGTTCTTATTTAGCCAATAAAAGGTTACACGGTAATTATTTACTCGATTTAATAAATAAGGCAGAAATAGTTAATAGAAAGTTATGATACTGAAAAAAGTATAATTATTGATATAATCTAGGATCATTGCCACTTTTCGACTACTTACAATCCCTTCTTAGATGTTAAATTTCTTAATAGTCCAATTAAGAAATTCCAAAATTTTTCTATACTCTTGATCTCTAATCTCTCGTCGGGTGAGTGAAGATTAAGAATATTTGGTCCAATAGATATTAATTCTAATTCGGGAAATTTTGTTTTGAAAATTCCGGGCTCTAATCCAGCATGTACAGCAATTACTTTAATATCTTTTTGAAAAATCTCCCTATAAGTTTCCTTAACAAAATCCAACAACTTCGATGAGAAATTTGGTTGCCATCCCCCATAGCCACCAATAACTTTAAATTTTACACCTAAATTCGATAATTTGAATAATGAAATAATTTTATCAGATACTTTTTTATTGGAAAATGCCTCAAAACTTCTTTGGCTTGTAAGAATATTCATTCGATGCTTTTTAGTCAATACTGAAGCTAAATTTGTTGATGTATGTACTAAATCCTTAATATTTTGATCTAAAATAATCGGACCATTCGGTATCTCAAGTAATAAATTAAGAATTTTATTTTGAGCTTCATTAGTAAAAACTTCATCAATTGCAGTATCAATACCTTTAAATTTTTGAATTGAGATATCAATATTTTCTTCGATTCCAGAAAAATCTGATTTTATCTCCATTATTAATGAATTTATATAATCAAATAATTCTGGCAAATCTTTGGATTTTCCAATGATCTGCGCTTTGGATTCTCGTGGTATTACATTATGCCTTTTACCTCCATTTATGGAATTTATATAAATTGAAAATTTTTTATTTAATTTCCATAATATCTTTGCAATCAATTTTATGGCATTTGCTAGTCCTCTATGAATGTCAACTCCAGAATGACCCCCATTTAAACCTTTTATATTGATTTCCATAGCCTGGAGTTCGTTCTGTTCTTTATTCATTTGAACTGTATCAATTTTTATATCAACTTTAGTTAAAATACCCCCCACAGAGCCTATTATTACATTATTATCATCCCCTCCGTCCAGATTTATTAAAATTGTCCCTTGCATTAAATTTTCGTCAATTTGAAAAGCACCTAGCATTCCTGCTTCCTCATTAACAGTAAACAGAAGGTCTAAACCAAATTTCTCTAATTTTAACTCGCCACGATGAATTCTTTTCATTATAGCTAACTGATAGGCCATACCAACACCGTTATCTGCTCCTAATGTTGTCCCAATGGCAGTAAGCCATTTTTTCCCATTTGTTTCTATGACTTTTAGTTTCAACGGATCTTTTGAAAAGTCATGATCTGTTTCTTCATTTTTTTCACATACCATATCTAAATGGGATTGTAATATAATGGTTGATTTTCTGTCTCTATTAGGTAAAGTTCTTACTAAAAGATTTCCTGCCTTATCAATTTTAGACTCAAAATTAAATTTTTCAGCTTCTCTTTTCACATACTGCCTAATTTGTTCTTCTTTACCTGAGCATCGAGGAATTTTTGATATTTGTTCAAAATATTCCCAAAATTCTGTAGGGGCTCCCAGATCTTTTATATTTTCCATTAGTTTCATAATCTCCTATTGAAATTTAATTAAAATAATTTTGATAATAAAATTTAACTTTTAAATGTGCATTATCATAACTCTAATTTAGGTATTCCATTTCTTGCTCCTAATTCTTTTATACAATTCCCCGCGACGAAATTGCCAATTTTTACATTATTTTTTAGATCATTAAAATTAAAACTTATATTTTGAACAAATCCATAAATAAATCCAGCAGAAAAAGCATCTCCTGCACCAGTAGTATCAATGACATGGCCGACTTTGATTGCAGGGATTAATTCAGAATTTAAATGTATAGATAAAGTTGCTCCATTCTTACCCATTGTTATTATAACTACTTTAATACCTAACTTAAATAGTATATTAAATTCAGCTTCATAAGTTTTATTATTGTATTCTTTTTCGTTAATATCCATAAGGGTTATGAATTCTCTTTGAGATAAGATTAAAATATCGATATTTTTGAGTAGAATTTTTACGTTTTTGAATCCTTGGTCTATTATTAGCATCCCCGGATTTAATATTATAGGTATGTCTTTATGTTTTCCAATCTTAGCAGCTTTACAAAATGGTTCTATATTTCTCAGGCTACTTAAGAAAATAGATTTTGTCGAAGCTATTTCTTGTTCTATTATATCTTCTTTAGAAAGTTCATTAGCAGCGCCACTATGTGCATAAATTCTGCGATCGCCTTGCTTATTTAATGCTACAAATGCCGATCCAGTACTTTTTTCTTTTGAATATTTAATTAAATTAATAGAAACAGCGACTTTTCTAAAATCGTTTATTAATTTATTTCCAAATTCATCGTTAAAACCTAATTTTCCTAAGAATGCAGTATTTAATCCTAATTGGGCACATGCAGATGCAGTGTTGGCAGCAGCACCTCCAGATAACAATTTTAAATCCGATACAAAAACTTCGTCATCTTCCAGTGGATGCCTTTCAACTTGAGCAACTATATCAATTAAAGCTGCTCCAATACAAATAACATCAAAAATTTCTGTCAAATTTAAATCATTCAGATTAGTTTAACTGTAATTGAAAGAACCAAATTGAGACTTAATTTCAACTAGGTTTTTATCATGAATAGGTGATTTTTCACACTGTCCTATTATTTTAGATTCTATATTATATTTTTTTGCGATTTTAATTATGTCAGTGGCAATTGATTCATTACAAAAAATTTCCATTCTATGACCCATATTAAATACGCTATACATTTCTTTCCATCGAATCTCAGAGGACTCTTGAATTATTCCAAAAATTTTTGGAAGAGTAAAAAGGTTATTTTTAATATATTTGATACTTCTCCCATAATTTAGGTTTTTAGTCTGTCCTCCCCCCGTATTATGAATCATTCCATGTATTTCATTTCTAAACTTTTTTAAAACCTCTAATAATACAGGGGCATAAGTTCTAGTTGGTGATAATAAAGCCTTTCCGACTGTTAAATTTATTTCTTGGATCTTATCAATTAATTTGTTCTTCCCATAAAAGATCAATTTCTCATCAAGACTTTGGTCATAACATTCTGGATATTTTTCGAAATATTCATGTGAAAGCACTCCATGTCTTGCTAGGGTTAATCCGTTACTTCCAATCCCGCTATTATATTCCTCTTCATATGAAGCTTTTCCGAAACTAGCTAATGCCACAATAACATCATCGCTCTTAATGTTTTCGGCGTTAATTACATTTATTCTCTTCATACTCGTGAAGACAGAAGCGTCCAATATTAGTGTTTTTACGATATCGCCCACATCGGCAGTTTCACCTCCACATATTATTACATTTAGGCCAAGAGATGTTAATATTTTGCTGTATTCATTATATTCATCAATGATCGTTGCAATTATATCTCCTGGAATTAATTTACTATTTCTTCCTAAATTATTGGATAAGAACATCGTCCCTGTTGCTCCAACACATAAAATATCATCGATATTCATAACGATTGCGTCTCTAACTATAGCTCTAAAAATGGAGATATCATTAGTTTCTTTGTAATACATGTAAGCTAAACTTGATTTAGTTCCTGCTCCATCCGCATGAAAAATTGAGCAATAATTATCTCTTCCATTTACATCTTCTACTATTTTACAGAAGGCGCCCGGGAAGATACCCTTATCTAATTTCTCAATAGCTCTATGAACATCTTCTTTTTTTGAAGACACACCTAATTGGGAATAAATATTATTATTATCGACCATTTATCTAAAATGATGTTTATTTCTTAAAATATTAATTAAATTCTCAACCTGTTCAACTGCTTTCCCAATATATTTATTCGGATCAAAAAAATCATCTAATTCCTCTTTAGAAAATTTTTCATTAATTTTTTTATCTTCAATTAAAATATCCTTCATAAATCGATTTTCATTTCTAGCTTGTATCGCAGCTTGTCTTAAAAGTTCATGACTCTCTTGTCTTCCGATTCCTCTATTGACTAATTCAACCATAACTTTTTCAGCTAAACATGCACCCTTTGTGAGTTTCAAATTCTCTTTGATATTGTTTTCATTGAATTCTATATCTTTTAGATTTCGTGTTAATTCTAAGATCATAAAATCTAAAAATATAAAGTTCTCGGCAAAAATAACCCGTTCTGATGCAGAATTGGTTAGATCTCGCTCATCTTCTAAAATAATATTATCTAACGCGGGAATAACATTAGATTTAACAATTCTGGCAAGGCTACAAATCCGTTCCGATTTATGAGGATTCCTCTTATGTGGCATAGTTGAGCTTCCCACCTGCTTTTCTTTCTTAAATGGCTCAAACATCTCTGCAATTTCATTTCTCTGCAAAATTCTATTTTCTCTTGCGATTTTAGCTAGTGTTTGTCCAACCAACGCGGTCAACAAAATCACTTCGGCATGACGATCTCTTTGAACTATTTGGTTAGCAATAAGTACAGGCTTCAATTTAAGTTCCTTCATGACTTCTATTTGTAATTCTTTTCCCTTTTCACCGAAACTCGCCATTGTACCTACTGCTCCTGACATTTTACCATATGAGATTCTGTTTATGATCTCAGAAATTCTACTTAAATGCCTATCAATTTCGTAAGCCCATACTCCAAATCTCATCCCATACGTTGTTGGGATCGCATGTTGTCCATGAGTTCTTCCAATGCATACAAGCTCTTTTTTCTCATCCATTAATCTAACTAATTCTTTTAATAAGTGTTTTAAAGAATTCTGAATATAATTCAATGCTTCCCTCAGTTGTAAAGCTATGGCTGTATCTTCGATATCATAACTCGTTGCTCCTAAGTGAATATACTTTCCTGCATCTCCTTCACATTGCTCGGCTAATCCCTTAACCATAGCCATTAAGTCATGATGAATCTCTCTATCGATTTCCTTAACTCTTTCTATATTTACTCTATCTCGTGCATTATCTATTTCTTCAGCGGCTTCCTTAGG
>SDBV01011225.1_pt1 | contig 11638 bp, 6 predicted proteins | sample 2277081 | NCBI WGS metagenome assembly SDBV01 (sample SAMN10402039, study PRJNA504765) | marine sediment metagenome | isolation source: marine sediment core GS10_PC15, 223 cmbsf | place: Arctic Ocean: Southern Knipovich Ridge | collected 2010
TATTCAACATGATAGTCTACACACTTAAACGCTTTGATTATATGAACAACACCGTCGATCCAATCATCCGATTTGTCGTTACACCTGAAGTCTTTAGCCTGATGCTTGGGATGAAAGCTCGGATGACCCGGACGCGGCGGACGCCAGCCACAGGTGACAACTGCCGGACCATGCCCACCAGCAATCGAAAACTCATTCATAGCACTCTCAACAGCATTCAATATCTGTATCGCCTTAGCATTGTAATGTTTGCTGTCTTTGTATAGAGCCATCACTCACCGCCTTGTGGAAACATATAATCAACGATTGCCAACAAATCTGAAATATCATTCACGCCGCTACCGTCCACGTCGTACCTCTGAATCACCGCCACAAGGTCATAGTTCGTCGGCTCGAATATGTAGCAATCCTCACCGCAGGAAATCCAAACCGTCGAGGAATCCAGGCGAATGATCTTGGCCAGGTACAAGTTTTCCCGGCGTTGCCATCCATTCGCCAGCATCGCCGAGTCGTTCAACTGTTCAACCACCTGTACATGGACGCTGGTGGACCCAATATTCACGGTGTACAGCGTATCCGCCATCACGCCCGTCGCCAGCAAGCATATTGTTAGCGTCAACAAAATGGTCCTCATGGTCCCCCCGAAATCATTATGATTTGGCCGCCACCAGCGGCTGGGATATCCGAACAGTAAATATACATATAGGGTCGGTCAGAAAATGGACTACGGTTGCGGGTAAACACTCGCTGCGACACATCGGAACTTCTCGTTAAGTCGAATTGGACCTTCCAACCATAAGCGCCTAAGTCCCCGCTCGACATACTATCTATGGTGTTCGGAGCAAGCTGAAACAACAAAGTATCATCAACATTGCACATTACACTGTCCCACGTAAGAGACCATCCAACCTGCCTGACGCACCGACAGACGCTATCGGCCTGCTCTGGAGTTGCAAGGATATCATTCCCTTCACTAAGAGCACCAGCCGTCGTCCAGTTGTCAAGAGATAGTCTTTTGTTCCACGTAACGTCCGCCTCTTGCCAAAATGGTAAAACCCTGCGAACATCGAACCATAAACTATCGGTTTTCGAGGCTCCTTCAATAGTGAATATCTTAAACGCAAGCCACGCCGAATCACATTTCTTTCCAGAGGGGACGATGCTGCTCATACTTGTGTATTTTGTGAGGGTGTAAAAATCGTCACCGCTCGTAACGCCGTGCTGCATCCAGATACCCGTCCCGAAGTTGCTTGTTGGGCCACCGCTGTAAATGTACGAATCGTACCAATTGGTACTGTCTGCCCCCTCTGGATCGACAACCACGAGCGTGTCCGTACTGACAACAGTGTAGTACGCTTTGACGCTGTTCAGGTCTGCAAGGGTAGTAGTAGCTCCAGCCAATGACGTTGGTGGATCAAAGTCACTATCACCGACAAACCACTTGTCCCCTGCTGACCCGTCGTCTAAAAAAACCCGAAGTTGAGCGGCTCCGTCATGGTTCTTCGCCTGAAACCCCACCATGTATTCCCTACAAGCTCGCAGGGTATCGCTTGGCATCGGAAGATTCCACCATTTAGGTGTATCACTATCGACCAAGACGGAATCATCACTGACAACCTGCAAGGAACATTCGGCGGGAACGGCATTGTAATTGTAGACCACCCCTTTCAAATACCCCTTGACAGCGGAAATCGCCGAACGTGCATATACGAGCACAGAGTCAATCCTAATAGCCCCACCTTGAGGCGGAGACAAACGCATTGGCATAAGCACTACTGAATAATCATTGAACGTCCCAAACGTGATCCCCACCGTATCATAGCCAAAAATCTGTGCGAACGACGACGGCGCAATGAACAACAGACACAGGGTCAGAAATAGGTATCTCATCAAGGCACCGTGTATTCAAATGTTAGCGTGAAAAAGTCTACCGTTCCCGACACCGACGTTGTTCTCCAGCCCAGATAATCCCCGGCATCTATCGAAGCATTACTCAATGAAGTCGTTCGTTCTTCTCCTGTAGTAAACGTCCAGTCACTTGAATTACAAACAACGGGATTGGCGGCATCATTGTCGTATTCCATCAACACCCCAATTACATTTGTCCCACCGATACATACGCCGTTGGCTGCGATTATTGTGATCGCATCTATCGTCATCCAGAAGGGAAAATCGTAGGTATCATCTATAGCGGAAATTACAAATGATCTCGTAACGGTGTCGTGTGCGTTGGCCCTGTCCGCAAGGGCAGCAGCAATATCCGTCCCGGCAGTGTCTACATCGGCTACCTGAGTAATCACGAAATCAAGGGTGTTGTCAGCGTCTTGATATGTTACAGTGATCCCCGTCTCCGTGTTTCCCGTCACCATATCTCCCACATTGTCCTTGATATGTTCGTCCCATTGCGTGTGATTGATAGTCGTAGTTAGGGTGTCGAGTACAGCCACATTCAAAGCGCCCGAAGTCACTGTCATGTTGTTACCTGAAAGGTCGGCAATTATGTCATCACCCATCTTTATTGTGTCCATCTCTACGCGAAGCGTCTGTGCGCTATTATCTGATTCCTTGCCAACTGTCAGTAGAACATTACCGGAACCGTCTGATGTAATTACCAAGGAGGTATCCGCTGCCGGATCAATCCAGCGAATAGTATCTCTCGTAGCTCCATCAATTTCCTCCCAAGCATTCCACGAACCAGAATCCGTAGCAACGCCGGTATTAAGCGCAGCCACGTCTACGCCGTCCACCGTACCACTCACATCAAGATTACCCGCTACCGTTATTTTTGTCCCACTTGGGGTAATCGTCAAATCCCCCGAAGTATTCACTGCCAAAATAGTATTATCCGTACCGTCAAAAGAGAGCTTGAGTTGATTGCCAGCGTTGAGGATTTCCAGCTTTGTATCGGGGTCGGTTACGTTGATGCCGACGTTTCCGGCGCTGACAATTCTCATCCTGAACGCATTATTTGTATAAAAATTTATGTCTCCGTTTTGGCGATTAAGTAAACCAATATCATCATCACTACTCGACATACTTCCGAGATACCAAAGTTGTGTATTTGTACTATAGGCACTGTGTCCTGTAATAACTGAGTTGGAAAATTGAGCAGTCCCACCACCAGTTACGTGAAACATGCCACTGGCAAAACCACCAACATTTCCCGGTAAGGTACCCTTAACTTCTAACGGAGCGTTTGGAGCGTTTGTTCCTATCCCAACCCTCCCATTATTCAATATCGTCATGGCCTCTGTCGCGCCATCGTTGCCCATCAGAAAGTGCATGTCGGCACCGGTGGCGCCTACACCGGAGGTTGTTTTCAGTGACAGATCAGAAGTGGTTCCCGTACCGCCGATTACGAGCGGAGTTGTAAGGCTGTTGATATTCACGTCGCCGTCACTGTTCCATTGGTACTCGGTAGTGACTGAGATACGGATACGATCTTCAATGGGATCAGTAGCTGCACCACCTTGGTTTTTGAGTATTCTGATATAGTATGAAGCCACGCCATTGACAGTCACGGAGGCCCAACTCGTCAGATCAGCTACCGCCCATTCTATTCCTCCGTCTTGCCTACAACCATCAGTATTATCAATGGGTGTAAATGCAGTCCATGCAGGCCCAGCAATAGAAAACTCAAAGGTTGGATTTATACCAGCCCCGCCCGCAAATGTATTGAAAACAAAGTCTATTTCGCTAAACGTAACCGCGTTCCCAATATACAAATAATCGTCTACCTCATCAAATAACGTGGAGTCTATGGCCGAACTGCCCACGGCATCGGGAGACGTAAGATTAGCCCATACCGTCAAAGACGTGTCCCGTTTCCATGCTTGGGTAGGCGACGTAAACGAGCCCGACAACTGATCTATAACGTGTACCCCAGCCGAGGCATGAACAGCATGAACTTCTGCTGATCCTATCCCTGACTTTGAAACATGCAGTGCTTGTATATCTCCGCCCGTAGACGAAGAGGTTACACCTTCAACATCAATGCCAATACCGGTTTCACCAGCGACAAGAGCCGTGGCCTTAAAACTTACGTGTATTCCTTGAGTACTGGCAACACTGTTGGCGTCCACATCAATGTAGACTGCCCTTGTCCCAGGAGTTGATCCTTGAGGGGTATGATTTAACCGCAAGGCGCCCACAGTAACAGTCCGATTATTGGTTCGGGCATCAATCGTGATATTGTCATCAGCAGGAAGATTGACATTGAAACCACCAGTTATATTGACTTCGCCTGTATCAGATTTGCTGCCATTGACTTCAAGAAGGAACTGCGAGGTATCTCCTTCGATTCTAAAGTCAACTGCCGCGCCTTGTTCATTGAACACCGCCGAGCCATCGCCACCTAAAGTAATGTCTGAGTTTGCGGCAGTCGTTCCACCGACAACAACAGAGTCAGTTGCTCCCGTCGTTGGATGGATAATGTCGCCACCGTCGGTCCATACTCCAGTTGCAGGGGTGTCCCATGTTGGATTAGCGGAAGCACCGTTGCTCGTGAGCACCTTGCCGGTCGTACCGAACGCAAGCTCCTGAATGGCCGTTGTGGTCGCGTTGCTGAAGAACATCCGCCAAGCCGTAGCATTCAAGAGGGTGATAGACGAATCACTTAGTTTGGAGTCGTCTATTCGCAAATCAAGAGCCGACTTGACTTCTGAGGCCGCCAAAGTATCAACCTGAAGAGCACCCCCACTGTTCTGTAGCCCAGCACCTTTAAGATCGGTGAAGTCATCCCCGCTTATTCGCAGTGTAATCAAGGCTTCGAGTAAACTGGAAATAGTGTCGCTATATATCCGATTGAAATCATGCAATCCCGTCGTTCCGCCAACAGAGTCGCCAGCAGCAAGAATGTAGATACCACTAACGATAAAACCTGCCGTATCCGCATAGTCGACACGGGCGCTGGCGTTCTTCCCTGAAAGATACCATCGCCCAGCAACGAAGTAGGCGATAAGTGTGTCACTGCCGGTGTTCGGGAATGCGAGGGTATCGGTAGCCCCACCGTCGACGTTTGTTAAGGCACCGCCGGTGTTTCGCCAGAGGGCCGGGCTGTAGGCTTGCGCCGTCGTTGCCAACAGAACTACGAATAACAGAACTATGCGTTTCATCTTACCTCCTCAAGAATAGCCTTCACGTCGGCCCTTACCTCCACCAGAGTAGAACTGTCAGCTTGACCGCGAACTTCCATTCTACCTAATCGGACATAGATGATCACCAACTGAGCGGCTACCCGGCGGTCCATATCTTCCACGTCTTGCTCATTCGCCTCAACCCGTTGCCAGAAGATAGTGGCCAGCGCCATTATGAGAACACCAATAACCGACAGAGCGATGGTGATTACTTTTGTCTTCAAACCGTTGCCGTTCTTCGGTAGTGTCATTTGTTACCTCTGGAAATCGATGTTGCTTGCTGCATCTTCTCGCGTAATTCCTTCAGAACCTCACGGCGCTCTTCCGGTGAAACCTTGCCCATAGCTTTGAGCTTGGAGTCGAACCGTCGCTTGAGGTATTTCCTCAATTCCGAAAGACTTACATCGCTGTAAGTTATAGGGTTCGTTTTGTAATTCTTGTTCCAATCAGCCTGTCTGTCCGCCGCAGCTTCACCGTGTCCATCGGCCAGTAGAGACAGTATCTCACTACGCTCTTTCCCCTTTAGGTATTTCTGGCGGTTCTCCTTTTGGCTCTCGGTTCTCAACCGCTTCGAAGCATATCTCGGGTAGGAACCCAAGAACCCGAAGATGCTGTGAGTATTTCGTTTTGTAGCCAACCAACCATCACCGTACCGCTCCCAATCACTCACAAATCTCGTGTAGGCCTCAAGAGCCTTCTCGACGTCCATCACGAACACCGGGGCAACGATGAACTTGGCTTTCCCGGCGAGAGAACTCATCCTGTCAATTTCTATCATATCGCCGGCCATTCCAAAAGCACCGATGATCGCAATGTTGTTGAACATCCGCTCAGAGAGTGAATCATCTTTCCGGTAGACTGGCTCCCCGCTTAACCATGACTGAATGTTGTTCAGGGCGTAGATCATCGCCTCACCGCCAGCGTATCCGGCAATGGCAAGTCGCACTATTGGCATGTAGTTATTCCGCTTGGCCTCACGGATTATCATGTCCTTCATGAAATTGAACTGCTTGTATCCGAAACGCTTAAATAGAAACAGGGAACGGAATCTCGAATTGTTGAATATCAGAGGGTCTTTCAGGATGTTTTGCTGCAACTGACTGTCAGTGGCAAACTTATATATTGCCCTCATCTCTTGTTCTGGGGTTGATTTCTCGCCGAGACCAAAGTCTTTCAGCCGCTTCTTCGCCCATTCTCCCCTCACCCCGCCGGATCGCGCCAACCTCTGCCAACCCGGAATAACTTCGTGGGCAGCAGCAGCAGCCCAGTATTGCAACACCCTATTGATCCCGGTGAATCCACTGAGGCGAGAAGCATGATCAGCAAACTTCCCCATCCACCCTCCGGGCGTGTACCCGAGAGAGGCTTCCAACATAGAAGGACGAAGAACACCAGCTATTCGTAATTCTTTGCGGAACTTCGGATCGAATATCTTCAGCCCGCCCTTGAGTGTTGGGAACACACCCAAATCAGGAAGGATCGATATGGCCCACTGAGAAAAGTTCAGGAGCGTAGCCCGCCCGAGAGCAATCTTCGTGCCAACTTCGAAGGCCGTGTACCAATTGACGGCCTTCTGCATTCTCGGACTCAGCCGGTTTGCGAATTCATCCACGCCCGTGAACTGACGGAGAGCCTCAAAGGCTACCTTCCCCTCCGCGGGATCGGCGGCGTAAATCTTGTCGAGCAACCCATCTTTCCCCAACATCTTCTCGCCTTTGGCTCCGAAGACCTTGACAATAGCAGCCCTCTTGGCCATCGCATCTATGTACTGAGGGAGAACCTCCCGCACGTCGGTTTCGTAGAATTTCGAGGGGAGTTTCAACTTCCGCGGTAACTCAAAACTCACCGGCCTGAACACGTCTTGCTGCGCGAACCGATCAAGAGCGCGGATCTTCGCCATCATGTCTTTTCCTTCAACATGAGACAAAAGCTCTCGGGTTATTTTAGATGCCTTTGTTAGATGAGCAGCGACCGCTTTATCACTCCATGTCTCTGTATCACCAAGAGCCTTTTTGAGTTGAGCCAAGTCTCCGTAGACCTGTTCCTTGATATCTGACTTGAGCATTCGGGTGAAGTATTTGTCAACCTTCGGAATCTTCATCCCGAACTCTTTGTTGATATGCAGTCTGAAAGCCTCAAGAACCCTTGATATCGCGGGTGATTTCAGGTTCCCCTCTTTGTCAACTAACTGTTTCGCCTGCCATTCAGTCATGGATTTTTGACCGGTGATCCACTGCCTGAGTTTGCCGAAGTGTTGAACCCCGGCGTCCCTCAGGGCCTCCAAATACGCCCCACGAAGATGAGCGTGTTCAGCTTGGGCCTGCTCAATATCCGAGACAAACTTCTTCCCCGGCGCCGACCTCAGCCGCTTTTCTACCGGCTTAACAGGGTCAAAGAACCGGCTCACAGACTTAGCTCTTTCCTTGGCCTTATCTCCCCAAAATCCAGCAAGGTTCTCAGCTTTACGAAGCTGAAAATCTATCTCCGTCTGCCGCTTCTTTTTACTCTGCCGCTTCACAAACGATGCTGTCTTGGCAAGCTCTACTCTTATTTCTTGTGGCGTTTTGGTAGGTTCAACCTTCGGCTTCATCGTGAAGCCTTTGCCGTGCTTCAGTTCACCTTCAGTTATAGCAAGAGGTTTCTCGACAGCCTTCCGCATCTTCGCCTTGCGGTCCCGAAGCAACTCTTTCCGGTAGAGATCAAGAATCTCCTTCGGGATATTCGCCTCCCGGAACTTTCGTATTCGGCCAATAAGCTGTTTGAGCACTGCCTTGGATCGTTCAAACAGGGAGCGAATAGGTCCGGCACGCTCATGCAGCTTCTCGCTGAAGAAAAACTCGGTCGCTTCATCGGCGAAGTGCTCACGCACCGATTTCCGGCCTTCCATCTCAGAAGCCGACAACTCCGAGACAGTCTTTGAGTGGTACTTCTGGAAAAGACTTTTCTCCTGCTTCGTGAGCCGCCAGTAAGCGTCGTGGTTCCACTCATGCACAACCGTTTCCGCATCAGCCCCCTTGAAGAGCTTGATCGCTGTTTTGACAACATCTTTCTCTATCCCCTCAAATTTCTTTGTCTTCCCAGTAATCCTTAGATCACCCTCCAACCCTGCGTCTTTTGCAGCCTTCTTGCTCACTTTTTTCACTTCATCAGAAAACGAGATGGCGGTCCGATGGTCTAAATCTTTGCGAGACTGTATCAACTCGAAAGCGGTGTTGTAAGTGCCCTTGTCTATTTTCCCCTCGTCGAGCGCCGCTTTCAGATTCTTCATTGAGGGGGTTTCCTCGGCGGGGGTTGAACGCTTCAGGTCTTTAGTCTTATCCCACACCCGGAGTTTCTGCTCTGCGGCCTTAGCTACCTCAGGCTCCCCTATATTCACGTCTCTCTGGAGCTTCAGGCCCTTCCTGGCGCGTCCGGGTAGTGTCGTGGCCCCCTGAACCGCTCGAAGGGCCACCATGAAGCGCAGAGCGTCCCTGACGCCCTCTCCAGTCGGCACCTCCCCCTCTAAAAGAGGCGCCGCAATACCAAAAGTAGCCGTACCCGCCCCAACATGACCTATCTCTCGACCAACCACACCAAATCTTCCGGCAACCGCCCCACCGGCCCCAACCATCGCTCCCAGACCAGCACCCTTCGCAGCTTCAATGAAAGTCTCCACCATATCAAACTCACCCGTTCGAATGATTTGATCAAGAGCATTCCCGGTCCCAGAGTAGGCCCCAATCGCCCCGGCTGATTTAGGAATATCTGAGGCTGCTCGACGCATCAGAGCCAAAAACTGCTTCCTAAGTTCCCTCTTGGCTCCAAGAGCCTTAACACCCTGCAAAACCTTCTTGGCGATAGACCTCTTCACCGCGGCGGATATAGCAGTTCTCGCCACCATTCCACCCGCACCGCCACCCACGAAAATAGTAGCTATGTCCACTGGCATAAACAGAGACGCCACCTGAGCGCCAACCCTCTCAAACTCCGTGGCTTCCCAGTGACTCATATCGAAAACATCTCGAGGTTCCATTCCCAACATCCTCTGGCCGGCGCCGACCGCCATTCCAGTCAGAGATTCGTTGAAACCCGCCTTAGTCATATTCCAGATAGAGGAAAGAGCACCTTGAGACTCATAGATATCGATAGGGTCGAAGTCCTCTATCGGTTCTCCGACTTTCAGTTGTTCCATGACGGGGATATTCGGATGCTTTGCGGCCAAGTAGGGAAGGTGCGCTCTTAGTAAGCCAGGATTCGGCTGTTCCGGTGCGTTCGGGTCTCTTGGGTCGTACCATTTACCAGTAAAATCATAGTTCTGATCCAATAAAGGAACGATGTTCTGAAGTTTGTCAAGAACGACCTCGCGCTGATGTAACCGCGCCACAGCACCGACATTCGCCACACTTATTTCCCCAAACTGCTGATATACTTCATCATATTACTCAAGTCCATGCCAACGGGAGACCGCCTTTCCTGTTCGGGGGCTTTCTTGGAGGGGATGAAAGATGTTGAACCGTCTGGGTTGGTTACAATAAACCCACCTTCGACCTGCTCAACATTCCCGCCGGTATTGGTGATAGACTCCAACGCTCCAGCCATATCTTCATCAGGGGCGCCCTGGAATCCTTCGATAGCACCCCGAAATCCACCCTCCTCAGTCCCGACTCCGAACAACCCACCAAGACCACCAAGACTCTTGTCCCAGAAACTTCTTTCGTCCCCACCTTCAGTGATCTCATCGCCGGGACCAGCCATGGGCGGTAGAATGTCTTCAGGATTGGCGCTTTCACCGTGGAGGCGCAAGCGGTCGGTGATAAACTTCTGCTTGAAAAGGTTCTTCTGGTTGAGTAGTTTCTGACGTTTTTCGTCGTCACCCTCTGAGTTCTTCCACTCTTCTCCGTAGAGTTGGAACCACGCCTTATCTGCCTCGGCATCCCAGTCAGTGTAGGTTTCTCCCGGCGGTATATGTTTGTACTTCCAAATATCCTCAAGTTTCTTTGCTTGGAACCCCCACTTCTTCTCAAATGCTTCGAAGGCGTCATCCTCGGTGGCATACCCGCCGGGTTGCCCCACCTTAGACATATAGTCCCTCTCATAAAGGTCATTAGCCTTTTTCCACTGTTTATCCCTAAGAAGCTCTGGTTTCTGACTCCCCAAAGCCGCAACTCTTCTGCGACCTAAATCAGACTGTTGAGCAAGCTGATGCCACGCCAAGCTCTTTCTATCGTCCTCTGTCAAAGCACCGGACACCCCCTTCACAGTCCCGGTCCGCAGCTTATGGCGCATATCAGCCGACGACATAGCCGACTCCATCTGACCCTGCCGTTTGCCCCGCATGATCTGAGGGGTCGCAAAGAGGTTCTGAAGAGCGTAATCAAGGTCGGGACCGGACTGTCTGCGACGGTCAATATCACCACTGGTCCGGTCGGCAATATAACCACCGGTCCCAGCCAACCCAGCGATTATACTGGCGATCTTCTCGCCTTTTCCGCCTTCATTGTAGACATTCATGGCATCGGTGTAGTCCCGAATCAACTGCTCGTTCAAACCACCCATCGCTTCCGCTTGGGGCATAACAGAAGGCACCTGTCCCATGCTGGGAGCCAATTCCGGCCACGGATACACACCTGTCGTAGCGTCCCCACCAGCCCCACCCTCAACACTGATCCTGCGAGACTCACCTTCAGACATATTGGCAAAGAGGTCCATGAGGATATTCATTCCATCACCAGCAGGCTCTTTTCTCGGGCTGTTCTCGCTCACGAAGTCGCGCTTCGTCTTAGGCTGAACGATTCCCGCATTAGGGTCTCCACCGCCCATCATGGCGAAGAGTTGTATCAATTCCTGTGGCATTCCTGGCATCTCAGACCTCCTGTGCCGCTTTCAACTCATCAAGTTCTGCCTTCAGTTCCTTCACGGAGTTGATTAGTGTCGAGATTAGAGCCATCGGGCGGATACCAAGGTTGTCACCATCCGGCATCACCACAACAGCGTCAGGGATAACCTCCTGAACCTCCTGCGCGATCAACCCGAAATCTTTCTCGCCAGTGCTCTTCCACGTAAAGGTTTTCGGTTCTAACTTGGCAATCTCGTTAAGTCCAGGTTCGGCCACCTCAATATCTTCTTTCAACCTCATATCAGAAAACATCGCGGCAATTGAAGCCGCTATCTTTGAAACATCACCAATTGTCTGAAGAGCACCAGGACCGCCCTCACTCTGAGTCTGTTCACCCAACGACCAGGCGTTGAACATATTCATTAACTGGGCATTTCCTTCAATTCCAGCCATACGGCTCTTCATATCGAATTCACGTAGTTCTGAAGCTTTACCTTCACGTCTCGCAAAGTCAGGGGCATCTACCTGATTGAACATCATATTAGTCGCAGCCCCACCGGCACGACCTCCAAGATCACGACCCAGAGTACGCTGTAGCCGCTTTCTGAGTTCTTTCCGACGAAGATTGCTCTCGCGCTTTTCGCCGGACTGGATAAACTTGCGGCCTTCAGGGCCAAGTATCCCTTGG
>SDBV01011226.1_pt1 | contig 11637 bp, 17 predicted proteins | sample 2277081 | NCBI WGS metagenome assembly SDBV01 (sample SAMN10402039, study PRJNA504765) | marine sediment metagenome | isolation source: marine sediment core GS10_PC15, 223 cmbsf | place: Arctic Ocean: Southern Knipovich Ridge | collected 2010
CAGATACCAGATTATAATCAATAAGATATAATCCTATTAATTTGAGTACTTTTTGGCAGTAAAATTTAAATTGTTGAAGATTTTTTTTCCAACTAAGTACATTATTTTCTATTAATAAAGAAACTTCTTTTAGGTTTTCTGTTTGCCTTCTTGTCCAGAATCCAGTATAGCCTTTATAAAAATTATCATAAATATATACCTTTTTTAAACCCATTTTTTTAAGTTCATTATCATAGTATATAAATTCTGGAACAATGCAATTATATCCTTCGTTTAGAATAGCAATTATTAATTCTTTTATATACTCCATAGGTATTGAAAGATTCTGGTTATTCTTAAAATATTTTCGTATCATAACTTCTTTTTCTTTAGTTTCTAGTCTTTCAAATACAGCTGACAATATCATATCTTTTCCTAATTTTGAGATATAACTACATTTATCAAATTTTTCTGAAGTAAAATCAAGATCATACCAAACTTTACTATTAACCTTTATTTGTTCCCCACAGTCATTATCAATCAAATTTTCTCACGACAGAAGTTATTTTATTTCAATTTAATCTAATTATTAATATTGGGCACTTTATTTTTTCAAAACTTTTTTACTTTTAATTATTTTTATTTTTTTGTATTTAAAATTATTACATTTTTTTAGAGATCAATCAAACAGCTAAATAAAATGGTCTTATAAAGTTTTACTTCTTTCTTTTTTAACCCTTACTAAAATTTATTTAAAGATTAAATGTTTTTCTTTCAAATAAGATACTACAAATTAATTAAGTTTTACATACTATTGTTTTAAATATAATTATTGTTTTTTATTAATTATGGAACTTCAGGAATATTTTGATCAGTTTGATCATAATTTTATTTTCAAAATTTTTCAGAGAGAATTTAATTTAAAATTTCCTTTTCAAAAAATTCCCGAGTTATTCCTTAAGAATTATGAGTATAATGTTTTTAGAGAAAGAAATCTGAATCAGGATAAGAAAAAGTTTAAGACTCAAATAAAGTTAGAGACTGAGATAACTATTACTCCACAACTTATTGAAGATAATTGTAAATCCATTAGTAGAAGCTTTACATTTCGTTTTTATTCTTTAAGTGATGAAAGAGAGAAGAGAGTTCCAAAACATTGTTCTATCCCCCATCTCTTGCTTTCAGTTCAATCTCATATTGAGTGTTCAGATTATTCTGAGGAAAGATTATTAGCTTGGTTTGACGATCGGAATCAATTTATTAACATTATAAAAAAGGAATTTAATAGAGATCCCAACGAACCCCTTTTTATTGTTTGGTGTAACCACGATCCCCGAAATATTGGTGATAATTATTCAGAAGTTTATGAAGAAGTAGCTTATATAGGTCCAGAAGATAAAGCTATGGAATTATATAGACAAAGAAAGAATGCAAGTCGATTTGCGGGAAACTCTTCTACATATTATTCTTACCCTCAAAAATTGGATTCTACTTCCAGTCTTGAAGTCGGAGACAAAAAAACAATCTATCCAGCAAAGAATAGTCGCGATCCCATATATGATCGGGAAATTGAAGACGGTTATTAGTAGGTTAAGAATATATTAAAGTGTTACGAAGATGTTGATGGGAAGGTTGTGCAAATTAGTAAATATGAGAATGGGAACGTTAAAGTTTTGATAATACAAGGTAATTCTTTAGAGGCTGTTGCTTGGATTACAAAAAAAGAATTAGAACGTAAAGGGAATATATTTGGTTAAAAATAATGTAAAATTTCCAAATTATCTTAGTAATATTGATTCAAATATTTTAATAATGATTAAATGATTATTTAATTATGACAGTAAATCTTAGTTTTAGATTTCAGTGTAAGCATTGTTTAGAATTTACAATTATTTTTAAGAAACAAAATAAGAAATGTTAATGATTTATGAAAACAATTAATTCTGATTACTTAGAACCAAGAGAAAATGATTTGCAAGATGCTATTTCCCATTATAATTCATTATATAGTTCTAACTATTGCAAAAGTAATTTAATTTATAAAGATTTTAAATATTTAAACTCCAAGAATCTTTTTAAAGGATATTTTGAACCTCATAAAGAGGAAGGATGGTTAGATACCCTTTATGGTTCAGATGAATGGATAGAACAAATGGAATATCACGAACATCGGCCTTTTAAAAATGTAATAAATAACTATTTAAGTGGCGAAATTGCTCCTATAATAATTATAAATGATGTTGTATGTGATGGATATGGGAGAATTATATTCTATCATGCTATTGGAAGAAATGTTCCTGCAATTAAGTTTATTTTAAGTTGTCAATAATTTTTGTACTACTAAATATAAATTCTACGATTTTTCCTTTTCTAAAAGAATTATTTTTCTTTAAATACATCATAAAAATAAGAAATTGATTAATTTTTAAGGATTATTATTTTTCCTCTCAGATTTGAATTTTAATCCGATTTATTGCTTCATACCTTATCCTACACAAAAAAAAAATAACGATTATATTTATTTGATAGTATGATTAATTAAAAGATGATGTAAAAATGAATAAAGATCCAGATAAAGAAAATTGTAAACAACTCCCTAAGAAGTCATTAGAAGAAAGGGTGCAATATTTAGAGTCATTTGTTTTATATTTATTAAATCAAATGAAGCAAGCTAGTCAGAATTTACCCATATTTAATCCATCTTTCAATAAGGGATTAAATTCAATCAATTTCAGGTTGATTATAGATAATTTTAAAAAAAACTTAATTACCCCATAATAACATTTACTGTTTAATCTATCGGGTATGCTATTTATTACATTGGATTCTCAGCTTTTCTTGTAGAACCTATTAAGTGTCAATTATAATCTTTTTGGCTATTTAGAAAAAAATCTAAAGAATGGCAAATTTATATAAATCTAAAGCTTATATTTGTTTATGCCTATTATATTTAATGTTACTCATTTCACTGATTTTTTTAAGGAGTTTTATGATCCTGACATTTTTAACACTCATATCAGAGAATTAATGAAACAAAATCTTAATGAGTTTTTAGAGATAAAAAAGAGAAATGGTGAAATAAAAGAGGATAAAATTTATTTTTCTAACAAGGACGAAGTTGATTCTGCTATTGAGGTTTTAGTTTATGATAAACATTATTATGATGATTACGAGATTTCTCGTTCTTATTCCACCGATAGTAATTATTTAAAAGACTTCAATGTTTATTTTAAAGACAATGATATTATATTTGAAAGAAGGCATAGTTGTGGTGAATTACACCTAGAGTATTCGCTAAAATCATTGCCAGAAATAAAGGAAAAAGAGGCAAGGCGATGGAAAGTGATTACTGATAGGGATGAAAAATCAAAGCGCGAAAAGGAAGCTGAAGATTTACAAAACTTTATGGGACGACATGATTTAGCATATTCAAAACCAAATTTTAAGAATATTAAAGAGTTGTTATTTTTAAGAGGATATAAAATGATTTCTGATATTTCTATTGAGAAGGCGGTTGAACAGTTTCCATCTTCTACAAGTGGAGATTTGTTGTTGTCATTAATATATTCTTACGATAAAGATTTTAAGACTTAGTTATATGTTTTAGTTATTTTTACTAATCTTTATTCCCTTAACATTTTTATATCTATTTTTTATGACAATAATGAATTTTTAGATAGTATTTAATATTCATGTTTTTTGTCTCAAATCTTTTATTTTATAGTCTCTATAACTTTAAATATAATAGTATTTTCTTTTCGTAGTAATTATAAACCGAAAAAATGATTGTATTATGGGAGAAAGAAGGAAATTATATGTTTTTTGGACCAATGGTAGTATTCTTTGCAATATAAAGACTGCTAAGGCAAAAAAAGAAATATTTAACATCCTAAAAGAAGAATTAGAGAAATGGAAGAAAGGATCAGAGTTCTCAACTTGGAAAGTTTTTAAAATGAATATGGTTCTTCATAGTGATTATACAATTGAGGAACTTTTTATTAATCGTGGAATATATTATGGCGATCCTACGGATTATGTTTTTGAAGACGAATCAGGAAATTTTTTTGATAGGATGAATGCTGAAAGTTTCACAATAGACGAATTACAAAGTTGTTATATTTACAAGAAAATAAAAGAGTATTTTGCAGAAAGTTGGATAGAAAAAACAGAAAACACTAAATATCATTGTTTAAAAAGTGAACAAAATGAGATTTATTTTAAGCGTTTAAATATACCTCAAATTCTATTCGAGATTAAACAATAAATCTAAATATATTTAAATAAAAACGTAATTATTTTATAGATAGGCTAACTTTTTTTTATTCATCATGACATTTAATTTTGCTTCATTTTTAGGATTCGGATCATTAAATATTAAACATATTAATAGATTTTTTAAGACATGGGCAAGATTGGAAAAATATTACATTAATATTAAAAGTAAAAAATGTTATAAATGTAAAAAAGAGATCACTCTTATAAATTTGATTTTGCAGAACCTTGATTATATTCCTATGTCAATTTTAAAGGTTTGGAATTTTAATTTTGTGCATTTTCTTTGCTGTTCATGTTATATTGAGGTTAGAGATTTTAACATTTGTTCTATTTCATAATCTTAATCTATATTAAATTTTTTTATCCAATTGTTTAAATATTATTTTGCTCCTGAATATTATTATAGGTAAATTATTTTTTTTAAGAATTATCAATTTATTTTTTTGGAGAAATATAGAAATGAGTTTCTTTATTAAGAAATTTGAGTGTTGGAAATGTAACCAGTTTTTTCACAAGTTAATAACTACTAAATATTATGGCATCTTATGTATGGAGTGTTATAATGAGTTATATAAAAAATATGAAGATACTTTTAGATATTTTATTAGCGCATTAGAAATTGAGTTCGATACCGATTTTTGTGAAGAGTTTAAGACTTTAGATTCAATAACTGAATCAATGTATAATTATTGGAATGATTGTATCGTAGCTAATGAAGTAAGTCTGGAAGTGTTTGAGACATGCTATCAAAAAGTGATAAACTTTGTTCAAGAAGTTTATCAAACTTTAAAGCTGGAAAATGATTTTGTCGTTGGCACATAAGGTTTTTGATGTTTACTCTTATAAAATAGAATTTTAATAATTAATATTTGATGATATTAAGTAATTTTTTTATGGTTACCTCTTAGTGTATATTTTAATATTATTTCGATATACATTCAAATGTACATTGTGGTTAATTTAGTACTCCAAAAATTAGACATTTATTTTTCTCCTTGATTTTTTATTGTAAATAATTCATTTGATCACTATATCTAAGGTGATATACATGAAAAAAATGGAAATTTGTCAAGAAGATTTAAATTCAAAATCCAAATGTTCTTTCGAGAATATAGATTTTTTATCTATCTCGGAACATGAACTTTGGATTTCTCACTCTAATTATTCGCTATTTTTTTGTTTCTATATTAGCAAAGAATTAATAATCTAATTTCCTTATTAATTTTATATAATAAAACCTCATTTGGGTTATTATGAAGAATTGGGTTAAAGATTATTTGCGTTGGTTTTATTTTGCGGTTGTCATTGACTTTCTCCTTGCATTCCCTCTTATTCTTCTGATGACATTTATACCGAGATTTATTCCTTTTGCACTGGTTATAGGTATATTCATTAATTCGGCTTTTGTAAAAATATCCTTTCATAAATTCTTCTTGATGAAAAATAAAACATAAAAATTAAACAATTGAACCGGAATTATGGAAAGTTTTAGTAAATCAGAATTGAATATAATAGATCGTTATTTTGGTTTAGAGAAATATCACTTAGTCATACAATATCCCGATACTGAGGTTATTCATGAGAAGCTTTTTGAAAGTGAGAATTGTCCTTTTTGCGGTAGTTATTTTAAAGGAAATGTAATGCTATGTGAAGAATGCGAAACTCTGTTTTGTGATATGTGTGATGATGAAAGAAATACAAAGTTAGATGGAAAATTTTGTCCAGATTTTGTAGAAAAAAAAAACTTACAAGAAAATTTCTGAATAATTTTGTTGTTCAGATTCATATATTACTTTTTTGATCTTTACAATATGTTATGAAAAACATTTTAACCATAATGATATAATTAAAATAACGGTTAACAGTTGTTAGAAGTGTATTTTTCTTTGATTATATTATCGATTATTGAAGAAATTTGAGGAATATTTATTTTCTCATTTTTAAACGAGATTAATTGAAGAATATTCTTTTGAAATAAATCTTTAATCATTAATAGTTGTTTAGTATAAAAAGAGTTAAGGAAATTTTTAAAGTTTTGTGGATTGCTCCATTTTTGAATTATTGTTCTTTTAAAGCTTACTTGATCATTAAGTTGTAATGATACTAGATAAATGAGCATATTACTTTTTGCTAAATTATCTTCATTTTCTTTCCAAAAATTATCAGGTATCATAAGTATGTTTATTCGAGCTAAAATATTTTTTTCAATTCCCACTATCATTTCTTGTATTTCTTTTTTCATGGCTCCAAATAAATCCGTATAATTAGTCGTACTTTCTATTCTTTCATTGAAATTTTTGTAAATCCACCAAGGATGAGTATGAAACTCTCCTAGATTAAGACCTGAAAATTCTTCTGCATTATGTCGGTAGATATAACTTTGATTTCCTATATAAACATCGCTATACAACGAACGGTTACATTGTTCATCTATCATATAAAAAAATTTACACTCTAATTTTCGTCCAAAGGACCTTCTTAAACAAAAATGGATTAAGTCTAAGAAAGATTCATTTCTTTTATGCCAATTATGATTTTTTATTAATATTCGGGCTTCTTCAAACATAATTAAATTTTAGTATATTTCAGTCAGAGAAATTTAAATCTTCCTTAACTAAGATTATATCTTTTGATTATTATATATCTTTGATATTTTCGTAAGTCCAAGAAGATCAAATTTAACTTAAAGGAAATATATTATGGTGAATTTATTTTTAAGTCATTATAAAATTTATAGAAGAAAAGATAATATTTCTGATTTTTGTGGTATAGAGATAAATAAGGGAGATATTCATATCATAGACCGTTATCAATGTCATTTATCTTGTTATGGTAAAAAATACAAAAATTAGGATGGATATTGATAAGTTCTTCCGTAAATATTTTTTCCACTTATTTTTAAAAAATTCTTATATATTTTTTCATTAATCTCTTATACCGAAAGCATTTAAATATTAATATTTTGTTTATAGATTATTTCAAATTAGAATTTTATTGATAGAAATGCATTCAAACGAATTTGAGGTTAACAAATATATTACTTTACGCCTTGAGAATGATAAAACACAGATCTATGTTAACAATGAAAGATTTGATCAGTGTAAAAGTCTTTTATTTAACCTTTCAGATCATCAGATTGATAAATTTGATCATATAGACTCAATTGATGAAATAGAACACAAATATGTTCGAATATATTCTGAAGTTTGTGAGCAGGATAATTTTACTCCACAGCAAGAATTTATGGGACATTGTTCAAATTTGCAGACTTGGTATGAAAATGATTACAATACTCGTATCTTACATAAAAATTTGGCTTTCCCTCTTTTAAAAAAATTAACAGAAGCAGATGATAAATTAGCTAAAAAAGTTTTTAAGAAAGAAATTGTTTCTCGAATATTATCTAATTATAACCCAGTAATAACATTTCTCTCAATTCAAAATTATTTTCAATGTTTTTCTAAAGAAGAACTGCAAACTTTAATACTTGATGATAGAATAAATGAGGAGTGTAAAATATTTTTAAAGAAGGAACTTTGGAAAAAAGATCCAGAAGCTTTTTTACTTGAGAATATGGAAATTATAATAGAATATATTGATTTTATTCCATATTCAGCTTTATCTAAAATAAGAGGAAGACTTAATCTTAAATTATTGCTTTCAAGATTGGAAAAAATGAATGGGGGTACTGTTCAAGATTTAGTTCACCAATTAGTGTCATTATGGGAGGAAGATACTATTCCTCATAGTAGCGTTAGCAATCAATGTGATTATTTTAAAGATTTAATTTTATCTAACTATGAAAAATATAAAAATATTAAAAAATTAATCACAACAAAATTTTCAGATCAATTTTTAATTTTAGATTGTCATTTCTCTGAAGCGTATAACGAAACTCCTATCTTTATAATGAGAACTAAAGAAGGATTTAAAGATAAGATCATGAAATACAAAAGGTCTTTTGATTTATTAAAAGATCAATATGCTGACTATCCAATTTATAAAATTGATATCTTTGATTCCGCGCCAACAGTAATTGATATAGATATAGCTATTTTAGAAAAATTATAGATTTTTTTAATGTAGATAAATTCAAAGAGATCCATATGGATTCCATCTTATTAGAAATTACTGAGAATTATTTTCGATGGTCAGGTCTTAAAAAAAACACAAATATCCGGATTAGCTCAAAAGAGATTAATTATGATGATTTTTTAAACTATTATGATTAAAAAGATGGTTGAAAAAAGAATTTAAGATAATTAATCTTCAGGAGTTTTTCCCCATTTTTTTTTTTTTCCGATTATAGATTTTAATCTATTCTCAAGACTTTAAAATACAATAGTTCTCACACTACTTTTTCTAAGGGATGATTTTTTTTGCTGAATATCATTTTGTTAAGTTGGTATTTACTTAATAATATCATATTAAGTCAATTGAAATTAATAGTTTACATATTTCTTAGCATCATAATGTCTTTTATGACCATATCCGATTTGTTTTTGTTTAATATTATAATGTTAAGTGCTTAATATGGATATATTAAGTTGAGGGTATGTTTAATAAAATATATTAAGTCAAGAGTGATTACTTAATATAATGGTATTAAGTTAGGATAAAATATTGAAAAAGGTAATTTATATATCAAAACGGGCTAAAATATTAAAATCATTGCAAAATAAGGCCTCGACTACAAAGGACCTTTATAAAGAACTATACCGTAAGGAATATATTAATAAGAAAGATAGTAATCTATCTAGAGAAGAAAGAGAAATACAAAAGAAAAATATGAATATTATACAAGTTTATGTATATCAGTTTAGAACCGCTAAGATACCAAAAATAGAGAGAATAGGTATGAAAAATAGTTTTCCCGTTTATTTAGGTATAAAAGATCAGTCTGTAGAAAAAGGTTTGTATAAAAAATATCTAATTGAATTATGTGATTTTTTAAAAACATATTTACTTCCATTAATACCCAAAGAAAAGTTAGCCGAACTCCCAGAATCATCATATCTATTTATAAAAAAAATAAGTGAGATGATTAAATAATTGTCTAATTTATGGGATCGTTTTAAAAATATCAAAGAAGAAGTTAAAGTAAAAAAAGAAGTTAAAATAGATTTAGAAAGAAAAAACTTAGAATTTCAAGAGAGAAAACAATCTGAAGAATTGCTAAAGCCCAAGATTATTAAAAGATTTCACTTAAAGATTCCTATGGAAATTTCAGAAGTTCTAAAAAATTATATTGAAGAAAATCCTCTTTTAGGATTTAAAAAAGTTTCAAGATACATACTTTTTATATTGCAGAACGAAGTAAAAAAGATTTTAGATAATATGCGGGAATAGAGGTCTTGTTTTTAGTATGTTAACTAAGAGGTAAAATGTCTTATTACCAAAATTATTACCATTGATTTTTTATTAGATTCTCAAGAAATATGATTAAAAGAGTTTTCTTCAGTTTTGTAGAATTTTTTCTAATGTTTTTATAACTTCAGGGATATTTTCTCTTCTAATAAATACACTTTTATCTTTATTATTTTCTTTAATCTCTATTTTTGTTCCATTATCGATAATAGTTAGAACATTCTTTATTCTTTTTTCTTGAACATTATAATATATTTTAGGCATATTATTTACCTTGATTCTATTTTTTTTTTGTTGGTTTTAAATTTACATTTTATAAAATACTTTTGCTTTATATAATTTGCTAATTTATTCGTCGTTTAAGAGAAATGATTATATACATTTCTTTTTTTTGTTATAATTATACGAGTTAAAAAGATAAGAAAAATTGATTTATCTCTTTTTTTTCAATTTAAAGTTTTTACAAATGTATTAAATAAATATAAAATAATGAAAAAGAGGTTTACCATGACAAGTGAAACAAAACTGCAAAAACAGAAGATAAAACATTTATCAAAAGCTGAGGTTGATATTATTATGTGTCGATTGCAAGGAGCTGTCTATGAGAATGATAAAGAAAGGATTAATAAAATTCTTAAAGAAATACGTAAACGTGTAAAAGAATTAAAAGAAAACAAAATGTGGTTTGGTAAATAAAAAATATTTTTTCTTAATTTACTTTTCTCTACAGAGAGCTATCATTTTTATATTATGCTTTTTTCCTTAAAATTAAACATAAAATAATTGGTGATACTAAAAATAAGTGAAATTTTTAATTCTTTCTCAAATGTTCTTGAAGGTCATACAGGAAAAAGAAGAGCTACAATTATTAAGGAAAACGATGGAAAGAAAAACATTTATAATGTTCATTTTGAGACTTATAATATGACTCCCGAAAAAGAAAGTCGTGAAATATTTTATACAAAAAGAAGGGCTTTAGATTATGCTATTGCTTTTCTTGATACCGAAGATCCTAATTTTTATTGGAGTGAAACTATTTTAGATTTCAATTCTAGATATTTTAATTAGAATTAATTTTTTTGAAAGTGATTTGAAAAATGAATGAAATAGAAGAGGATTATTATTCTATGGATACAGGTCAGATATGGGACATCTTTGTAGGATCTCAAACTGAAAAAGAATTTATGAGTTTTACTCCCAATGATACTGTTGAAATTGCTGTAGAAAATTATATTAAAAATCAAAAATCGTTTTTTGAAAACATAGATTTAGAAATAATCGAACATATCAAACAAAAATTAATGGAATTTATTATAGACAATAGTGAATTTTGGGCAAAACAAACAGAGGCAATTTATAGTTGTGATTTTAAAAGAATTTTGGATTCGCAAATACCTTTAACATCAAGATTTGATAATTCTGTAGATAATAACGATTTCAGAATCTCACATATTAAATATTTTGATAATTTAAAAAATCAAATTAATGAAATTTTTGATATTCAATGTTATAATATGAAAATATCAGGCAAAATTCCTTATTGGGAATCTATTATTGCCTTTCCAGAAAATTATCACAATATTATCAAAACATTAATTGATTAACTCTTTTTTTTTATTTCGCTTTTACTTACACTAATTTTGAATACTGTGATATTTTTTATTTGCGATTATTTTCAATGTTAATATGTATAATATTTGTGATAATACTGATTGTGAATCAAATTATGAGTTTAAAGATATAAAAAAAGTTAGGTTGATAAATGAATTTGGTAGCAATGTTTGTCATTGGTGCTCTAAATGTATAGAACGAGATTCTAAAATGATAGATTATATCATTCAAACTGTTACTGCTACAGCAAACATAAAAGTCTTCATTGATTTAGATAAAGATATCTCGAATATTTCGGAAAAAATTAAAGATATAATTAATGAATGTTCTTACAGTATTTCTTATAAAGATGATGAATCTGAAATTGTTAGTTCTGAAATAATGGAGTTAGAAATGATAAATCAA
>SDBV01011227.1_pt1 | contig 11636 bp, 11 predicted proteins | sample 2277081 | NCBI WGS metagenome assembly SDBV01 (sample SAMN10402039, study PRJNA504765) | marine sediment metagenome | isolation source: marine sediment core GS10_PC15, 223 cmbsf | place: Arctic Ocean: Southern Knipovich Ridge | collected 2010
CTTGAAGGGTTCTGTCCGACGTCGGATCCAGGAGATAAAAGATTCTTCGCTAAGGGCCGCCGCGCTGATTCAGCAACTTCTCGCGTTCGACCGCAAGCCCGATGCAATGCAATTGGGAGAGCGGGAATCCGGCGGAGTGGACCGGGCCTGCACGGGTTGTGAGAGCATATTGCTCGTAGAGGACGATGAAACACTCGGCAGGCTGATTATAAGCGTGATGGAAAAATACGGCTACAAAATATTCTGGGCCGTCGACGGCCCGGAGGCCCTGGGCATCCGCGAAAACGAGAACAACGCCGTCGATCTACTCATTACGGATGTCATTATGCCCGGCATGAGCGGGAAAGAACTGGCCGACAGGTTGCAGGCCCGTTATCCGGATCTCAAGGTCCTCTACACATCGGGCTATGCCGATGACGTCATCGTCCACCGCGGCATATTGGAAGAGGGCATTGCCTTCCTGCAAAAACCCTTTTCGCCCCGTTCCCTGGCCCTGAAAACCCGCGAAGTCCTCGATAGTTGACGTGCGTCTCACGCGACGGCCTGGGCAACCGGCACGCGAACCGTCGGATGAGCGCGGGCGGTCGGCCATCGACTTCGGGGATGCTTGCGAAAGGCCTCCGTGGTTATTCCAGAGACGCCTCGTACACCAGCAGTCTTTCCACCGTTTCGTTGAGCCCGATTGCGCGGCTCAGTTTACCGTCTATGGCTTCTACGTACATGAGCAGCCGCTTGCCCCGCGGATCGTAGACGCTGCTGGAGTACCCCAGGAGGGGATGCTCTGCCTGTTCGTACTCGGACTTGGGTATCCAGGGCGCGCGAAACACGGTTTCCAGGTTCAAATTGCGGTAGTCGAGCATATAGGCGCAGAACCGGGGCACCGAGCCGCCGCCGTGGCCAACCCCGTACTCGTCCGCGTAGACCACGTCCGCCCTGGCCTCCGTGGTGTCCTTTAGCTGGGTTTCGATCCCGATAAAGATCGGCCCGTTCGAGCCGGCAAAAAAACTTCCCGAAAGAAACGCCCGGCGCTCCACTCCGTCGATCGTAAGCGGTCCTCGTTTTTCCCAATGAATGCCGTCGCGGCTCATGGCCAGGGCTGGTTTTTCCACGTCTTGCTCGTCCTTGGCTTTGTAGAGGCAGAACCATTGGCCGTCCAGAATGTCGATCGATGAATCCCGGGCCTGATGGGCGTCATATGCCTGGTCGTTGGCCAGCACGATGCCTTCGGAGGCCCAGGGCCCTGACAGTGAAGTCGAAGTCAAGAGGAGTGTTTCCCACTTGACCCCTCCCCAAACGAAGGAATCGCCCGTGTCTGCCGACACATAGCAGTGCCATCTCCCTGTTAGAGGGTCTCTCAACAGCTGGGACCCTTCGATGCTGTGAAGCTGGACTCCGCTGAGATCCGCCGCCTCCTGCTTGGTTATGCTGTAGAGGAGAGAGAAATTTTGGCCGTCCGCGGATCGATAGATGTTGGCGGCGAACCCGCGGGCATCGTCCTTCACCCAGCGTGGTCTGGCGGTCAGCAGGAATCCGCCGCTTTCGGGATCGAGCAAAACCTTGCCCGCGCCGATCCAGGAACCGGGATTGGTGTCCGGCGGTTCCAGGGCGATGGCCAGGAACTGCAATTTCGAGTATACGTGCTGGGGCGGTACGAAGCCCTGCCATGTGTGCTTCATGGTTGTCTCCTCAAGGAATGATTCTGGATTGGAACTTGTCGAAGGCTTCTTCGAACGAATCTTCGAAGGTGTACACGAACAGATTGTGCTCCTGCGTCCGGCCTTGCCCTGCTTCGAAAGGCATAATAGGCTGTCGGATAGCGGCGAGGATCGCATCGCGCTCGCAGCCACGTGTCATCAGATAGGCGAAGAAACTCAGCTCTGTCAGATCTATGTGCTCGTCCCCCCGGGTGTAGATGTATCCGATTCCATCCAGTATCTGTTCGAAGGGACCCTTGGAATAGTGAAAAACGTGAGAGTAGAGCAGTGGGTTCGTTATTATGCCCTCTTCCTTTAGCGCCGCGGTGATGGTTTTGATCAGTCCGTGGAACTCGGAATAGGGCAGGTAGGAACGCAGTATCATGGAAAAGACGTCCGTGCCGGCTGTATTTTTGTGCAGCAAAGCGGGTATGTCGTAATTGACGATGAATACGCCGCCGGTTTTCTTGATGCTCTGACCGTGGATCTCCGTGTACTGTCCCTGTGGCACCCAGATTTCGTGCAGCTCTTCCGGAGTTTTGCGGAGTTGGCCCAGAGCTTCGAAGGCGCTCAGAATTTCGGCCTGGTCAAAGGGACAGGAAAAGAATTCCTCGAACCGCCCGCGCATCGAATCCGTAAAGGCTCGTTTTCCCTCCCGTGCGAAGAGAATTTTTACGGCGTAGTGTTCTTCTATAACGCGGTTCGCGACGATGAAGTCCCCGGGAATGTTAGACAGGTAGACAAACTGGAGGGCTTTCTTGTAGGCGGGGTTCTTGTGTATTACTGACAGGATAGTGCTCTCCGCTTTAACCCCGTTGGACTCCGGCCTCAGGTAGATGGCGATGTCCTGTACGCCGGCATCGGTGCAGGGGCCGGCGTAGGGGATTAGAATCGACGGTACCCTGGTTTCCTCCTTCATCTGTGTCACCTTCCTCATCTGTACTCGCATGGCGGCAGGCTCAGGCCGCCGGTCTTTTCAAGCTAACATGGCGCTCTGTCGCTTGAAGTGACCCTCCAGCACCAGGGCCGTCATAGCCTCCACCACGGGCACGACCCGCGGACAGATACAGGGATCGTGTCGGCCCTCCGTGCGGATTTCCGTTTCTGCGCCGTCGATATTCACCGTTTTTTGGGGCACGGCGATGGAAGAAGTGGGTTTGATGGCCAGCCGAAAGATAATTTCCTGCCCCGAGGACAACCCGCCCAGAACTCCTTCCGGCGTTGTTGCTGCGAAAGCCGTCAGAGGCCATCCAGTCGTTGTGCTCGGACCCCTTCATTGCCGCCGACCGGAAGCCGGCGCCGAACTCTATGCCTTTCACGGCGCCGATGGAGAGCATGGCCTTGGCAAGATCGGCATCCAGCTTGTCGAATACCGGCTCGCCCAGGCCCGGGGGAACGCCGTTGGCGCGACATTCCACGATGCCGCCCAGGCTGTCGTTCTGTCCCTGGACCCGGTCGAGCCCCCTCACGTCCAGCACCAGGTCTGCGTGGCGATGGTAGACCGATGCCCTGCGTCGGTAAAGCGATAGAAACTCCTGCTGATGGTCGGGGCCTTCGAGAAATGCGGGGCTGCCGGTGCGGAGTGTGCGCAGCCAGGCTTCCTCTGCGCCGAAGTCGAGCATGATCTGTCGTACAGAGGCCGTTTTTCCCGTTTCTTCGCTGTATCTCTTCTCGATCAGGAGGTCGGTGTCGAAGAAGGGACAATCCCACCTTCGGGCCAGCTCACGGCCCAGCGTGCTCTTGCCACAGTGCTTCATGCCGAACAGCACGACTTTCATTTTTTCGATCCCTCCCGGCAGGTATCGGCCGGGCCACGAAGGCCGTGTCGCGCGAAGCGGACACGGCCGGCCGGGCCGCTATCCGCTTTCCTCGACGAACTTATCGAGGGCGGCCAGCATCTTCTCTATCTGGATGCGGCTGATAAGGAAGCCGGTGGCCCCGTTCTTGAATACGGCGTAGAAATCCACGTCAAAGGGCACGAAGCTTATTACATATTCGGGGATGCTGCCCTTGTTCATGCTGTAAACGAGCCGGACCTCGGGGTGCTCCGGCACGGCGGGGCTGTACTCCGCTTCCAGGAAGAGCGCGATCAGGGCCTGGTACGCGTCCTTGAAGGCATCTTCTTCGACCTCGCTGCCGTCAAGGGAGTAGGTGGTGATGACTTCCTCCTCCACTTTATCGCCCTGCTGCTTCTTCTCTGTTTTTCTTGTCATGGAGAGCGTGTGCTCGGTTTCGGGCGCCTCGATCGTTATGCGCTCCACATTGTCGATGCTGACGATAAAGGCAAACTTGTCCATGAGAAAGAAGGGTTTGACGTCCAGGAAATCGAGCCTATCCTTCTCCATCGCGTACACGGCACGATCCGCCCCTTTCTGAAAGTAGACTAGATTGCCGGTCTTGTCCCCGAATTTCAACTCCAGGCTGTTCTGCGCGTCTCTCATGTGGAGCTCGATTGCGGGCGGGTCCAGGCCGTACCGGGATAGATCCTGGGGGTCGTCGTCTATGAACCGTGAGATTTCGAGGGTAGAAATGGTCTTTGTGTATTCCGGCCAGCGGTCCATGCTGACCGGCCGCGAGGGCGAGTAGGGCTGGGTGAGAAACAGGGAGGTCATGGCGAACTCGCCCTCTCCGGAGGGCACGCTGTCCCGATGAGAGGCCTCCAACACGACTCCGTCTCTACGGGCGATCTCGAGGTATGATATCTCGTTAGTGTTGATGACCGGCAGTTTCTTGCTGCGGATATCGGCGAGCTCGTACTGAAAGTGGAGGCCGTGATTCATCCACACGGCGTACAACATGGGGTCGTCCTGCGCCATGAGATAGTAGGTGTTGCCGGTGGAGGTTTTGTCGCCTAGATAGAACTCGCGCTTAGAACCGTCCAGGAGCTCGTAGGCGGCCGTAGCCACCGGAGGTTCGAGGCCGTAGCGGGCGAGGTCCTGCGGATTTTCCTCTACGATTACCTCCGAGTACAGGCCGGCGAAACTGTAGGCCAGGTCGTCGACGGCCATGCTGTTCAGCTCGATCGGGTGAGGGTAATCCACCCCCCACTCTTCGCCTGACTTGTGAAGCTCCAGGGTGTGGCTCGCGGTTCTGACCCGCATGCTCTTGAGCAGAGCCTTGTCGAAGCGGGATATGGAAACCTTTCCAGGGTCCGCCGCTCGAGCCTGCTCCTTGGAGGCGAAGGGCCTGTGCGTAAGCAGCAGAACGCCCCCGATAAGGGCCGCCAGAACGCCTCCCAGGATGATGAGTATGACCGCTCTTTTCATAAGTGCCGCCTCCGCGCCCAGATAACGAGGCCCGCCGCCAGGATGCCGAAGGGGATCAGGATCACGACAACGCCGCCGAAGATGTAGAACTGAAGCTGGTTCAGCCTGAGAGGTCTGGTCATGAGGCTCTTGGGCCTGATCGATATCAACTGTTCCTGACCCCGCAGCCAGTTCAGGCAGCTGGGCAGAAAATCCGCGTTGCCCGTGCCTTCGAGGGGAAACCCCGCTCTCTCGGGATAGAGGAAGAAGGAGCTGGCAATTACCACGGCCCTGGACGGTACTGGGTCGTCTCCCTCGCCCTTGTCCGTCACAGCCACGGCCAGCATGAAAGGCCCCGATACGTCCGCCGGTTCTCTCCCGGAGGTTTCGGATTCCAGGTTTACCTTGCCCCACGCCTTGTCGGACGTCTCGAGCAGCGGCTCGATCTCGATGGTCCTCCTCTTGACTTCCAGCTCCTCGATCGCCTGGCTGAGGGGGAAGAAGATGCCCACGTCGCTGGATTTCATGGCGCTGGTGATGGCGTGGTACGTCATCTTGGGTACCAGGCCGATCGGAATTTTAGGGTAATGCAGGCTGGGGTCTTCCTCGTGGACCAGCACCTGCCTGTAGGCGACCCCGTAGCTCTTCAGTATCTTGTCCAGGTTGGGGAAGTCTTCCAGCACCAGGTCGCGGATGATAATGGCATTGCCGCCGCGGTGAAACAGGAAATCGCGTATCTTGCGCTCATCGTCGGAGCTGATGTCCACTTTGGGGGACAGTATGAGCAGGATGTCGGCCTCGTCCGGGACGCTGTCCGCCGTCAGCAGGTCGAGCTCCTCGAGCATGTAGTTTTCCGTCTCCAGCGCCTTGCGCAATTCGAAGGGCAAGCTTTCCTCCCTGTGGCCCACCAGCGCGTAGATAGTGGGGTCTTTCTCCGAGGTCACACTGAGCAAGGCGCCGGTCAGGACCTGCTCGACTTTCAGCGAGGAGGCTTCACGGGCAAAGGGGTCGTTAGGATCGCTCTGGCGGTAGTTTATCAAGTCGTACTGGCTGATGACTTTGAACTTGTTCTCCGCCGCCACGATGAAGCTGTTGTTGCCCGGTTGTTTGCCCTGCTGCTCGTACTTCTTGGCAAAGCCCGGGTTGCGGTACGGGTCAATGTACTTGAGCTGCAGTTTTCGCGTGCGCTGCGCGTAGCGCCTGAGGATTTCGTCGTAGAGAGGATTTTCCTTGCCCGCCTCGAAGAGGCCGTAGATCATGATATCTTCGTCGAGGTTCTTCAGGATGGTCTTGGTTTGGTCCGAAAGGCTGTACAGCTTTTCCCGCGTCAAGTCGGCCTTGAAGGGTATCAGATCGACCAGCAGGTTGGCGCCGACCAGGATGGCCAGCACTACGGCCACCATCAACGCGGCGTAACCGCCGTACCGGAACTTCTTGTCTTTGAAGGAATTCAGTATCGATTGCATCGTCGATCTCCTATTGCCACCGGCGCTTCTCGATGACGCGCACCGTCAGAAAGACGAAAGCCGTCGAGAAGCTGATGTAGTATACGATCGGGCTGATGGCCAGAATCCCCCGGCCGAACTGTTCGTGCCGCTTGAGAAGCGAAAACCACTGAAAGAACTTTATCACCAGTCCCTCGAAGGTCGACTTTTCGATCAGATACACAGCTGCCACAACGGCCCCCCCCAACAATAACATGGCCAGAGGCAGGTAGAGGTTGCGGGTCGCAAAATAGGTGAACGCGGCGACTCCCAGAACCAGCAGGATCGCGAAGACGATGCCGGCGGTTCGATCAGAAGGCAGCGCTTGCTGCACCCATTCCAGGATCCACATGAAGAGCAGCACGCCGAAGGTAACGAAGGCGGCGATTGCCTGATTGTCGGTGAGAGAGGAGATGAAGAGGCCCACGGCAATGAACGCCGATCCCAGCAGGAAAAAACCGACGTATCCGCCAACGATTTCGGGTACATACACGCGGCCCACCAGGCTCAGGAGCACGGGGTAGATTACCGTAATAACCAGGGCAATCAGAAACACGGCCAGTGCAGCCAGGTACTTGCCCAGGACGATGCCGGTCAGGCTCAGGGGGCTCGTGAGCAGCAACTGGTCGGTCTTTTGGCGGGTTTCCTCGGTCATCAACCTCATGGTCAGGATGGGCACCGCGAAGAGGAAGATAAAAGTCATTGTGCTCAGCACCGAGGCGAACTGTGGGCTGGACTGCAGCAGGTTCATCATCACGAAGAAGATTCCCGAGAGAAACAGGAACAAACCCATGAAGATGAAACCGATTATGTTGTGTACGTAGGCTTTCAGCTCTCTAACGAAAACGGGCCACATCAGGATACCTCCTTTTTCTCGATTGCCTCGTCGGTGGTGAGCTGGATGAATATATCCTCCAGGGTGAGGTCGACCGAACGCATCATCAGGATCGGGTATTGGGCCCGGCTCATGGCCAGGAAGACCGGCCGCCGGACGTCGGCATCCGCTTCGGCCTCCACGTATATGTCTACCGTCCCCGGCTCGCGGCTTCCGAGGACTTCCGCGGTCTTGACCTCGTCTATGTTTTTGATCTTGGCGAGTGCGTCTTTTTCGGAGGCCGCTATGCGAACGCTCAGCCGCGTCGAACCACGCAGGTTCTCGGAAAGGTTGCCGATGGTGTCACTGGCGACGATCTTGCCCTTGTGGATGATTATTACCCGTTCGCAGATTGCGGTAACTTCCGGCAATACGTGGGAGCTCAGAATTATAGTGTGTTCCTTACCGAGTTCCTTGATCAGGTTGCGGATCTCGATGATCTGCTTGGGGTCCAGACCAATGGTGGGCTCATCCAGGATAAGCACGGGGGGGTCGCCGACCAAAGCCTGGGCCAGGCCGACCCGTTGCTTGTAGCCCTTGGACAGGTTCTTGATCAGCCGTCCCCGTACATCGCCGATGCCGGTCAGATCCATTATTTTGTCCATGCTTTTTTTCATGGTGGGGCGGTGGGTCGGGCTGCGTGAGGCCTTCTTGATGTCGCTGACAAATCTCAAATACTCGATGACCGTCATCTCGAGGTATAGAGGCGGAAACTCGGGCAGGTAGCCCAGGCGTTTCTTGACCTCTATGGGCTCTTCCAAAACATCGTGTCCGTCCACCGACACGCTGCCCTCGGTGGCGGAGATGTACCCGGTGATGATATTCATGGTGGTGGATTTGCCCGCACCGTTCGGGCCTAGAAAACCGACGATCTCCCCTTTGACAACATTGAAGTTGAGATTGTCGACGGCCAGGTGCCGGCCGTATCGTTTGGTCAGGTTTCTAACCTCGATCATGGGTTCCTCCCTGATGCGATATGCCTGGTTGCTCTGTGAATGCTCCGCGCCTGCTGCGCGCTTGCTCGTTTTTCGGCGGGCGAGATGAGTCGCGCAGGGCTTATATATAGCATTTCCGCGAGACGCGCGTCTATTCTTTCCACCGGCTCATTTGCAAGGACAGATCGCGGGAAAGGATGTGGTTTTCCCGGACGAATTCGGCCACAATGCGGCTGCGCTCTTTGTAGAAGTCAGCCCACGGCTCGTTGAGCAGCGTTTCGGCCAACTCGGCCAGAGGTTCGATTACCACGTCGAAGTTGGGGGTCTTCAGGTTCGTGGTCAGCAAGGAGTCGATGCGGGTTACCGTGGCGCCCCGGGCGGTCATTGCGACGCTCAGGGTGAAGATGCCCGAATCGCCTACGAAGGCCCAAGCGTCCCCCGGGTCGAGGGGGTCGATGCGCCACCCCTGACCGGAGATGAAGTTGCCCAGGGAGTGGAAGATAACCTTGTTGAGACCGTCCCTCCAAAAGGTTTCCACCGGCTGCAGGACGTGCGGGTGATGGCCGTGGATGATGTCCACGCCGGCGTCCAGCAGACGGTGAAAAAAAGCCGCCTTGCGGGGGCTGGGCTGTGGCGCGTACTCGATGCCGCCGTGGTACGAGAGCACGAACAGGTCGTATTCGTCGGCCACCGCTTCCATTTTTGCGATGAAGGCCTCGGCTTCCTTTTTCCTGGCGTAGCTCACCTCCAGGACGTAGGGCTCGCGGGGTCTTATGTTCTGAAACCCTGTAACCGCGAGATAGCCGATGTGCCAGCCCTTGATGCGGATGCTGGTGGGCTCGAACTCCTTTGCCAGGGAGTCCCGGACGCCGGAAAAGTATACGGGCCTGGGGGACTCGCGCCGTATCCGCTCTACCGTGTCTATTGTCCTGAGTATCGATTCAATGCCCTGGTCGTTGGTGTGGTTGTTGGCCAGCGAGAACACTTCGATGCCTGCATCTATAGCGGCCGTAACGTAGCCCGGGTGATTGTTGAAGCGCGGGTACGTGGACTGCGGCAGGGTAGGGTCGAGGGGGAACTCCAGGTTCGAGAAGGTCAGGTCATCGGCCTTCAGGTAGCGGCGGACGGCGCGAAAAATCTCGGCGTAGTCCTCCATGTTGTAGTTGACGTTGTGGGCCATGATGTCGCCCACGAAGCCGAGCCGGATCTCCGGGAGCTCTGCGGCGCCGGTGGGCCCGCCGGCGTCCGCGGTCAGAGGAAGCGCGGCCAGGTTGGTCAGGAACGCGAGCGCTGCCAGGAACTGTTTCATCACCGCTAAAATATAGGCCTATGGGCGGGAATGTTCCAGTCGGTGTGGGAGGTTTTTCGCCTCGGTGACCGGTTTCATCATGATCGAAAATAAAGCCGAAGGGTAGATGTCAGGCGCCTATGAATTCGGAAACCTTAGCCGCAAACTCACGGAAGTCACGCATATGCTTGGTGCAAATGCTGAACACAATATCCCAATCGATGCTTTCATACTCGTGAACCGAGATATTCCGGGATCCAACCGCTTTCCGAATTCTTCCAGCCAGGTCAGCAGAAATTACATCGGCTTTTGAGAGTGCAGTAAAAGCGTCGCTCATTGTTGTAGGCGTATCGATATCTGTCGTCGATAGAATGTGGGCAGCGATATCCACGGAAATTTGGACTGCACGCTCCAGGTTGAGGGAAATTATATCCTGGATATCATAATCAGCCCTTAGCATCTCTGCATTTGTGGGAGTTTTTTCTTCGACCCGACTCACGTATCTCTGGAGAGAGCCGAGTTTGGCCAATATCACGTCAGTGTCCATTGGCGAATCTTTTTACCTTGGCTTTCAACATCATCCGGAAATTCGGGAGCATGTCTTCAGTGTAGAACAGCATTTTTTTGAGGTAATGGGCCAGCAGGTTTGGCTTTTTATTCAATATCTTGATGCCCGTTGTGATGACTTGCCTGAGTATAAGACCATTCAAGCGGGCAATGTCCAGTAGATCGACTTCCATGCCGAGCTGTTCGGCAAGCTCCAGCTGCAGCTCCGCAAGACACTCTGAAGAGAAGGATTCGTCTCCGCATATAGCAATGTCAACGTCACTGGATGTTCTCAGCTTGTTTTTCGACGCGGAACCGAACAACAGGCAGAGATGAACATCGGGCTTCTTTTCGAGTATCCTGAGTATTTCAGTGCTAATCCCTTGTAGCGTCACACCATAACTATAGTGCAGATGCTCCAACCGAGTAAAGCAAGGCTCCTGGCGTCGACTCCGCCGTTCAGCTCCCGCTCAGCTCGGCGTGGACCTTGGGCATCCATTCGCTGATCGGTATGCTCTGAGGGCACTTTTCTTCACACTCCCGGCACTGGGTGCAGCTTTCGGCCCTGGCCGTGGCTATCATCTGCTTGTAGATGTTCCTGTTGAGTTGGACGGGATTGCCCTGAAACACGGCGCCCTCGTTGTAGAGCTCAAAGTTGCGGGGAATGTCGACGCCCTGCGGGCAGGGCATGCAGTAACGGCACTTGGTGCAGGGAACGGGATTGAGCTCTGCGTAGATGCGATTGGCCTGCTCGTACCGCGCCAGTTCGGGTGCGGACAGCGACCCTACATTCGAACGTTCCGCGGAAGTTACGTTTTCCCTGACCTGGGGCATCGCGTTCATACCGCTCAACACGAGAGACACCTCGGGCTTGTTCCAGAGCCACTGCAGGGCCCATTCCGCCGGCGATCTGTCGCCTCCGGCAGACTCCCAAACGGCCTTCATGCGCGCCGGCGGATCGGCCAGCACCCCGCCCATAAGGGGTTCCATGACGACCACACCGATGCCGCGCGCGGCGGCATACTCCAATCCCTGCGTGCCGGCCTGCACGTCTTCACACAGGTAATTGTACTGGATCTGACAGATCGACCAGCTGTCGTATTCGTCGAGTATCTTTCGGAACACATCGAACCGATCGTGAAAGGAGAAACCTATGCGGCCAATCTTTCCATCGGACATAGCCCGTTCGGCGCGGTTCAGGATTTTCAGGCGCTTCATCTTGGCCCACGCTTCTTCGTGCAGGTTGTGCAAGAGATAGAAATCAATGAAATTTGTCTGCAGACGTTGCCTCTGTTCGTCCAGATAGCGATCGAAATCGTCACTCTTCTCTACAGCCCATACCGGGAGCTTTGTAGCCACGCGTACTTTGTCCCGGTATCCATCGGCCAGAGCTTTCCCCACAACTACCTCGCTCTGCCCCTCATGATAGGGATAGGCGCTATCCACGTGGGTGTGGCTACTTTAGGACGACGGGTAAGTAACTATCTTACAAGCAAATAGCGGAAAGTAAATCAAAAAGAAGCGAGGAAAACCCCGGGTTATCAGCAGATGGGCATGATATCCCGGGGTT
>SDBV01011228.1_pt1 | contig 11635 bp, 13 predicted proteins | sample 2277081 | NCBI WGS metagenome assembly SDBV01 (sample SAMN10402039, study PRJNA504765) | marine sediment metagenome | isolation source: marine sediment core GS10_PC15, 223 cmbsf | place: Arctic Ocean: Southern Knipovich Ridge | collected 2010
CGGTTTCCCGCCGGCCTTTTTGATCTCCTCCACCACGACTCTGGCGTACATGGGCGAAAGGAAAGCTGTGTTGCCCTCTTCACCGAAGTGAAGCTTGACGGCGACCTTGTCGCCCGGGGAGATGTTTTCAGCAAACCCGGATTGGCCGAACAGCTTGCGTGTCTTGTCCAGGAGGTTGTAACCCATCTGACCTCTCAGATTTGTGAAATAAACTGTAGATGCGGTCATGGTCCTACCTCTCCGCCAGATGTTGGCCAGAAACTGCTGATGGCCAATGTGGCCCGTCCCGCCCCCTGGTCACCGTTGTCGATAATAGCAAGGTTCACCTCTGTGGCTGTAGAAACCCCCCAGTAGTTCCAGTTGGCGGGGATCAACGTTGGCCCTGCATTAGTCGCCTGGGTGACATAAACCTGGATCTTAAGTGCCGAGGGGAAATCGGGATGAGTGTTAAAGCTCAAATCGTTATTGCCACGGTCGTTGGTCTTTCCCATGTCGATGTTAATGAGGCTGGGGTTGCTCAATGTGGAATCGATGAGCACCCCGGACACCTCGTTATTGGTAATGGCGTTCTTTCGCAAAGTCAGCCCCATCTCCCCGCCAACCCTGAGCCCGTAACCTCCGGTGTTCCCGTCGATGGTGTTCCGGCGTATGACAGCCGAACCGGGGCCTCCCGTCAGGTTGATCCCGTTGGTAGTAAAGGCGGCGCCCAAAATATTGCATGAGTTGATGACGGGGAACCCACCGCTCGCCCAGATCGCCAGGGCGTTTCCGCCAAAGATACTGTTGTCGATATTGCCCGCGCCACTGACGACCTGGACACCGGCGCCCGGCCCGACAGCAGACTGCGAGTAGAATTGCGAGTCCACGACAGTGTAATTGAGGTTATCGAGAAAAAGGCCGCCGCCGCCGCTGGGACTATCGGCCCGGGAGGCATCCACAATACTGGAAATAAACTCCACGCTGACGTTTTGATCATCATCCTGTGCGAACACTGCCCAGGCTTTCTGTTTGTCAAAAAGACTGTCCTCAACCGACAACTGGGGGTCCGGGCCCCCGCTGTCCACCAGACGAACACCGTTTGCGCCACCTAGGAGGCGCATAGCCTCCAGTGTCAGATCTGCGTCCACCGAGAAAAGGGGCGAGGTGGCAGATCCCGTTTCCAGGATAGTGGCCACTGAACCTGCGACGGCACCGGTGTCAGGGACGAACCCTCCCGAGGTTGGACCATCGCCAAATCCGCTTCCCATTATTGTAAGAGGTACACCGATGGGGATGGTCAAGTTCGCTGCACTATCACCGTAGCCAAACCCTTCACCCGTGCTCAGTCCAATGGCATCCCCAGGTGTTGCTCCGCTGAAGACAGCGAGAAGACTGTTGATGGTGGATCCGGTACTGACATTGACGATTACAGGATCGCTGGTACTCTCGTTGCCGTCCCGGTCAGAAGCCTTTACCAGGACCGTGTGCATGCCAGCCGAAAGGTTAGTCGACGAGGCCAGGACGAACCATTCGACGTTAAAGTTAGCATTGGGCGGATTTTTATCAAGCACAGCGGTTATGAAGGTCGCCCCGTTGTCTGCGGAGACGAGGACTGTCTCCACATTGGTGTTGTCGGTAGCCCTGCCCCTGAACAGGAAGAACTCGGGATTGCCTGTTTCGTTGAAAAATACGGTTTGCGGGATGGAGGATGTGTCGATGGATGGGGCGGCCTCATCGCTGCCGCATCCTGCAAGGAAAACGGAAAAACCGATAAGAACAGCTATACCTATAGTGTATTGAAAGGTTGCCTTCATCTTCATAACCAACTCCTTTCACCACCGACCCCAGAGGTAAACCTACAATCTACTATCACAAGGTGCCACCCTGCGCAAGAATTCGAACCTGCACTTACTTCATTTAACCACAAATACATGGAAAGTTTCAGAAAATCACAGTCGCTTGACACGGTGACAGAGCAGCTTGGGGGGGGGAATAAGAAAGACCGCTTGACACGGAGAAGGGGAGACACGGCGACACGGGGAGAGAGCGCGGCCCCGAGGGGCGGGCTCATGTATCGAGGTAACGAAGTACCCAGGCGTCGAGGAAAATACGACACGGCGACTTGGCGACTTAGCGACCTGGCGAAAGGATAAACACTGCACAATAAACTATAGTTGCAGTCATTGCGGGTGCAGTGTTCTAACCACTTTCGTCATTCCGGACACAGTGCTCAAACCACTCTCGTCACTCCGGACACAGTGCTCCAACCACTCTCGTCACTCCGGACACAGTGCTCAAACTACTCTCGTCACTCCGGACGAAGTGCCCTCCCACTCTCGTCACTCCGGCATAAAATAGTCCCACTTCCTAAATCTTCCTCCCCCTATCGAGGGGGGAGGATTGAGGTGGGGGTGAAAGGAACCGACCCGGAGTCCAACCTTTATTATCAAATCCAGCACCTTAAACCTAAAGTGCTGGATTCCGGATAATCTCGCACCAAGCGGTGATTTCCGGAATGACCCGTCTTCGCTTTGGGGCGTCGCTTGCGGCTTCCGCCGTCGCTCAGTGAACTATGGCGTGACAAGATGCTCTCACAAGTCGAACTTCGCCGCGACAAGCAGTGGTGAAAATCACCGCATTTACAGGAACTGTTGTTTCCCCCAGATTGAAGTCTTCCTCCGCCTGTCGAAGCCTGTCGCGCCAAAGGCGTGATGTCTCAGTGGTGAAAATCATCGTTTTTATAATAACTAATGTTTCAGGCTGGATTCCGGATCACGACTTCGTTGCGTCCGGAATGACAGGAGATTGGTTTTGATCTTTCGCCCACGCTCCTATGCGCTCATGCTCTCATGCCGCGCTTTCCCCTGATTTGGATTTACCCTGCTTGCCAAGTCGTAGCCTTGGCGAAGACTGGTGTAACTCTGTGGAGCGACCTGCGAGAGGTCGTACTGTGTTAAATTAGCTTTTATCGCCTTTACAGGACCCGTTTTTCCCCCAGTTCAGCCTTCCTCAGTGTCCTCACTGTTCTCTGTGGTGAAATACGCCGCTTTTAAAGAAATTAATGTTTCAGGCTGGATTCGTGATAATCACGCCTGCGGCGCGATTTCCGGAATGACGAGAGTGGGGGGTGCGTTCCTCTCGCCCTTTCGTTGGACATTGGACTTTGGACGTTGGACTGTTTCTCCGCCCTCCCCCTCTTCACCTCTTCACCTCTTCACCTCTTCACCGGACACACTGTCCGGATTCCGGACAACATCTTGGGTTTTCCCGGCCTCACACCCCCAGTCTTTCCCAACATACCGTATGGATAATCTAACGTTTTCAAATAGATAGCTATCCATACGGTATCTGGCCCTCCCCTTGCTCCTTAAACCGCAAAGGAAAGGAGCATTAATCATGAGAAGAAAAAGAAACAGGGAATCAGGACAGGGGATGACGGAGTACATCGTCATCGTAGCGCTCATCGCCGTCGCGGCCATCGCGGTCGTGGGGATCTTTGGCGATGTTGTGAGGAACCAGTTCTACAACATGACGGCCGCTCTGGCCGGAAGTTCTTCCAACAGCGACGTGACCAAGTTCGTCAAAAAAGCAGAGCGGGAAAAGAACCAGCGGGGCATGGACGACTTCTCGTCCTCGGCCCGATAGAGGTCTTGGTTCGATGGCACGCGCGAAGACCATAAACTCGGGGCCGCCCCACCACCAGAGGGGACAGGGAGCTGTCGAAGCCATGCTGGCACTCCCTGTTTTCCTCGCCCTCGTGTGCATCGTCTTCCAGCTGTTTTTCCTGGGTATAGCTCAGATCCAGCTCCAATATGCCGCCTTCTACGCGGCGCGCGTAGGTACCGTCCACGGCGCTGACCTGAATGAGATGAAGCAGGCGGTCACAAGAATATTAGACCGATCCCCCGGGCTGTTGTCCAGGTCCCGGGATCACATTGAGATCGAGATCATAGACTCCCAGGAAAAGCACAGTGAAAAAACCGGAACCGCCGAACCGTCGGCGGCCGTTCCACTGAAAGTCCGGGTCCACTGGCACTACCCTTTGATCGTTCCGTTAGCGGACGCACTATCTCCAAGGAGCGCAAGATCCATGTTCAGCGGGAGACCCAGTGTCCATCTCCAGGCTTCGTGGGCGATGACCATGTCCGGATTCAAAACAAGGGATGAAACCAATGCCGAGAACCGACGCCCATAGCAGAAAAATGAAGGGTCAGACCCTGGTGCTGGCAGTTGTCCTGCTCAGCCTGTGCTCGACCTTGATGCTGGGCCTGTTCCAGGTTTCGCTGGCCGTGCAGGAAAAGATCCGCCTTCAGTTGTCAGCGGACATGGCTGTCCTGTCCGTACTCAACTGCCAGGCCAACGGCCTGAACAGCATTGCCATGGCCAACAGGGCAATTCTGGCAAACGACGCGCTGGCCGGACAGCTCAACGCCATGGTAAGCGAGTCGATCTTCTACAGAAAACTGGTTGAGAAATTCCGAAAGCTGCTGCGCTTCATACCTTACGCGGGGCCTGTCAGCAGTTTCATCTCCTCCGGCGCGAGCGCAATTGAAAAGGTGATCAGGAAGGCCGCCTCCGTTACCCTCCCCCTCGCTCACTACTCCAATATCGCGTTGAGAAAGAGTCAGGAAACCGTCCGCCTCCTCCTGCCCTTTTATTCCTTGAAAGCCGCCAGGTCGACACTTGAGGAAAACATGCCCCGCGCTCAATTGACGGCGCCTTCCCAGGCTCTGCTCCTTCGCCAGGCACGGTCCCTTCAGAAAAGCATCACCGATCTTGATGCCAGGCAGGTCACCATGCTCAAGGCAAAAACAATGGATCGCCACACGCTGCGCCGAAACTGGCGAATAAAGGTGGGGGGCTTGTCTCCGGTTAAAAAAACCGGCGGCACGACGATCACATCCGGGGATCTGGCAGCCACGGACAGACTGCGGCTGAAGGTTTTCACGCGGTTCAGGTGGAGGTGGAAGACGGTTCTCTCTATCAAGAGCCGAGCTTCTGATTACAGTTATCAAACGCCTGCCGACCTCATGTCGATAGGCACAAATGATGTTCAACCGGATTTAAGCCTGGCCATCATGGTCCAGGCGGAACTGCCCGCACCGCTGGGAAAAAGTCCCTTCAAAGAGCAAAAACTCCGTGCGCTGTCAGCGGCAAGGCTCATTTACAGAAGAGAGTCCAGGCCCGGTGAGAAAGCAAACCTGTTCAACCCTTTCTGGAAGACCGAACTGATACCGGTGGCAAGCGAACCTGCCGCAAAGCGGATCATACCGGAGATCATCCTGAAAGAGGTCAGACATTGAGCATTTCAAAACAGGCTGAAAAAGCCAGGGGACAGGCCCTTGTCGAATTGGCGGTCATCCTCCCGGTCCTCGTCCTTTTCATGGTCCTGGTAATACCGCTGATCGTTAAAGGGATCGCTTTGCCCTGGCTGGACGAGAGGCTCGCTCTCAGGCAACTGGGTCGGGATGATGAACAGGTCCACCGTGTTCTTCTTTTAACCCACGGATCGGATCTTCTGCCGCCCTATTTCGATAAAACCCGGCTTGAGGAAAAAACCCGTAACGCTCCCATTGGTATGTCTATACCCCTTCTGGGCAACACCTTCCCCGGCGATATGACCAGGAAACAGATAACCGCCACCTTATCCGAGCATGGATGGTGGAACCTGGGACTACTGGGCAACCCACAGGAGCGAGACCGCCGGATATCAAGAGGACTTACCATGGTAACGGCACAGGTCCCGATTGAATCCCGGGTCCCCGATGAAGTGAGGGGATTGACGCTTATCGGGGTCGCATCCGGGATGACCGGCATTCTGGAAAAGACCGGTTTCGACCTGTTCCATCTTAACCTCGACGCCCTCCCTCAGACTGGCGAGGCTGGAGGTAAAAGAAAATGAAGCGAACAGAGTCGGGACAATCTCTTGTTGAAACCTCCATTCTTACAACTTTCATCGCCATTGGCGCATTAAGCCTGTGGGCGATGTGCAACGAAAAAATCACACATTTTATCGATCTGGTCCTGGCTGTCATCGCCAGCCCAATTCCCTAGGAGCCGAAAATGAAAAGAAGCTCAGTCCTGATCATCGCATCCTGCCTAATCGGGATAATCGCAGCCACTGCCTATTCATCAAGGATCCGGCATCTCCGGGATGAGATCACATATTTGTCCGAAAAGGTCCCCGTCCTGACGGTTACCCGGAACATAAAAGCGGGCGAATCCCTGACAACCGGGGATCTTGAAGGAACACTATTATTAAAAGAACAGGTTTCCGGAAGAACCATTTCACCGGAAGACATGGAACTGATTGTGGGACGCCGGGTAATCCACCCTGTACCCGCCCGGGACCCGGTCCTTTGGACTGATTTTTCAGAAGGGCCACGGGTGCGACATCCCTCGGAGAAGATCCCGACAGGGTACCGGGCGATGGCTCTACCTGCGGATGAAACCCACACTCTGATTCATTTCATAACGCCAGGTGACACTGTCGACATCGTCTCATCTACTTTTGACAGTTCAGGAGACCAGCTGGTCAGTCGCCTCATCGCCGAGAGCATTGCTGTCCTGGGAGTGGGACGTCAACTGGAAGGCCTGCCAAACAGCCCTGATACCGAGGGCTATCCACTCTCTGTAACCCTACTGGTTGATCCTGCAAGCGCGCTGGCGATTCTACGTGCATCCCTGACCGGCGAGATCCATTTTCTTGCCCGTGGTTCCGATCCCTTTGCGGGGATCTACAATCAGAGCAACCAAACAGCCGCGGCAGAAAGACACTCGGGAGAAAAGCCATGACAAACTCGAATAGACTTTTTGCGAGGTTCTCAAAGTTACTTACAGCCACATTATTGGCCATAGGGTTTTTCATCTGGTGCCCCGAGGCTTTACGAGCACAGGAGGTTGTGTTGCCTGAGGAACTTGCCGCCTGGGAAACAGCTCAAATCCCTCAGAACTCTCCAGGATCACCGGCTTCCGTTGCAACAGCGCTCAAGTCCCTCGAAGACATCGAAAACCTGGTCATTAACGAGTTCCCCGGCGGCGCTGTACTGGGGGGGCAACTTCTCAGTCCGGAGGACATGCGCCGTGTAATTTTACTGAGCGATTCCATGGAAAACATTTTCAACCTGTCCTCTTACCACCCGGAAGCGCTTAAGATCGCGGCATCCTACCTCGGAAAGATCCTGGAGCAGAACCGGATCTACGGCCTGCAGCTCACCCCCTTGGGTAATTCCCTGTTTCTCACCGGAACACCCGCTGAAGAGGGAGATGTTGAAAGAGTTCAGCGAATGTGCAGCTCCCTTTACATACCGCTGATCGACGGGACACGCTCTACCATCGCCGACCCCAGGATGATCCTGTTTGAAGTGTCTTTTGTTGAGATCAACAAGGATGCCTTCAGAGAATTTGGTGTCAAGTGGCCGGCATCGTCTATTTTTTCGGATCCGTACGGAATGCGTGTCGGGCACCTGGAACCCGCCAACGCCCTGGAAGTTACCATCAACCACCTGGTCCACAATGGTAATGCAAGGATCATATCCAGGCCCCGCCTTATCAGCGCTTCCGGGCAAAAGGCCTCTTTTCAGGCAGGGGGTGAGATCCCGATCCCCCGCTCGGACAGTGAGGGCGGAATATCGGTCACTTGGAAACCCTATGGGATCATCCTGGAGGTGGCCCCATCCATTGACTCCCAGGGCAAGATCCATGTTCAGATCCGCTCGGAGGTGAGCATGGTCGACCATGCAAACGCTATTGACGGTATCCCCGGGATCCTCACTCGACGAGTTGACACATTCCTGAGCCTGGATTTCGGGCAGACAGTCGTCCTGTCCGGCCTGGTCCACAGCGAAGATGCCCGGAATATCCAGAAGATCCCGCTGCTCGGGGACATCCCCATATTAGGGGAACTTTTCAAATCACGCAGTTTCCAGAAAAGAGAGACAGAGCTGGTAGTTTTTCTGACACCGCTGCCGGCTGTTAATGGTCCTCGTAACGAGGATGAATGGCGACCGACGAAAGCGGTCGAATGGTCGGGCATCGATCCCGGCCCACAATGAAAGGGAGGTAGTCATGAACAGAAGATCAAATTGGATGATCCCCATGGGAACACTGCTTGTAGTGGCGATCGCAGCGACCTTGTTTCTGGTCCCGGGCGCCATGGCCGACAACGGCAAGGCAGCCGTGTCGGTAAACATCAACACGGCCGATACGGGAGAGCTGACCGCCCTGCCGGGCATTGGCGTCTCAAAAGCGGCCGCCATAGTCAACTACAGGTCAGAACACGGTCTCTTCGTCACAGTAGATGAACTGATCAATGTCCGGGGTATCGGAATCAATGTCCTTGAAAAGATCCGCGATCTTGTCAAGGCCCAATAACCGGCTAATAACAGGGGGCAGGCTTATACCTGCCCCCACAGGAGGCCTCCCATGATCATGGTCGCATCATTCCTCGCACCGACAAAGGAAAACAGAAAGATCTCATTAAAGGAAAATACCGCGATTATCGGACGAGATGGGAATGCCGACATTCAGCTGGACCACCCTTCGGTATCCAGAGAACACGCGCGGATAACACTTATAGAGGGAAAATCCCACTTCTCCATCGAGGATCTCGGCAGCGCCAACGGTACCTACGTTGATGGAGTTCCGGTCATTGAACGCTCCACCCTCTATCCGGACCAGCAGCTGGAGATGGGGCCCTTCCGATTCAGCCTTTGCCTCATGCCGGATGATAATGGGCAAAACAAGCAAATAGGTGCAACAGGAGTTAACGAGACAGCCAGGGAAGAATACATCGTTCAGGAAGCGGTCCGGACTCTCCCGGACATAATGCCATCGACTAAAAGCTCAGAGGAGGGGAACGACAGCGCCTTCGCTGAGGAAGCCGAAAAGGCGCTTTATAAGAGGATCATAGAACTGCTGCCTGCCCATACAAAAGTCACCCGTGCAGAGCGCCTTACGAAAATAGCCCTCACTCTCTCCCTCGGGCTGGGTCCTCTTGAGGAATGGCTTAGCGATCCTGACATCTCGGAGATCATGATCAATGGTACGGAATCGATCTACATCGAAAAAAACGGCGTAATGAACACCCTGCCGTCGCCTTTTAAGGATGCTGTTTCCATCATGAGGATCGTTGACCGCATACTCTCTCCCCTTGGTAGACGTGTGGATGAGAAAAGCCCGTACGTTGATGGGCGTTTACCTGATGGGTCGAGAATCAACGTGATCATTCCACCGGTTTCCCTCACAGGACCGGTGCTGACAATAAGGAAATTTTCTGAGGAACGCCTGGACATCGCCCGACTTGTGGACATGAAAACCCTGAGCAGGGAAGCGGCCGATTTCCTGGAAAAAACCGTCATCAGTAAAAAGAACATCCTCATTTCCGGAGGTACGGGGACAGGTAAAACAACCCTTTTAAATTCCCTGGCTTCCTTCATTCCATCGGGGGAGAGGGTGATCACAATTGAAGACGCGGCAGAACTGAACCTCGAACAGGAACATGTCGTACGCCTTGAAACGCGGCCTCCGAACATTGAAGGTGAAAGTGAGATCACAACGCGCGACCTCGTCCGGAATTCCCTGCGCATGAGACCGGATCGCATCATCGTAGGAGAGTGCCGGGGGGCTGAAGCACTCGACATGCTTCAGGCAATGAACACGGGCCATGAGGGATCCATGACCACATGCCATGCCAACTCCCCGAGGGACGCTCTCAAAAGACTGGAGATGATGGCTCTTATGACAGGTATCGACCTGCCTCTCCGGGTCATACGTGAGCAGATCGCTTCCGGCATCAATATCATCATCCAGATCTCCCGGATGGCCGGAGGCAGGCGGGCCGTCACAAGTATCGTTGAAATCGATGGCATCGAAATGGAACAGATCCTCACCCAGCCTATTTTCGAGTTCAAGGATCAGCGGTCGACTTTGGAACACACAGGGATTCGGGCATCGTTCCTGGTAGACGCGGATTCCAGACAGGTCGCCCGGCAGCCACACACGGGAGTCAATTAAATGATCTATATGGATCTTTTTCTCACCCTGGTTTCAGGGACAAGCGTCGCCCTGCCGCTAAGCTATATTGCGCTCTCGCTTCGCAAAAAGGGCGACGGCCAAAAGCCGGGGCCAAGCAATATCAGGAAACTGGAAAACCAGCTGCCCTCTTTCCTGGATTCCATATCCTCCAGCCTGTCAGTCGGGAACAGTCTTCAGCAGTCCATTGAGACGGCGACTCGGAAGGATAAGGCGCCACTGGGAGACTTTTTTGAAACAATTCTACGCAGGGTGAGATCAGGGATGACACTGGACGCTTCACTCGAACTGCAGGCCCGGGAGTTGGCCGGCGGCTCACTTTCCCTGGCCCTTCTCTCCATGGCTTCCTCTTACCGGTCCGGTAGTAACATGATCGAGTCCCTTTCCCTTCTCGCCACCGTTTGCAGAGAGCGTGAGAACCTTCGGAAAAAAATCCTGGCTCGAACCGCTCAGAGCAGGACACAGGGCTACGTTCTAATACTTGTGCCGGTCCTTTTCATGCTGCTCCTGTACATTGTAAGCCCTCACAACATGATCCCTGTTCTTGGCACAACTCTCGGCAGGATTCTTTTGGGTACTGCCGCCACGCTGCAATTCCTGGGTGGCATCGTTATCCACGCAATGCTCAAACAGGAGATCCTGTAATGGAAAGTATACTATCGGCGTCAATTACATTTGCGGTGGGGATCCTGATGGTCGGCCTATCCCATATACTTCTCAATCCGATTTTCAAGAGCCCTCCCGGGGAAGCGAACTGCACCCTGCCCGGGAATGTCAAAAAGACCTTCAGATGCGCAGCCGGGATATTGATAACCGGAGCACTGGTGCTGGTTGTGACCTCCTCCGTGGAAACCGCCGCGATCGCAGGAGCTATTCCTCCATTTCTATGGGCCGTATTATACGCATCGAGTTCAAAAAAGCGGCGAAAGCGCCGGGCTCTCATCGCGAGAGAGCTTCCTCTGCTTCTGGACTTTCTTGTGCTGCAGGTGGAATCCGGCCACTCCATCCAGCAGGCCCTCAGATCAGCCTCCGGACTTTTTTTAAGCGGCGGCCCTCTCCACACAGGACTTTGCGAGCTGGATGAATCCATGCAGGTCGGCTGCTCTATTGGCCAGGCATTGGAAAAATTCGGTAAATGGCTGGACACTCCCGAAGCGGAAACACCCATACTAGCCATCTCTCAGGCTATCGGGCACGGGACACCGTTGGGAAAAGCTCTCCGCGAGCAATCCAAAAGGATGAGAGAGTATTTGATCCTGGATGGAGAACAGTTCGCCAACACAGTATCCGTAAAGATCCTTATCCCTCTGCTCTTCTTTATTTTTCCGGCATCTTTCCTGGTGATTTTCAGCCCTGTGATAGTCTCCCTGTCGGGGAAGCTGCCATGAACCACCTTGTTCGCACAGCGACAGGGGACATCCTGGTTGAGAAGCTTCTGGTCAGAGCAACCTTCTGGGGACGCCTGAGGGGGTTATTGTTTCACCGGGAACTGGGCGCTGGGGCAGCGATGCTGCTTGTCGACACAAAGAGGGTGCACACCCATGGCATGTTCTTTCCGCTCGACCTGTATTTCTTTGACAATTCCATGCGCCTGATCGATTCCAAACACCTGGTCACGCCCTGG
>SDBV01011229.1_pt1 | contig 11635 bp, 11 predicted proteins | sample 2277081 | NCBI WGS metagenome assembly SDBV01 (sample SAMN10402039, study PRJNA504765) | marine sediment metagenome | isolation source: marine sediment core GS10_PC15, 223 cmbsf | place: Arctic Ocean: Southern Knipovich Ridge | collected 2010
ATATTATAATAATCACAAGAAAACCAAAGCATCTTGTTAATGCTATACTGCCTATCTTAAAAATTGATGATTTTATTGACAAGGTTTATACTGCTTCAAAAAAAGATATTGTGATAAAAGACTTTATGACAAACAGTAATATTGTATTTGTAAGTGACAGTGAGGAGGATCTTAGACTAGTAAAAAAATTGAATATCAAAACCTATTGTTTTTATAATAAATATAAAGATTTGGAAAAAATGAATAGAATTGCGAAAGTAATAAACTCATTGGAGGAAGTATTATGAAAAAGATTTTGATTTTTGGATCAAATAGCTTTATGGCAAAGCACCTTATTCCAGAACTATTATCTCTTGAGTACAAAGTTTACACATCAAGTATCAAACCATCAAATCTTCATAGATATTTCCAAGTTGATATCACTAAAAAAAATCAATTTAACAAACTACCTAAAGATATTGATGTAGTTATTAACTTCTCAGCTTATATTGGAGAAGATTGGAATCAATGTATGCAAGTAAATGTAGTGGGAATCATCAATATACTTAACTATTGCAAACTAAATGGAATTTGTAAGTTTATCCATAGTTCCTCTTCTGCAGTCTATGGAATCCCACAATATTTCCCAGTTGATGAAAAACATCCTAAGAGTCCAGTTTCTAATTATGGAAAGAGTAAATTGATTGCTGAATGGATTATTGAAAATTATAACTTAAAATCAACAATATTCAGATATAGTTCCCCATTTGGATTCAGTCAAAAAGCAAACTCAGTACTACCTATTTTTATAAACAAAGTAATGAAGGGTCAAGATTTAACTGTATACAGAGGTGGAAAAAGAAAACAAGAATTTATCTATGTAAAAGATATTGTTTCGGCAATAATACTTGCTTTAAAATCTAAAAAAGGTGACTTTAATATTGGTTCTAATAATGTTATTACTATGAAAGAACTAGCAAATTTGATAATAAATGTCTTTTCCAAAACAAAAAAAAATAAGATAATAAACAAAGACATCAAAGAAACTGCAATATGCATACATTTGAATTCACAAAAAGCCCAAAAAGAGTTGGGATTTAAAGCAAAATATGATATTAAAACTGCTTTGGAAGATTACAAAAAGTTAATTGAAAAGGATGGTGGAATTATCTAACACAGCACCGAAAGCTCAAAACAACCTTCTTTAAATCATAAAACTTATAAAAAAACTTGGTTTTCTCGTAATCTATGGGAAACAAAACGATATATAAACAACCCAAAAAATTACCTTCATATCTGTGGGTTGATAGTAAGGGAAAAAGATTATCTTTCTTTGGAAAAATCTATAAGAGACTACACCTATACAGCTCATTCAAAACAAACTCAAAGTATGAGCATATACTAGATTTTTTCATACAAAACGATATAGAAAAAGCCCTTTATGATATTTTGCATTATGTATTTAAAAACAGCAATAATCAAGGTGATTATCTTGAGTTTGGTGTATGGGAAGGAAAAAGTTTTATTAGAGCGTACAATAAAATTAAAGCAATTAAAAATAAAAATACTAGATTATATGCTTTTGATAGTTTTGAAGGATTGCCTGAACCATTAGAAGAGGAGAAAAAACAAATGGTTAAAGGAAGTTATTGCTGTTCAAAAGATAGATTTGTTCATAACCTTAAAAAAGCAAAAGTTAATCTTGGAGATGTAGAAGTTATTGAAGGTTTTTATGAAAATACATTAAACAAGGAATTACAAAAACGACTAAAAATAAAAAATGCAGGGGTTATATATATTGATTGTGATTTATATCAAAGCACTGTAAAAGTATTGGATTTTATAGTTCCATATATAAATACAGGTACGGTAATAATTTTTGATGATTGGTATCTTTACGAAGGAAGAGATGATCAGGGGCAAAGGAAAGCATTTAATGATTGGATTATAAGAACTCCAAATGTTACCTATGAAGAGTTTATTAAAGTACCGGGTCATCTAAATTCGTTTTTAATGAATAAAGAAAATAAAAACGAAAAATATAGAGGTAAAAAAAATGGAATATTGTAAAAAATGTGTAATGCCTAGTACAAAACCGAACATAAATTTTGATAAGGAAGGAGTATGTGCTGCTTGTAGATCAGCAGAGTTAAAAGAGACAAAAATAGATTGGGAAGACAGAGGAAGGAAGTTAAAAAAAATATTAGAGGAATACAAAAGCAAAGACGGAAAGAATTATGATTGTCTTGTTGGTGTTAGTGGAGGAAAAGATAGTCATTTCCAAGTTATTAAAATGTTAGAATATGGGATGAATCCTTTGTGTATAACATTTACAGCATGTAAATCAACAAAACTTGGTGAAGCAAATCTCAAGAACTTAAAAGAGTTGGGTGTAGACCACATATTATTCACTCCAAAAAGTGATGTTTATAAGAAACTATTTAGGCTTGGTCTTGAAAAGGTAGGAGATCCTTGTATGCCTTGCCACAATGGGGTATTTGCTACATTAGCCAGATTTGCTGTTCAACTCAAGATACCTTTAATTGTCTGGGGAGAAAATGTGGCAATGGAATATGGTGGAACAGAAGAAGAAGAAGGTTCTCCATTATTAGGTCACAAATGGTTATTAGATGTTGGTTGTCCTGTTGATAAAGAAGGCAAACCTTATCCACCAGAAGAATGGGTTGGAAACTATGGAATCACAAAAGAGGATATAATGCCTTATGTATATCCAACAGCAGACGAATTGGAAAGCGTTGGTGTAAGAGGAATATTCTTAGGTTACTACCTTAAATGGAATATTAGAAAACAACTAGAGGTTGTAAAATCTCACGGATTTAGGTCAAAAGGAAACCCAAGTCTTGGTTCTTATGCAGATTATGAAAACCTTGACGGAAAGTTTGTAGGAGTCCATGATTTGTTGATGTATATAAAATATGGTTTTGGTAGAGCGACATCCAATGCTTGTAGTGATATAAGATATGGATTAATTGATAGAGAGGAAGCATTTAAATTGGTTAAGAAATATGATGGCAAATACGATACCAGAGAAGCCAAAGAGGCATTCAAAGAGTTTTTATCTTTTTTAGAACCACCAATGACAGAGAAAGAGTTTTGGGAAACAGCAGAACAATTTAGAAGACCAGAAACTCGGAAGGAGGATAAGGATGGTAAGTAGGGCAAAAAATACTTAAAATAGATAGTAATTTTTAAATATAATTACTATTTTGTAGTGCTAATATGAAGAGATTTTATAAGGGGGCGGATATACTAGTCACAGGAGGTTGCGGTTCTGTGGGTAGTGAAATAGTTAGACAGTTGTTAGAATTTAAACCCAAAAGAATAAGGGTTTTTGATCAGAATGAATCTGGTTTATTTCATTTACAAGAAAAACTTTCTTCTTATAAAAATGTTAGATATTTGATTGGGAATATGCGAGATAAAGAAAGATTGAGTAGGGCAGTAAGAGGAGCGGATATTGTGTTCCATGCTGCAGCTTTAAAGCATGTTCCATTATGCGAATATAATCCTTATGAAGCTGTACAAAGCAATGTTATAGGTACACAAAATTTGATAGTGGTTTGTAGAGACGAGGGAGTAAAAAAAATGATTGCAATCAGCACTGATAAGGCTGTTAATCCAATAAATACAATGGGAGCTACTAAATTATTGAGTGAAAAATTAATTTTAACTGGGGGAAGTGGTATTTGTAAAACTCTTTTTTCGTGTGTGAGATTTGGGAATGTTTTAAATTCTGATGGTTCTGTTATACCTATATTTAAAAGACAAATAAGTAAAGGCGGACCGGTTACTGTTACTTCAGAAAATATGACAAGATTTTTTATGTCAATGTCACAAGCCGTGAATCTTGTTTTAAAGGCAGGTAAAATTACTAAAGGAGGAGAGATATTTATTTTAAAAATGGATAGTTTGAGAATTATAGATTTAGCAAAAGTAATGATCGAAGAATTAGCGCCAAGATATGGGTATGATCCTAAAGATATAAAAATAAAGATTATTGGAGTAAGACCTGGAGAAAAAATTTATGAATCACTTATGACAGAAGAAGAAATAAGCTATGCACAGGAATTAGGAGATATGTTTGTTTTAAAGATTCCGATAATCTTGCCGCATTTAAAAAGTAAAAAACCCATCTCTAAATTAAATTATAAAGAATATAATTCAAAGGATGTTAGATTATTAGCTAAAGAAGAAATAAAGAATTTACTTTATAGAAAAAAGATTTTGATGTAAGCAATCTTTGATTCTTTAAGAGAATAATAAACTTTAAATAGCGGGGTATTTTGAAATTGTTTATGTTGAAGACACAGCTAAGAAAGTAGTAAGATGGTGATTAAAAAGTGAAGAAAATTAATAAATATTGTAATAATATTAATTTTTTGTCAAAAAAAGATATTAAAAAGTTTTTATATGAAAAGAAGATTATCTATTAAACTTTTGTAAAATGTTACCGGATAAAGAGATAAAAATAGGATATAATATTTATAGGGCAGTATCTGAATGGCTTCTTAAGTCAAAATTAGTATTAAAACTAAGTCCTAATTTTGTAACTTCATCTTCACTGATTGTTCTTGGATTAATATCTTATTTGATGATAAACTCTGTTAATTTTATTTTTCCAGTCTTATTGTTTCAATTATTTTTAATGATGGATAAACTGGATGGTGGTTTGGCTAGAGAAAGGAATCAAAAAACCTTGTTGGGAGCATATTTAGAATATTGCCATCATCTGATGTTAAAAATGTTGATTTTTATTATAATACCTTTCTTTTTGTATCCTCGAAGTTTACCTTTTGCTGCTTTGGGATTATTATTATTCATTGGTATATCTGAATTACGAAAAATTCATGTATTATATCAACTCGGGAAGTTTAACCCAAATAAAGAGAAGGAAATAGAGTTAAAAACCAATATAAGAAGTGGTTTTTTTGGCATTATTTTAGACCAAGAACCATTTGCAGTTAATCTGCTATGTATTGGAATTATTTTAAACATGGTAGAATTGTTTTACATTGTTTTTGTTGTGTATGGAGTATTATATATCCTTTCTCAGTTTGTTCTTTACGCAATTAGATGGAGGTCAATGAAAAAGAAAATATGAATATCACTATTTTTTCACTGTCTTCTTCATTATATTAAATAAATCATATGAAATTTTTAATTCTCCTAAATCTGGTTGATCTTCATAAATTCCATGAAAATCCGAACCGGCAGTTTCGATAAGATTTAATTTATGTACTCTTTCTCTTAATCTTTTTATCATGAAATCTGATTTTTCCTGAGTTAGTTTCCTAAACTTATTATGTTTATTATAAGGGTAGAAAGTTTCAATACCATCAATTCCTTCTTCTTTTACAACACTAATCAGTTTTAAAGTATCATATTTATCATATAATAAAGGGTGTGCTAAAAAGGGTATTCCTCCTGCAGATTTTATAGCATCTACAGCTTCTTTTAAGGATATCATAATATCTCTATATATATAACCTTTTTTTCCATATCCTAATAACTTATTAAAAATATCATCTTTTGATTGAAACTTATCAGCATAAGATTTCAATAGTTCTAATGCTATATGACGCCTTGTTATCTCTCCTTTTGCACTTTTCTTTATGTCTGCAAGAGAAATTTTATATCCTAATTCATTCAATTTCGCGATCATTTTCTCTTTTTGGTCTATCCTGGCTTTCTTTGATTTCTCAATAAGTTTATTCAAATCAGGGTTTTTGTTATCAATCATCAATCCTAAGACATGTACATTATAGATTCCTCTTTTTTTATCATCTACTGTTATTTCAACACCTGGTACAAATTCTATATCTTTATCTCTTGCATGTATTTGTGCTTCTTCAAGACCATCTATTGTGTCATGATCTGTTATAGCTACTGCTGATAGTCCTTTTTGAATGGCATAATCTATTAATTCAGAAGGCGTTATAAGTCCATCAGAAGCTATTGTATGAGTATGCAAATCTATTTTTTGTGAATATCTCATATTTGTATCTTCTTTTTTTCTTGATTGATCCATTTTACTTTTCTAAAATCTTACTCCAATAGGCCTTTCTTGTTTAAGAAATCCATAAGCTTTGTTGCACTAGTATCAATATCTTCTTTGTCTGTTTCCAAAATTATGTCTGGGTTTTCAGGTTCTTCATAAGGTATTGATATACCGACAAATTCCTTTATTTCTCCATTCCTTACTTTTTCATAATGTCCTTGTACATCTCTCTCTTCACAAATGTTTATAGGACATTTTATGTATACTTCAATAAAAAATTTTATAATTTCTCTAGCATTTTTCCTTATTTGTCTTGTGGGTGAAATTACACAAGCTATATTTAGAACATTATTTTGTGTTACTAACTCACATGCTTGTGAAACTCTTGTTATATGTTTATCTCTATCTTCTTTTGAATATCCGAGATCTGCTGAAAGAGTTTTTCTTACAATATTTCCATCAAATACTACAACAGATATCTTTTTTTCTCTAATTCTTTTTGCAACTTCATTCGCTATTGTTGTCTTTCCAGCACCGCTAAGTCCTGTAAACCATATCGTGGCTCCCACCATTATAGGTCACTCTCCTTTATCATATCTTCTCTACTAAGCGCTGCTAATACTTCAGGTCTTACCATATTTGTATCTATGGTTGTTTTTCCGTCAAGCATATCTCTTATTTTTGTTCCGCTTATTTCTTCATGATCCTTATCATGTGTGCCACATACATTATCTGTTACAGTGAATCCTCTTTTGTGGCAGTAGTATGATCTCTTAAGTCTGAGTATCTGTATTCCTAAGTCGTCTATCTCATCAAAGATTTTATGAGCATCGTATGTTTCGTAATAATCTCCCACTCCTGCATGGTCCCCCCCTACTATGAAGTGCGTGCATCCAAAATTTTTTCTGATTATCGCATGGAAAACAGCTTCTCTTGGTCCAGCATAACTCATAGCAGTTGAGAGTGTTCCAAGAAGAACTTTTTCCTTTGGATAATAGTTTTCAATCAGAGCATTATGACATCTTATAATTGCATCTGGCTTAAAATCACCTACTTTTTTCCAACCGATTATTGGTTGTATAAACAATCCGTCTGTAATTTCTAAAGCAATCCTGTGATGGTGTTCGTGAGCTCTATGAGGAATGTTTCTTGTTTGGAATCCTGTAATTGTCTTCCATCCTCTTTTCTTAAACTCGGTTCTTGTTTGTCTGGCTGACATCATGAATTCAGGGTATTCATATTCCATAGGTTTTAGTTGCAGAATCTTCCCCCCTATAAGGAAATTACTTAGATTCATCATGTAGTTCACACCTGGATGAGTTCTATCTGTTGTTTTAAATACTTTTTCTGCGGTTTGTTCTTTATCAAATTTGTAGATGTCCTTTACTTCCATCAACGCAATAGCTTTACTATTTTCATCTACAAGTATTACCTTTTCAGATTTTGATCTTTTTATCTCCTGTTTTTTATCATCATCAATAGATAATATTATTGGAATAGTCCATACAAGACCACTAGCAAGCTTCATTTCATCAATAACCGAGTTGAAATCTTGGCTTGTCATAAATCCTTCTAATGGTGAGAATGCGCCATTAGATATTTGTTCTATGTTTAATATTACATCTTTGTTCACAACAATTTTTGGGTATGCTTCAGTATCTACTTCTAAATCGTGTGCTCTCCTATCAATAAGTTTACCGCCATGTGGTTCTATAAAATTCATTTTACTCCTGTTTTGAATTGAAAAATCCAAGTAACTCATCTACCTTATGTATTTCTAAAAGGTTTGTTATTTTCCTATTATTAGGAAAGACAGCTGCAGTGATTATTATTGTATCCTTCTTGTCTATCAATCCTTCTTCTATAGCTTTCATGACTGCTTCTTTCTTTTGCTCCACAGATACACTATTGTCAAAGCCATTACATATCAAAAGAGGTTCAACACCCCATAAAATTCTTAATCTTTGATATACTTTTTCTATGGATGTCGCGGCAATGATTGGCACGTTAAGTTTGTACCTCGATATCATTCTCGCACTATATCCCCCGTATGTTATGCATAATATCTTGTTTATTTTAGTCTCTTTTGTAATCTCTGTTATTGCTTTTCCAATCATGTCTGCAAAACTTTCATTCATGATTCCGTCGTTAATAAATATTTTTGGTTTAACATCTTCTTCAATGTTTTCTATTATTGCAACCATTGTTTTAATAGTTTCAACAGGGTAATCGCCTATAGCGGTTTCTGCAGATAGCATGAGTGTGCTTGCTCCATCAAGAACTGCGTTAGCCACATCGCTTATCTCTGCTTTAAGAGGATAAGGTTTGTATGTCATGCTATCAAGCATTTGTGTAGCAATTATCACAGGTTTGCCTCTCCTATTACATTCATCTATAATTTTTTTTTGTAGTCTAGGTAATATCTCTATGCTTATTTCTGATCCTAAGTCTCCTCTATCTATCATAATTCCATATGATTCTTCAATTATTTCTTCATAGTTATCTAAAGCTTTTTGGGTCTCAATCTTTGATATTATCTTTATTTCGGGGTCGTTGATAAGTTTCTGTATTCTGTTGATGTGTTTTTTGTCTTTTACAAATGATACTCCTACAAAATTTAATTTATTTTTTACAGCAAATTTGATAAGCTTCAAATCTTTAGCACTTATGTCCTCTTTATTAAAAGATATATTAGGAAAATTCAGGCCTTTTCTGCTTTTAATAATCCCATTGTTAAAAGTTTCACAAATTATGTCTTTTTCTTCTATCTTTTTTATTAAAAATCCGATTGTTCCATCATCAACAAGAAATCTTTGTCCTGTTTTTACGTCTAAATGAAGATTTTCATAATCTACTGGGATTTTTCCTGGAGTATCATCTGCTGTGAAGATTACAATTTCTCCTTTCTTAACGTGTATTTCTTCATCCATATCTTTTAATCTTATTTTACTTCCGGGCATATCAAGTAAGATAGGTATAGAATTGTCAACTTTTCTTATTGTGTTAATTATTTTCTGGTTTGATTCGAGTGTTCCATGGGAAGCATTGATTCTTGCAACATCCATTCCAGCATTGATAAAATCTTGAATCATCTTAGGATTGTTTGTCTTTGGAGCAATTGTGACGATTATCTTTGTTTTTTTTTTAATTATATTATTACTGTAGATATTAATTTCTTCAAGTATATTCCTTGTTTTAGAATTATCAAAATTCAAATGATATATTATTGAATTTCCGATTGGTTCTGATTTAACAATATCCTCTTTTTCAAGATTTTTTAGTATTTTGTGAACACTACCAACACTTATTTCAAGAATTCTTGATAATTGATTTATATTGATTTTTCTAGTTGTGTTATCTACTAAATATGATATTATTTTTGTACAATTTTTGCTTAGCATTTATACCACTCAAATAACTGAATTTTGAATCATTATTCAATAAAAAAGGGATTCATTTATAAATCTTTCTATATTGTTCGTGATTTCTATTCATTTTATTTAGTATTTGTAGATTCTACTATATTTTTTATAAATTGAAGTAGTTGATTATAATTTTGATTTAGAATTATAATGAATTTTCCTAGAATATGGTCTTTGGATTAAGATGATGAATAAATACAAAGATATTTAAAGGTTTTAAACAATTAAAATATCTAATCTTAGTATCAAAAAAATAAGGTTTATTAGAATACTAGAAGAAATTAAATATGATAGATATATAGACTAATGCAATGGGGATGGTTAGTTATTAATAAAGAAAATTTTGAATTATATAAGAATTCCATTGTGGGAACTCATGAAAAATGATAAAAAAGAAAGAAAGGAGAGAAGGATATAATGTATACAGGGCAATAGCAGAGAAAGTAGTTAAATTTAAACCAGTATTGTACTTATCTCCAAATGGAATAACAACAGCTTCAATTTTCTTATTAGGATTAATATCTTATCTTTTATTAATCCAATTTTCACCAATTATTATAGTAATATTATTTCAATTATTTATTATTATGGATTATACAGATGGAAGTTTAGCTAGAGAAAAGAACAAGGTTTCTGTTTTGGGAGAATATTTAGAATTCCTTCACCATCATATTATGAGAATTGTTATATTTATAATCCCTGTATTTTTATATCCTAAGATTTGGTTATTGGCTTCTTTAGGATTGTTTTTCTCTTTAGCAATACCTAATCTCAGGCAGGTTTATCAATCAGAAGGAGGAAAGGTAAAATCTGTTAAGGAGAGGGGATTGCTAACTTATTTTTTATTTAATGAATTTTTCTTAATAAATACATTCTGCATCGGAGTATTATTCAAACAGATTGTTTGGTATTATCTTTTATTTGATATTTATGCTGTTTTGTTTATGTCTGCTCAGTTTGTGGTTTACATAAGAACCAACAAAAAGGTTGCTAAAGAGAAATAAATTTTGAATTAAAATGAATATTGCAATATTCTCTGCTGGATTTTTTAAGAATAAAAAAGAATCAATTAGAATAACTCTTATTAATTTTGCAAAAAGATTAATTGAAAAAGGAAATAAAGTAGTGATAATATGCGAAAATAAGGGGTTTAAAGAAATGGAGGTAATAGATGGTATTCGTTTATACATGGTGGGGAATCTTAAAAAATCTACAAAATATGATTATTATTCTGTTTTTAAAAGAGTATTCTCTTTTTCCAAGTCTATAATAAATATCCAAAAAAATGAAAACTTAAAATTTGATATAATTCATGGATTTAGCGCTTCTCCAGTTTTGGCTTTAAGAGCGGTATTGTGCAAAAGAAAACTTGGTAGGGTAAAAACAGTTCATACAATTAAATCTTATTCAAGATACAAAGGAAGTTATCTTTTTTCAAGACTGCTTAATAAAATAGATGTAGTGACTGTGGCTACTAGGAGTATGCTCCAAAGACTTGTTAAGCATGGGGTTAAGAAAGAAAAGATTAGAATAATTCCTTCTTTCATAGATTTGGATAAGTTCAAGCCAATGGATAAGGGAAAGTTAAAGAAGAAATATGGTTTTAAGGATAAAAAAGTTGTTCTTTACTATGGTCTTATGCATGAAAGAAAAGGAGTTGATGATCTTATAAAAGCAATTCCTCTTGTATTAAAAAAAGAAAAAGATGTTGTTTTTTTATTTGCTCCTAGGGGTTTTACAGAAGAGTATGCTCGCAAAATTAAAAAAGCAGGTGTATGGAATAATGTAAAGATTGTAGATAAAGAGATTAAGATAGAAGATTATGTAAGCCTTGCTGATATGATTGTATTGCCTTATGCTTCAATGGTGGCTACTGAATCAAATCCTTCTTGCTTATTAGAATCAATGGCTTGTAAAACTCCTGTTGTTACAACTGATTTTCCTGAATTAAGAGAAATAGTAACCCCTGAACAAGATGTGTTGATGGCAAAACCAAGAGATGTTGTTTCATTGGCTGAAAATATAAATAGATTATTGAAAGATAAAAAATTACAAAAGAAGTTAGTTGAAAATGCTTACAAAAAATCAAAAGAATTTGATGTAAAAATAATAACAAAACAATTTATAAAATTATATGAGGAATTATTAAATGGCAGTTGAACATCCTTGGTGGAAGAAAGTTTTGTGTTATGTTTTTTGTGAATGGTTTACTAAG
>SDBV01011230.1_pt1 | contig 11634 bp, 9 predicted proteins | sample 2277081 | NCBI WGS metagenome assembly SDBV01 (sample SAMN10402039, study PRJNA504765) | marine sediment metagenome | isolation source: marine sediment core GS10_PC15, 223 cmbsf | place: Arctic Ocean: Southern Knipovich Ridge | collected 2010
ATCCCAATCCATGCTGCGCCGATCCATCACCTCGAACGCCGACCCACGGGAGAAGTCGAAATAGACCCATGAATCCACAGAGGTGGCATCCACCGTATAGAGCGTGGGGCCCGCGGAACTATTACCGACCTCGGTTAGTTGAGTGCGAGACGGTGCATAGGACTGGACCTCGGGCCGCGACAGACTCGTGGCCACGAGGACGAGAACGAAGGCGACGAAAAGAGCTGCGATGCCGCCCAGCACCAGGGTTGAAAGCTTTGGCCTGCGCACAAGGCAAGATAGCCAGGCCGCCGGACCCGGCCAATCGGGATCTGGCAACCTTTCGGGTTGGTTAAGTGTCTATTAGTCAAAATGACTGTTGGGGACCAAACCGCAGGCCGCACAGTGCCGCGATTGAGCCCGATCCTCCTCGATGGGGCAGTGCCAACCGTGGCGCCGCGGCCGGCGGGGCCGTCCGAGGCCAGGCAGCGGCGTGATACTTGCATTCGTCGCTGAAAACCACCCAGGTCCAATTCTACACAGGAGTCCTGTCAAATGAACCGTCTCCGCTCCGGCGCTGCGGCTATGGCCCTCACGGTCTTTATGACCGCCGCCTGCATCCAGGTCTACCCCCCCAAAGACGACGCCCCCCAACCTCAAGCTAAAGCCAACGGTGAAGACAAGAAGAACGGCCCGTTCAAGCCCTATGCGGAGGTGCTGAAGGACACGGAGACGATGGACGGCCTGTTCATGCTGCATAAGAAGCGTGACAACACGCTGTTCATGGAGCTGCGGCCCGACCAGCTGGACACCGACTTCGGCCTGGTGATGCACTACAGCCGGGGTGTAGGAGATTTCAACGTGCACGCAGGGCTAGTGCTCTCCGGCTCGCGCCTGATGCGATTCGAGCGGGTGGGCGATCAGATTCTGTTGGTTCACCGCAACGATCGCTTCACGGCCGATGAAGGAAGCCCGATGGCACTGTCGGTGGAACAGAACACGGGCCACTCGATCCTCGCCGCCTTCCCGATCAAAGCAGAGCAAGAAGAGAGCAAGAACCTGGTCATCGACATAACCTCTTTCATCGTGTCGGACTACGCCAACGTGGGGCGGCGGCTTCGCTTCTACTACGGCGACAAGCCGGTGACTTTCGATAAGAAGCGCAGCTACGTATCGAAGACCCAGGCGTTCCCGGAGAATGTCGAAATCGACGTTATGCTGACGTACAAGTCGAACGACGTTCCGCGCATCCGCGGGGCCGGAGTGGGCGTATCCGATTTTCGCTCGATCCCGGTAGGCGTGCGCTACTCGTTATTTGCGCTGCCGAAGGACCCGATGAACGCGCGGATCGCCGATGACCGCGTCGGCCACTTCCTAGTGGCACAAGAGAACTTCTCGCGGGACCAGGAGAAGGATGTCATGGTGCGCTACGTGCGTCGTTGGCGTCTGGAGAAGAAGGACCCGAGCGCGGCGGTATCAGAGCCGGTAGAGCCAATCGTCTTCTACATCGATCGAACGGTACCCCTCGAGTACCGGCAATACGTGAGGGAAGGCGTCGAAGCTTGGAACAAAGCCTACGAGGCGGCCGGCTTCAAGAACGCCATCATCGCCAGGGATGCCCCGTCAGTGAAGGAAGATCCTGACTGGAGCGCCGAAGACATTCGCTACTCGACGATCCAGTGGACCGCCGCCTGGTCCATGGGTTACGCCATCGGTCCGTCCCAGTCCGACCCCCGGACAGGCGAGCAGCTCAACGCCGACATCCTGATTTCGTGGTCGTTCGTGCGCGGGTGGATGGGCAATTGGGATCGCCTGGGCCCGCACGCGATGATCGGCAAATACATGGAGGCCCAGAACCTTCTACTGACGCTGCCGCCGGAACAAGCCCAGTACGTCTGCCTCGCGCAGATGGGTCGAGCTCAGGACCTGGCGGTCCAGTACTCGATGCTGGTGGGGCTGGGCGAACTCGATCCAGGTGAATCGATGCCACCGGAGTTCATCGGGGACGCCCTGCGCGAGTTGATCATGCACGAGGTTGGGCACACGCTGGCGCTGCGCCACAACTTCCGCGCTTCGAGCGGCATTCCGTACGCGAAGCTGCAGGATAAGAGCTTCACGGGCGAGCACGGGCTGATGGTGTCGGTGATGGATTACGGCCCGGTCAACATGGCTTCGGACCCGAAAAAGCAGGGCCACTTCTACAACAAGGAAGTTGGCGATTACGACGTGTGGGCGATCCGCTACGCATATGAGGACGTCCTTAACAATCACGAGAACACCAACGGCACGATGGTGGCGGAGGGCAAGACGCGGCCGGAGATGGAACTTCCCTATCTGGCAAAGATCGCGGAGGAGGGATCGAACCCCTTCTACACTTACGCCAGCGACGAGGACAACTGGATCGGCTCCTACGCCGTGGATCCACTCACCAACGCCTGGGATCTCGGCTCCGATCCGCTGTCGTACGCGAAGGATCGCGCCGCTCTCGTCGCCCGCGTCACGCCGCAACTCGAGAACCGGATGGTGTCAGATGGCGAGAGCTACCTGCGTCTCCGTGGCGCGATGAACTCGATGATGTTCGAGCGCTTCCGCAGCGCCATGCCGGTGACGCGAACCGTGGGTGGTATCTACTTCGTACGTGATCACCGCGGCAGCGAGCGCCAGCCGTTCACTCCGGTCAGCGCCAGGAAGCAGCGGGAGGCGGTGAAGTTTCTGGTGAGTGAAATCTTCGCTGAAGATGCGTTCGAATTCGAACCGAGCATGCTGAACAAGGCGGCACCGAATCGTTTCTCCGACTTCAGCACCTGGGGGACAAGCCCCTTCCCGGTAGATTTCCAGGCGCACGGTTGGGTCAGCCGCATTCAGGCGACCATCATGGCACAGCTTCTCGACCCTATTCGCATCCAGCGCATGATCGACAACGAGCTCAGAGCGCCGGACGACTTCTACTCGGCCGCCGAGATGTTCAGCGAGATCACGGACGCGACCTGGTCGGAGATCGGAGAGAGCCGCGCCCGCTCGATCAACTCGTTCCGCCGCAACCTGCAGCGGAGCCACACCGATATGCTGATCACCCTGGCGCTCGACGAAGATCCAGAGCTTCAGATTCCCGCGGACGCCCGCTCGCTCTCGCGGCTCCACCTGAGGCGTATCGCTTTGCGAATCGACAATGTGTTGGGTCAAGGGGGCCTGGACGACTTCAGCCAGGCCCACCTGGAGGAGATGCAAGCGCGAATCAACCGCGCGCTGACCGCCCAGATCACGCTTCCGATGGACGACAGCTGAGGCCATCTCACCGCCAGGATCAAAGGGGCTCCGATCGGAGCCCCTTTTTTATGTACGGCAGTTGAGCGAATATCGAGTCATGACTCGACGCTCGATCAACTGGCTGATCATCACGCTTACCAGCGCTGGATTCCTACAGGGCCCCACAACCGCGCCCGAGCAGCCGCCGGGACTGTTGCTGGAAGGGCGCAGCGCCGAGGCACTCGGACTGGGGATCGGGGATACTGTATACGTCTCCAGTCTCAGCAGCGGCGAGGCCGCTTTTGTCGTCGCAGGCACATACCGCCGACCTGCCGACCCGTCGACGGTGACGGTCGGCGATCATCGGGCGATCCTCCATCTCCCCGACCTGCAGCTTCTCTTAGGCGGGCGCGACCGGGTGGACCGGTTCAGCGTCAGTCTGAAGGTCGGCGCAGATCGCGAGGCGGTGATGGCCAGCGTGGACCGGCTGGCGTTCGGCGCGGAAGCTCATCGCACGGAAGAGGTGGCGAACGCGACCTCGGAGACTTTCCGCGTCGTATCCCGCTTTCACCGGGCCCTGGCGGGTATCACGATCATCGGTAGCTCGGTGTTTCTACTCTGCCTCGTAGTGCTCAAAGTTGAAGAGCGGCGATTGGAGGGTGCGGCCATGCGCGAGATTGGGCTGTCGCGTCGAACGCTGTTCCTCTGGACGTTTTCGGAAGCCATCGCGATGGCGATGATCGGAACCCTGGCGGGACTCTTCATCGGCTGGGCGGGTTCGGGCATCATCAACCTCTATTTTCGGAACGTATACGACACCACGCTGGCCTTTGCCCGGGTGACGCCGGGACTGGCGATCGCGGTGGCGATCATCGGAGCGCTAACCGGCGTGGTCATCGGGATCCTGACCGGCTGGCAGATGGTGAGGTCAACGCCATCGCGGTTGAGGGAACCATGAGAAGCGCCATCTCGCTCGCCTGGCGAACGCTGGTCAGGCGGCCACGCAGACTGGCGTTGTTCACGGCCGGTGTCGCGATCGCCGCGGCTACCCTCATCGATATGGTGATGCTGGCGGAGGGGCTGCAGCGCAGTCTGGCCGATCTCCTGGAGACCACGGGCTACCAGGTGAGGGCGACGCCTAGGGGCCTGCTGCCGTTCGAGACGGAGGCGGCCATACCCAACTCGCGCCGCCTGGCCGGCACCTTTCTCGAGGACCGGCGCGTCACCGAAGCGGTGCCGATCTGGGGACAAACGGTCTATGTCATCAGAGAGAGCGGCGGGAGCAGGGCCGCTCCCGTGGCAGCCTTCGGGATGGGGATACCGGCGGGCACGACCCCGATCGTTCGCTTGCAGGAAGGGGCTGCCCCGGATGCCGGTGAGATCTTGCTGAGTCCGGGTCTGGCGGCGGAGCTGGGCGTCGGACTGGACGACACTCTTACCATCGGACTGCACCCCGACCCGGCGGTGGGAATGCTGCGTCGCCGGCGACGGGTGCGAGTCGCCGGGATCGCCAGCTTCGTCTTCGCGCCTGCGGGCTCATACAACATCGCCTTACCGCTAGAGGAGCTGTGGGCGATGGCGGGAACGACGTTGGACCCGGCGGCCCTAGTCCTGGTACGCGTGGCGCGCGATGCCGATGCTTATGCGGTAGCCCGCGATTTCCGCGAACGCATCTCCAACGCTGATATCTATACGATACCCGAGATCATCGAAGCGGCCGGTGACCGCCTGACCTATTTCCAGCAGCTATCTCTCGTCCTCGGGACGGTGAGCCTCGGAGTGGCGTTCCTGCTCGTGGCCACGCTGCTCACTCTCTCGGTCAACGAACGCTGGAGCGAGATCGCGGCGTTGCGCGCCATCGGAGTGACTCGTGGGCGGATGCTGATGCAGGTAGCGTGGCAAGGATTGGTGATCGCCAGCTTCGGAACAGTGGCCGGATTGGGAGCTGGTCTGATCATCGCTCGCTACCTGGACGCCATCCTGCTGCGTTTCCCGGGGCTCCCGGTCGACGTCTCCTTCTTCGTCCTCCAACCCGGCGACGCCGCCTTGTCCGTGGCGGTGTTGACCGCGACGGGGATGATCGGTGGCCTCTATCCGGCGTGGCGGGCGGCGAGCGTAAACATCGCCGACGCGCTGAGGGAGAGCTTCGAATGAAGCATTCATCCAAGAGCCCGCCCATCGTGGAGACCCAGCAAGTCGAACGCGTGTATGGACGCGGCGGCATGAGCGTGCACGCCGTGCGCGGTGTCACACTGTCGGTGCGGGCCGGTGACTTCATCACAATTCTGGGGCTCAGCGGCTCAGGCAAATCGACACTGCTCAACCTGTTGGGCGGTATCGACCTTCCAACCGCGGGCAGCGTAACACTGCTGGGTCGAGAAACGGCACAACTCAGCGACCGGGCGCTCACGCGCCTCCGCCTAGAGCGTGTCGGCTTCGTGTTCCAGCGCTTTCACCTGCTACCGGCGCTGACCGCCCTCGAGAATGTAGAGCTGCCGATGGCGGAGCTGGGGACAGGCAGGCGCCAGCGAGGTGAGCGTGCGCGAGAGCTGCTTGAATACGTGGGGCTGTCTCACCGCATCGATCATCGCCCGGGCCAACTATCCGGCGGCGAGATGCAGCGAGTCGCCATCGCTCGAGCGCTCGCCAACGAGCCTTCGCTGATCCTCGCCGATGAGCCCACCGGCGAGCTGGACGTTCACACGGGAGCCGAGATCACGAATCTGTTCCACCGACTGAACTCCGACGGAGCGACCCTGGTCGTCGTCACGCACGATCCGACGCTGGCCCAGCCGCCCGCGGTCGTTTTCGAGATGCGAGACGGGGAAATCGCTCTACAGGACCCCCAGTGATCTTCCGACTCGTCCTCCGCCATCTGGCGCTGCGCCCCGTTCGCTCGGCTGTGTTCGTCGGTGCTTATGCTGCCGGTGTCGCGGTGATGCTTGCCTTGCTCTCCATCGGCGAGGTCATGGTGGAACAGGCGCGCGACGAACAGTGGGTGGGTGGCGGCGACATCACCGTCTTGCCCGCCGGTGTCGACCTGGAGACGCTCAAGTTGGGCGGGGCCATCTTCTACGGCATTCGGGGTTCTCGCTTCGTGGCGCGCGAAGTGCTGGGCGGTCCAAGGTTGGCCGGCTCGGTGGAGGCGGTGGCTCCGTGGATCGAAGACCGCGTGATCTACCTGCGCAGCTCCGGCGTGACCACCCCCGTCCGGGCGAGTGGCCAGATCCCTTCGGCAGCGAAGGCGCTGGGCGCGGCGCCCGACCTGGTGATGGGACGCTGGGAAGACAGCCCTGCCGACCGGCTCTGGCTGAGGCCAGAGGGGCGGCAGCTCTTTTCCGAGATCGACCGCTTCCACCACCCGCCCGAGCGGCTCCGGGGAGACAGCACGTGGGCGGAGTGGCACTATTTCAATCTGCTCTGGCCGGCCGAAGACCGCTGGCTCTATCTGTCCTTCATCATCGGCGGCGACGTGACCGGGGAACGCTGGGCCGGCCAGCTGCTGGCGCGCTACCACGCCGCCGGCCAGGATCTCATCTTCATGGACACCATCGCTCCGGGCAGCATCCAGTACTCCGAGACTTCTGCAGAACTGGACCTGGGTTCGAATACGGTTCGCTTGCTGGCAGATCCGGTCCGTTACGCAATCAAGGCACTGATTCCACCCGTCGCCGGTGCGAGAACAGCAATCGAAATCGATCTCGAAGTCATTCCCTCGGCGCATCGTTACTTCCCGCCAACCGAGATCGCGAGCTCCGATTCACTGGTGAGCGGATATGTGGTCCCGGCCTTGCGGGCTGAGGCAAAAGGCGTGCTGTGCATCGAAGGGGAGTGCCTTTCAGTGGCGGGGGCAATCGCCTACCACGATCACAACTGGGGCACCTGGAGCGGCATCGCCTGGGATTGGGGCATCGCCCACGCCGGCGATCTGGATGTGCTGTACGGCGGAGTCCATGGCGCGGCGGCCGACGCAGCCCGCCAGCGCGACCTTCCATTTCTGGTCTACATCGTCGATTCGCTCGGCGTGGCAGCGGTCCTCGAGCTACGCCAGCTAGAGTACGCCGGGGCCCGGCCGTTTCCAGTCCCAGGCGGCAGCATCGATATACCAGAGACGCTGACCTGGACGGCGACGCAAGGCTCCGATTCTGTCACGGCCCGGATCCAGCTGCTCGAGATATCGCTGACGCAGCTCGGACTCGGGGCGGATACGAAGTACCATTTCGCCCAGATGTATGGCCGGCTCGATCTGCAAGGCATCATCGGAGGACGGTCGATAGCCGTGCAAGGCCCTGGCTTCTTCGAGACCTACATTCTCGGAGCAGAGTGAAGAGTTATGAATGATGAGGAGCGATTGGGACCGGTCGAGTGAGGAATGGAAAATAAGGAGTGGAGAGTGAGGAGCGGCTACTCGGTTAGAGCTCCTTGATGCCCCAGGAGGCTCGCTCCTGCTCGCTCATCCAGGTGACATCGTTGGCCAGATCGCGACCGTAGTATTCGCGAATCTCGGCCAGGGTATCGGGGTCGAGGCCGAGGTCGATGCTCTGGGCCAGGTCGATATGGAAAGGCAGCGAATGATCGGCGGTACCGTGATCCCCGAGGTGGCCGGGGATCACGAAGCCACCGGCTTGATAGAGACGGCAGACGAATTCCAAGAGGTAACGCTCCGTCATCCGGCAGCCGTAGACGCGGTAGCGGTGTCCGTCCGCTTCCCAATCCGAGTCCAATAGCCGCTCTGACCACTTGCAGCAATCGAACATCCCGATCAACGTCTCTGCTTCCGGTGCTTCGCCGAACGCAATCAGCGGATAGTAGGAGGTACGAAATCCGGTGCGCTCTCGGTGGGTGGAGCTCAAAATGTAAGCGACTGCGGAATGAGGCCGCTCACGCAGGAGGAATCTCAGATCTTCGCCTGCCGTCAAATCTATAGAGATGCGCAACACCTCGGGGCCGTCCGAGATGAGGACGTGAGGTGGGTAATGCTTGTCTGGATCCAGACGTACCAAGTGCAAGTTCATGCGCGATTACGGCTCGCAATGAGTCCAGCTGCGGCGGGTCTTCGATAACTGTTGGGGAGGTCTGGCTGCCAGACAGGAGCGCGGCTAACTGGGGGATGCTGAGCCTAACCGCGCGCTTGCGGAGTGTCAAGCTGTGCCCGTTTCGCCGCTCCCCACTCTCCCGTTCTCCAGTACGCAGACCGGCTTGACACCTGCCCCTCGGGTCGTAAGTTACGGCATAATTAGAATTGAACTTCTACTTCTAAATCATGCCGACACCCAAAGCCAGACAGCGCCACTCGGAGTACCCACGCCTCCGCGCCCCCCACCAGGCACGCAGCCGCGATACGCTGCGGCGAATCGTGAAAGCGACGGAGAAGCTGCTGGAAGAAAAGACCTTTGACGAGATTTCCGTAACTGAGATCACGAAACGTGCCCGATCTTCCGTTGGCTCCTTCTATGCCCGCTTCCCTGACAAAGAAGCCCTGCTCGACCATCTGGACGAGCTCTACGCCCAGGACGTGATCGACTTCGCGGAGGGCCAAACAGATCCCGCCCGCTGGGAGGGCGTGGGCCTGGCGGAGATCGTGGAGGCCCTGGTGCGATTTCTGGTCGGCTTTCATCGAGAGCGGCCAGGCCTCTTGCGAACGCTGATCGTCGAAGCGCGCCGCAGCCGAGGCAAGACGTTCCGCGAACGGACGGAGCGAATGCGGACGCGGATTCCAGGACTACTCGCCCTGGTGGCGAGCCGGAAGGAGGAGATCGGTCACGCAGAACCGGACCGGGCGGCGGCTCTGGGGTTCGCCATGGTGCTGAGCACGGTGCGGGAGGTAATCCTGTTTCCGGAAGCGATGATCCTCGGTGAGGTACCAAGCGACGATGAACTGGTTCGGGAGCTGACGCAAGCGTACTTGGCGTATCTGGCCTTCTAGCCAGCCGCCGGCGCCGGCCGACCGAGCTCACGGCGCTCGCCACGCAGCGCGACAGCAAGACCGATGGCGAGTACGAGCGCACCGAGCCAGGGGATGGAGAAGGCTTGCATCAAGCGTGATGCAGAGCTGGAGACGAGGATGAAAGAGGCGATGGTAGCGTAGAGCAGGAGATTGCGCTCGCGCCGCCCGGCGGGGCGCGTCCTGATATAGTAGACCGCGGCAGCGTACGGGAAGAGTAGCATCATGTAGTGGTTGATCCACGAGATCGGAGATATGAACAGTGTCGCGATCATCACCAGCGAGTACTCGAACGCAAGGCCGATGCGACCGCGATCGTCGGTGGGCGTGCGACAGATCCAGATCAAAAAACCTACGATCCCCAGCACCAGTATTTTCACGATCCGATCCATCACGGAGTAACTCAAAGCCAGCACATTGATATAGAAATCTGGCCGGCCGCCACCGGCGGGCGTCTGGGTGAAGTATCTGTGAAGGACTGCGCTCATCGATTGGTTCGTGTGCCGGAACCCGACGATCCCTTCGGCGATCGTTCCCTCTGCTACGAACGGGTTCAGGATGCCATACCACGCCTTCATGATCCCAGCAAAGTTCTCGAATCCGAACACGAGCGGCGGCACGATGAACCAGAAGACGACCATTCCGACGATCGCTCCCGCCACGACCTTCCAAGCTCGCTTATAGATGAAATAGACAATGAGCAGTCCCGGCGTCAGCTTCAGCGCGGTGATCAAGGCGAGGAGTACGCCGGCTGTCACGTCGCCGCCGCGCCTGAAAGTGTAGAGGGCCAAGCAAAGGACGAATACGATGACGATGTTGACCTGTGCCGTTTCCAGGTTGCTCCCGATGATCCCGGCCATGAGCACGAAGGGAAATATGTAGTACGACTTGTTCAGCGGTCCCTCGAGTTTCTCACGGATCGTCTCCACGCTCAGCCACGTGGCTCCGGCCGAGAGTCCCAGAGATACGAGGAACCAGATGGATGCGCCGATCGCTGGCGGTAGTGGAACCAAAGGCGCGAACAGCAGGCTGAAGAATGGCGGGTACTTGGTAATGGTGTTGTCGCTGGGGTATTCCTCGTAGACGTTGACCCGCCCGTAGACGAGATCGCGTGCGAACTGCACGAAGTCATCGTACTGAGAACCAGAATGCTTGAGCGCCCGCCGCACCATGTTGGCCCAGAGGAAAACAACGAGCACGACCAGTAGAACGACGTAAACGCGCTTGGCGAATGGTGAGCTCAGGATCCGAGCGGTCCGCTCGTAAGCCCGCCGCCAGGTTAAAGTGTTATGGCCATCGCTCGACACGTAGGCCGCTCTCCTATCGTAAGAGAAACAGGAAGCCTTGACCCTGCTTCTAGTATCCGAAAAGGGAGTGAAGATAAGGCGTTATCGGCCGGCGGAAAGAGATGATGCCGGGCGCCGAGTCACTCTTGCTCTAACGCTTGCTTCGAAATTCCCTCCAGACGCTCTTCTACCCTTAATAGCGCGCGTTCGGCATCAGCCAGGTTGTTGAGCGAATGCCGGGCCTGCCTCGTTGCCCTGTTCAATTCGGCCCGCAGGGCATCGACATCCGTTCGCAGATGCATCAGGTGCTCCAGCACGCGCCGCGCGCTCTTCCGCAAGCTATAGCCTCGTAGTCCCATCCGAACCACCGAGAGATAGGCGTATAGCGTATTCGGTGACACGGGGATGACACTCCTCTTGAGGGCGTAGGAGATGAGGGATTCTGATCCCTGAGTCGCACGCGCCAGTTCGTGCAGAACCCTCTCAGATGGGATATACATGAGCGCGATATCAATCGCCCCATCGTCACGCGAGATGTACTTGTCAGCGATATCATCTACATGCTTCCTGACATCGCGGCCGAAGGCGCGCTCGGCCGCTTTTCGCTCTCCGTTGATTGGCGAGGAGGCATCGAAGGCGCGGAGAAAGTTGTCGAGCGGAAACTTGGAATCGATCGGGAGGAGCTGGCCTTCGTTCAGGAGAACGGCGGCATCGACTCGCACGCCGGTCACCGGGTAGGTGTACTGCAGGCGAAAGCGTTCGCGAGGGAGGACATCCGCCAGCGCTTCCTCCAGCAGACGCTCCCCGAACGCACCACGCTGTTGTGCTGGCCGGAAGATCGCTTGCAATTCAGCCAGCCTGCTGCCCAGCTGCCCTACCTCTTCGGTCGTCTTCTGGAGCCGACCAAGCCGCTCGTTCAGAGTGTGGGCGAGCTCAAGCTGCTCGCTCAGCCGGACATCGACACCTGAGCGTACTGCCTCCACCTCGCGTTGAAGAAGCCGCATCGAATCGTCGGGAGCCTGAGCCGCACGTCTCAGTTCCTGACCCAGCCAGCCCACCCGGAGAGCGAGCCAGACGACGGCCAGCGCGAGCGCCGCCAGGATGACATAATCCACACCCATACCTCCTCCTCACATCCACCCGGTGAAAAAGTCCTCAGCTAGAGACGCGGTCTATACG
>SDBV01011231.1_pt1 | contig 11633 bp, 27 predicted proteins | sample 2277081 | NCBI WGS metagenome assembly SDBV01 (sample SAMN10402039, study PRJNA504765) | marine sediment metagenome | isolation source: marine sediment core GS10_PC15, 223 cmbsf | place: Arctic Ocean: Southern Knipovich Ridge | collected 2010
CCACCTTCGCCCTCTTGAGTGACCAACATTCCTTGATACCTCTGTCGTTCTTGCCGTTGTAATAGTCCTGGCGGCATCCGATGCAGAGCGAAAGTTTCTCAGTGTCAGCCATCGGTCTCTCCCATGAGGCGATTGGTTTTTGTTATGAGTTCCGCAATCTTCTCAGAGAAAGCCCACAACTCAAATCTTGCCTTCTCTAGCCCTCCACGATTGCCGCGATGTATGAGTTCGTCCACCGAGTCCAACGCGGTTTTGACGAGTTGGCTGTTGAGTTGAGACTTTGGTCCTCCTGGTGCGTCCTCAGGGTCTGTTGATCTGTCGTCAGGATGAAAGTCAGGAGTGCGGGGCGCGGCGTCTGAGGGTGGGGGTGCAATGCTTGTGGCGTATTTCATTGCATCACACCAGCCGTCGGCGTAACTCTTTTTGTTTGGGGACTCCTCTGTGGGAGCCGCACGTTTGAGTTCCTTGACGAGCTCCGAAAGCCTCACAGTAGGCTCCTCCTTTGGGGGCACAGCGTCGGGACGTTCAGTCATTGTCTAGTACCTTTCGGGCGAGGTTGAAGTCAGCACACAGCATAGAACAAGGGACATATTCGGTGTCTTGCCCATTCACCTCATCTGCCAGTCTCGCAAACGGCCGCAACGCCTCCTCTAGTTCGGCTATCCGGGCTCGGAGGTCTTTCCGCTAACCTGAAGCAAAGGTTATGGTCGGTCATTGTCCCGCTCCATCATCGCCGCTACTCCAGCGGTGACGCCGTGGTCGCTATCCATAAAAGGAGAGTCGTTCCGGTAGGATAGCCCCGTGCTGGACATTTGGCCTCAGACAATAAATCCCACAGCACCTCTTGCAATTCCATACCACCCCCTCGGCTAGAGCGCAAAGAAATCCGTGATAACCGCTTCCCGTCTCACCTTGCCTTCGCTGTCTCTCACCGCCACCTTCTTGCCGCTCGCGTCCTTACGTCGCTGCACCTGGTTCCGCAACTGCACACCAACCTCCGAGCCGTCATAGCCCGACAGCGCTTCGATAATAGCGTCCGCGTCTAGCAGCCCCGTGCCGTTGAGGAATCCCAACGCCGAAAGGTCGGTGTCGCCTGACTGCAACGCCCCGAGCGCCTGCATGACCTGCACAAGCAGCTTGTATCCCATGCCATACGCCGTCTGCGCGCCATCATCAGTACGCCTCAACGCCTCACCATCGTCACCGATCGTCGCGACCCACTCCCCATCTTCCTGTGTTCGCTGAAACAGCTCCGTGCTGACATTCGTCCGCTCGCCTCGGCCCACGATCGGCACGTCCCCAATCGCTTCCTCGCCGTCAATCGTTGTCACGAGCGTCACCGGAATCCCAACGGCAACCCATGTCTGTGAGTCGTTCCCTTGCAGCTCCGCCAGCCCCAGCGTCGCCTTGAATCTTCCCGAAGGCGTAACCTTGTACGGCTCTAGGGAAGCGTGCGTGTCCACGTCGTCTTGCGAGGGTGGGGTGATTGTAAAGTCCGTCATGATGCTTTCTCCTCCAAAAGTGAATTGATACCTGCTTCTGTACCGTGTTTGTCAGCTTCTTCTATGGCCCTGACGAAGATTGGCGCAAGCGAAAACGCTGCCCAATCAGTGAGAAGGCGTTGGCCTTTGCCACTCATGCTCGCATTGCCGTATGCCCCCTCCCGTAATTTGCACAGCGCATCACGCACATCGTGATAGGCGGTCATTTGTTCTCTGCTCTCACGGAGCCGATGACCTCAAGTTGGTCGGGGTCATAAATCCAGATATGTTGGCTAATAGACGTGTCATCCTCAGCAAACTGCACGCGGACGTCGGCACCATAGTGGCTACCGTAATCGGATACATCTAGTACTTCACCGGCCAGGCCGACGTATCTCGCAAAGTCTGTTACGTAATTGTCCTTGTCATCATCCAACAACACTACCACATCACCGACTTGGATTCCGTCTGTGCTCATCTCGAATCTCCTTTGCTCTCGACCAACTTCGCCAAAACCTTATCTTCGTCCAAAATCAACACCTCCTTGCCGTCAATCGACAGCTTCGTGCCAGCGAACTTTGTGTAGCAAATCGTGTCGCCCTCGCTGACATCCATCTCCTGCCTTCCACCGTCAGCGAGAGGAAGCCCTGGCCCGACAGCAAGAACTGTGCCCCGCTGCGGTTTATCGAGTGAGTCGTCAAGCACAACGATCAACCCTGTGTATTCATCGGGAGGATGTTCTTCAACGACGATCTGATCTCTGAGAGGCACAACTGTGTACATTCCGTCCACTCCCTTTTTGAGTACAGCCAATATATCGTACTCCCAGAACATACGCAAGTCGTCGGGTAGCTCGACATAGTGGAACTGCCGGTGAACAACCCGCAGGCCAGGGATAAGCTCGCAGTCCTCACCGACAAAAGCCACTTCTCCGATCATATAGCGTTGCTGGTCGGCCACGCTTTGGGGGAGCCAGAGGCCCCCGAACATGTCGGCTATATCCTCTGTTGCTAGGCGTTGAAGGACGACTCTGTCAGCTAAGGGTTTCATTCTCCACCTCAAAAGTTGCCTTTCTCCACTCAGGAATCCTAGTTACCTTGAACTTCTTACTCTTGAACCGATTCATCACATTCACAATATGATACCGGCAAGCAGGCTTCGCAAGAGTTTCATACCTCGACGCTCGATAGATCGGCTTCACCATCCACTGCCCCGGATTCTTGCATTTCCTCGCCCGCGTAATCTTCCATGAGCATCGAATAGGCTTCCTTTGTGGGTTCGACTGCTTGTAGCGCTTCGGCCGCAAGCCCTTCTTGTTGAGGTAGCGATGCACACTTATGGCGCTTCCAACATCTTGTCGATCGCCTCAAGCTCGGCTTCTTCGGGGAGGCGACTTGTAATGTTGATGCTGGTCCAATATATATTGAAATCGTCTAGGGTCACAGATGCGCCGTGCTCTGTAAGCTGGCGTAGAAACCGACGATCTGCGATTTTGTTGCTGCTGATGCGTATTATAAGACGCTTATTATCTTCCTCTAAGCGTATGTCCATTTCAATACCCCCTTAGAAAACACTCTTTACAAACATAGTGCAGTGGGTTCTCTTCGTCGTCGCTCAGTGTAAGCAAGACATCACTGTCGTGGCAGCTCGCGCAGTCGCCGAGCTTGAACTCGGGCAGCTCCTTGTATTCGTTAGTCAACTCTTTCATAGGTCGCCTCAAAGATGTCTGGTTTGCAGGGATACCGCTCACCCTTTATGCCCGTAATAATCCAGTCTCCAGGACAAACCCGGTGCCCATCTTCTAGCGTGTCGATCCAACCATGGTTGCGGAGACGTAGGTCGCACTCAGGACACCTGTCCCACCCGTCGCCCAGATCGGGGCTGCAGAAGTACTGGACGACCTTGCCCTCGCTACGATAGGGAGATTTGTCACCCGCGTAAAAGCAGGCGTCTTCTGGATGGTCCCCATTCTTGAACCATTGGTGAGCTTCGATTACTACCGGCTTCTTGCGGTATTTCATAATCCAAGTGCCTCCATCAAAAAGCTAAAGTCATTAGGCATAGCCGCCTCAGTCATCGGTGCCTTCAACGTTAACTGCATGTTCTTCCGCCGCTTCGCCGGAACGCCCTCAACGGGCAGCGAACTCACGCTATACTTCGCCCCTTGCCCGACGCCAGTGCAAGAAGCAAAGAGCCACAGCGAGAACCAGCCAGGGACCTTCTCGCGGATCGCCGAGAGCATCGCAGGCACATACTGATCGTCCCACGTCAACACTTTATCCTGCTTGTTCTGACTCTTCATCGTCACCTTCTCCTCTGCCTTCCCTTTGCCCGCCATCTCCCGCATTTCCCCGTGGAAGGTGCAAACAACATGCTTCCCTGCGAGCGTCAGCCTTTCGAGCTGCTGCTTGAGGTCCATGATCCTGCGGTTATGCCCAATGTAAGCAGCCCCATGTCCCGGCTCACTCGGGTCTCCCGTGCTGTAAGTACTCAACACATCGTGCATTGCAAGATGCGTGACCTCACTGAAAGTATCCACCGCCACCAAGCCGATGTCATCCACTTGCCGTAGGTTCCCAAGCCACTTGTAGAGCGCCATATAAGCGTTCGCTTTGAATTTCCCCGCGAGCGGCTCCCAACCGATGTCATCAAAAGTTTTGACGAGAAAGATATCGCTTTCGGGGTAGCTCTCTTTCTCACCAAAGGGAACGCAAGCAACTGCAATACGCTTTTTGTTCTTCTTAGCCCACTCCTCGGCGCGCGCAATAAGCTCACTCTTCCCCGTCCCCGGTGGCCCGATGACGCCGGTCATTTTACCTATTTCCACGGCTCCCACCTCTCAATTTTATAGTAATCCATCTCGTTCTCAGGAATCACCGCCGTACACAGCTTCCAGTAAGGGCACGGGCGGTTCCAATCGAAGCAGCGTTGATCGTTTTGGGGCCAACAAAGGCGCTTGCCCTCTAGAGGATGCAAGTCTTCGATGTCCCGTTGTGTTTTTTCCGCGTCGAGGCGCCACTTCACAATCTGCTCATCCGAAAAGAGAATCTTCTCCCGCACAAAGTCGCTCGACTTCACCTTATGATACCGCGTGTCAAGGTGGATCGCGTCAAGGTAAACCCCTTGGCAGTCATAACCAGCTTTGCGCGCGAGCCAGAAATATCCCCGGAACTGGCTCGATAGCTGGAAGCTCTCAATATACCTCTCATTCACCCACCCGCTCGTGGTCTTCGTGTCCATAACATACACGCCGCCCACGAACTCTACAAGTCGGTCAATAATCCCGCCGTAATTCCCGTTCTGCATCCACTGCTCGTTCACAAGCACTTCAAAGCTATCCTTCTCCCGTGGCCACGCCTCGGCATAGCCTGCCATAACGGCAGTAAGGAACCCCTGCGTGTACTTCGCCTTCTCGGGCAGGAAGAGATCGTCTTCTCCCCAGCTTGCCTTGACAGCTCTGATAGCTTTTTCGCTATCACCTGTTGCAAACCAAGCCTCAACACCCTTATGGATCGCACCGCCTGCCGCAAGTGGATCGGTATGCTTGCTCCCGCCGTCGAGCACGAGCCCTTTGACATGTCTGTTGTTGTAAAATTGAGGGCATCTACGGAAATCGTTTAACATGGTTGAGTCATACATGCTGATTTCTCCATGCCTTGTGAGCAGTAACGTAAGTCAGAAATTGCAGTCTCCTACGTACACCAAGGAAGCTAAAGATTGTCAGACCTATACCATAAGCCCTTTCATTTAACACCTGCCAATAGTAAAAGTCTTTGTAGGATTGCATCTTTTTCGTTCTTTTTCTCTCGCCTAGCCTGCCTCCAAACATTTTCTGAAGTCTGTCTATGGTATCTAAGTCAGTCATTGCGACAACTATTTCAAGTTGCGGCTTATGTCTGCGTGCGGGTTTTCCTTTTGTGGCCTTTGTGTAATAAAACTTTCTGGTGTGAATGCATCCTTCTCCTTCAATTATGCCCGCACCCCAAGCAATATCTAAGGCGGTAGGACATACTGTTGCTGTGGGCGCTGGTTGTCTTGGCTTTGCTGCTTCGCGGGTGAGTCGTGAAGGGCCTCTAACACCATGCATTCGATAGCGATGAGTAGAAAGTCCCCGCGGAAACTGGAATGGTCCTTTATCACATTCCGGACAGCGACGAAAGTCGTTAATCTGCGTGCTGTCGTAGCAGTGGTCAGTCAATGGGTTCCCCTCTGTAGATGCCTTCTGCATCAAGTAAGCTCTCCAGATCCTTTACTTTTCGCCACAGCGTGAGATAGTCCCGGCAGATCCGCGCGATTCTTAGATAAGCCGTCCGCATGTCTGGATCTGCCTCTCTAGCAGCAACAGCGTTGGCCGCCGCTAGTTCCTTCTGCATTTGTTCAGGCGTCAACAAGTCCAAAGGCGGCTCCCCAACAGGCGGTCCCTCGGCCCAGCGTTCTTGAAAGGTCATCGGCTCCCCTCAATCAAAGCATCAATACTATCAATCTTGAAGACATCCGAGTGCTCACGACGCTCAATCCTTGGCGTTGCTGGATTTCCGCCAATCGCCTGCCAAAGCTCCATTCTCAGAGCCTCTCTTAGATCCCGCCGTTCAAGCTCTCTCCGCATCTTTCCCAGCTCCTTCCATAACTCCGTTTCAGTTTCTTGAAGAGGCTTTACAAGGTTCACATGAGCTGCCCAAACCCCGAGCCAGAACCCAAGCACCAGTACAGCAAGAATAATCATGGTCATTTCAAACTCCCTCCCACCTACTTACATGCTCGCTCCTGACAGAAAAAGTCCCCCAGCTTCCAACTACATTCGGTCTATTCAGCAGCAAGCCGTTGTCAGCAATATAACCTCTTCCGAGCAAAAGCCAATGTCCACAGCCCTTGCACTCTAGATAACTACTCCCAGTCAGCGCGTCCGAGGCCATCATCCAGTTGATCGTGCCACATTTTGGACATTGGGAAGTGTTTGGTCCCTCTTTGCGCGGGCCGTAGCTTATTCCTGACATTGCCGGGAAGACCCGAAGGTACTAGTCCAGGTAGTAGGTTCGGGTATCATCGTATCTCCGGTAGCCGTGGCGGGTCCGGCATGAAGTCGAGAATGATGTAGGCGTCTTGGAGTTCAAACTCTCTGAGATCGTCCTTATAACCTTCCCATGGCGCAATAGTTGTTCCGAAGATCGGAGGATCGCATGTTACTACCACACCGCATGCATGCAACAACCAATCCATCCAATCCCCCCGTTCACACATACGCCACGCCTCCCGCAACGTCTTGTGTCGTATGGCCCACCTATAGGCTTCAAGACAGGGGCCTAGTGCCTTTAGTTTTGCTTTCCAGTCAGTCATAGTCCCGCCTTTCTCAAATCATCGACACTTAGCTTTTTGTGCCGAGGTTTTGTAACACGCCACACCAAAAGACCGAGAGCTAGCCAGAGGAGGGGTTTCACGAAAGGATTTCGGCGGACATCTGTACCTTCTTACACTCGCCCGGCTTCAACTTGATGCCCGTGAACTTCTCGAAATACTTGCGGCACACTTGAGTGTCTCCCTCAGCATAGCTGCCGAGCTTAAAGTACAAGTCCCAATCTTTCGGGAAATCCTTGTTCCTCTTTGGTTTCTGTTCCCTCACATGGACGTTTATGTCGTTATCGTCGGAGTCATTCCGACTCACCCAAAACCATTTTCTCATGTCTTCCTCACTCGTAAAAGTAATGGTTTCATTAGTAAGCCTTCCTTTAGGAAGAGAGGGGCCGAGCACGTTTCGTCAGGATCGTGCCCGCAGCGTTAACCTTTACGAAGGAGAAAGGAGAGCCTCCGCCTGACGCCGACGCCATTGCTGCCCCTGTATAATTATTCATGCCGATGCTCTAGGTTGGTCAACACTTTGCCATACACGGTATTCCCCAACAGTGATGCGCCGCCCCGATCGTGCGTAGCGCCATGTTAGGCCACAATCTAAACACTGCGACACGTCTTGATTGTAGGGCGTATATTCATGGGGCACATACTTAGAGTGTCCAACCCAGCGCGTCTCGGATGATTCACACCTTTTACATATCATCATTTTGTTGTCCTCCCTTTAGGCCATCGTAGTCCCACTACTCCGAAAGTGCTCCGGGTCAAACTCAACCCACGCTCCTTTGCCGAAGTTCTCCGCGATCGTTTCTGCAGCTTCCCGGCTCGATCGCCTCTCAACCACAGTAATGCTTTCGCCATCGGAAAGCAACACCACGAAGGGCTTTGGCTTTCCCGCGAGGGGACCGTGGATCGCCCAGTATTGGCGTTCGGGATCTCTCAGCATGCTTCGGCCTCTGAATGTTCCCGTCTCCATTTTTCCCCATACTCTTTCAGGTCGGCGTTACTCCAAAGGCGTTTGCCTACGGGTGGTGCGTTCTGCCAGTCCGGACGCTCCCTCAGACTCCCAGGGAGAGCCCGCAGCGCAAGGTTAATCATCTTCTGCGCCGCCTTATAGTTCTTCCCTACATTCCCGCGCGCTTCGCATATGTAGCACATTTACGGTGTCCCATCCTTTCCAGGGGTAGCAAGGGCGATAGCGGCGCGATGCTTTTTGATTCTAGCTTTAACCTTTTTATTCTCGCTTTCTGTGAGAAAACCGTGAATGTACAGACTTTCGCAATAGTGGTCATGTAAGGTCTCCGGTGGGGTCCCCACCGGTACAATCTCATTAGAACACATCATCTATTCGCCATTTCTCATTTTTCTCGTCGTTGTCAAACAGGCTGTCTATATCTCGGTTTTCATCATAGGACGCACACGTTTCTGCTAGGCACCCGCCCCAACTCTCGTTATATGGAGGACATACAGTAAAGAGTGCATTGCAATCACCACAGATGTGAACCGAGATAGGCATACCGTCCTGATCGATGTCTTCGCGTATCTTGGTGTGGTGACTCATTGTCTCTCTAGGATTGATGGTTCGGTGTTCATCAGTTGCTCCTCACATTCGTTGGGCGTTCGATACACGCGATACCCACCTCTGCGATCAGTTCGTCGCCGGCGTCGTCTCTCTGTTTGCGGCGGCCTGTGCCTTCGTGGTCGGCTGCGGATTGACCCATTTGATCGGCGCTCATCACTTGGCAGGGGTAGCAAGGGCGATAGCGGCATCAAGGATTACCAAAACGCTTTCCAAGCGACTAGAGATCATCACAGGCTTATCTAGGTCTAACATGACCCTTTCAACTCTAGCCTTTACTGCATGAAGCGCTTTATTCTGTTCTGGAGCGGCTGCAATCAAGCGGGCGTTGGCCTTTTGTTCTGGTTCGCCCTGTCCGTCTATGATGGGGAGTGCGACAGCAATGCACAGATCGTCCTCGCTCTCCTCACCGTATTGTTGGGCGCGAATAGCAAGGTCATCCGTGAAGCTCTTGCCGACGTACCAGCGTTCCGGTGTATGCTGTGTCATGGCCTAGACCTCCGGGTAACAGGTTTTACAGGTTGGTTCCTCACCCCAGAAGTGGAGGCGGCACAATCCGGTCCTCCACGGTGCCTGTGGGGGTGAAGCTGGACGCTGGAAGTCCGCTGGGACTAAGCGACCGTGAGGGTGTGGCACGAAAGCCGGTCCTGGTGTGTGCTGTGTCATGGGGTCAGTTGCTCCTATAGGCGACGGTCGGGGTGAATCCAAGTTCATTGACCAAGGTTCCCACCCGGAGCACCTCGCGCTCCATGCCGTCATAGCTGGCAAACTCTTCTTCGGGCACGGTAGCGATAAGCTCCAAGAACTCCTGCAAGCTGGAACAACCAGCATGACCCGCCGATTGTCCAAGTGCCCAACCTACAAGTGTGTCCTCTCCTACCATGCAAGCGAACTCTTTAGGATCATGGTCAGCCATATCCCGCCAACGGTCGCCAGCTTTGGCTCCGGCATGGTCAGCGTCCTCAGCAAGAATGAAACTCTCGCCCTCTTCGGTCTCAATCTCCGGTAAGTCACCGTAGTCAAGTATCTTGGAAACCGTAAAGAGGTTACCGTCAATTCTGATTCGTTGCTCACTCATGGTGTCCCTTCCTTTCAGGCTTTACGCCTCGTTGTAGTCGGTCTGTGTGGGCCTTCCAGAACGGTAGATGACACCTGGTTTCTTCAAGGGTATTCCTCTACTATTTGCCCCTCGACCTCGAAGGGACTTGGATGGCGCTGTAGTTCCTGCTCAATCACATTGGCGATATAGGCTGGGTCGCATAATCCTCTAATGTTATACGACCGGGAGATGCGGATAGCCGCCGCCTTGGCCCCGTCCCTGGCCGCTGCGCCACCTACCCTGGATAGCAATTCCTCGGCGGTGAGGCCAGTGGTTGCACACGATCCTTTCCAGGGGCGTTCTATTATCTGTGTCATGATGTCCCATCCTTCTCAGGTTAGAATCCGTTCAAGGTCACACCATGCTCTATACTCATTAAAGCTCAAGAGCACGAGATAGGCGAGTAGTGGGATGAAGTATTCCATAAGGGACTAAGCCGGAGAGGCTTCACCACACCCCTTTAATTGGGTGTTATCGTTTGGCCCGTCACAGATCCACTGTGGGTCGGGTGGGTCGTCCTCATGGGGTTGGTCACAGTAGGACGTGGGCAATCCACATTTGAAGCATTTAGGCTGTGGGTAGGTTTTCATAATCCCCCTCAAGTTCAGGTTGTAAAAGGACTGGGTGGGGAATCGAACCCCACCGAAACCGTCAGTCCGTCCAAATGCGTGGTCATTTTACCCTCACGTCACTCTCTGTCTCAACCCAGACTCTAGCACCGCAAGACAGTGGCTTGTCTGGACGATAGATCACTCTGCTAGGCCCTAGAATCTCTACACTGTGTGTATAAAGATTGCTCTTCCCTTGCTTGACTGTCAACACTGGTTTGCGCTCGCCGGTTTTCTGATTCCGGCGAATTATATGCTGGTTGACGTGGATTCTGGTAATCATAGTTTGCCTCTAGTCCTTCTCCACTTTCATGAGCGCGTGTCTAGGATTGGCGTAGCTTGTGAATTGGTCATGGTTGTCCCCTCGGTGTGTACTCCCACCAACTTCGATCTTCCTGGCTACACTTCTCCATCAAGTCGAACCCGTCGTCGTACTGAACCGACAACTTGATAACGGGTCCGTAGTCGCCACTGCGGCTAGCCAGTACCCGCAAGGCTTCCTTTTTGGTGCGTTCCCGAACGCTGTAGACGTTGCTGTCCTCAAGACAGGCGGCGTACCAATAGGTGAGTGTCATGGCGTCCTTTAGGGTTAGGGAAGAAAGGGACTGCCCCGGATTCGAACCGGGGCGAAGCCAGTCAGTCCTAGAAGCCCTGTACTTCGTTGAGTGCCTGTGTCAGTGCTACCAAGGGCGGATAGTGGTCACTGCGGCCGTCGCTGGCGATGGCAATGATGGCAACGTCCAGCGCCTCAATAGCTGCGCCTTTGGCCTCACCTACTGCGGTACATGCCTGTCGTGCTTCGGTGATGAGCTGTGCTGTGGTTTTCATTGGTCTCTCTCTGTTCAGGTGAGACCAAGATAAGGCCGCTAGCCACCAGCGCAAGAGCAAACCACAAGGTGGCCCGAGCCACCTCAAGAGTTAGTCCAGCCTAAAGGAAGCCAGCAACCAAAGCCTGCCAAAGTGGCAGGAGAGGCATAATGCCTCTAATGTATCACTTGAGGTGCAGTAGGGTAAGTGGTTGTAGGAGAAGGACTTACCTCTCTTGTCCCCCCTACTACTACAAGTGTAGAAGTTCCCCCTTTTAACCCGGCATGACCCCCTTTGGGTTTCGCGGAAGAGGGTGGTATAGCCTCTCTTCGATACGCTTGCTGTTTTCTAAGTTGTTACTAACAAAGTAGTTACAACGTAAGCGACTTTGCTCCGCAAAGGGCCGAAAGGGACTCCAGCGGGCGATTTCTGCGCGCTACAGTTTTTCACAATCGGCGCGGGAATTTCAGGCGGGGTTCAGCGTCGTTTAGTAACCCGATGGTCCTCTTGCGCTCTCATCGAGATCCACCGAGCCACTCCAGAAATTGTTATTAGCTTCATTGGTGATAAAGCGGTAGGTCTTCACAAAAGCAAAGTCGGTGATCTTGATAAGATCAAACTCTAAGCCCCAATCTTTGGCGTCGAGCTGTGCAACGAGGTCGGCCTCAAGCGCTGGAACAGAACACTCAGCAGAGCCGTGAGAAGTGACATACGAT
>SDBV01011232.1_pt1 | contig 11633 bp, 11 predicted proteins | sample 2277081 | NCBI WGS metagenome assembly SDBV01 (sample SAMN10402039, study PRJNA504765) | marine sediment metagenome | isolation source: marine sediment core GS10_PC15, 223 cmbsf | place: Arctic Ocean: Southern Knipovich Ridge | collected 2010
CGCAGCGAAGTGATTTTCCGAGGATAAACGTTTGAGTCAGAGTTTCGAAGAAAAAAGCCGCACCGCGGCCCAGCGCCTGGGGGTGAGGCCCGAGGGCATACCCAGACACGTTGCCATCATCATGGACGGCAACGGTCGGTGGGCCCGGAACAAAGGTCTGCCCCGATACGAAGGCCACAGCCAGGGCGGCAAAACGGTGGAAAAAATAGCCATGTACTGCGTCGACATCGGCATTGAATACCTCACGCTGTACTCTTTCAGCATGCAGAACTGGAAAAGGCCCGCCGAAGAAGTCGAGTTTCTGATGTATCTCTATTCCAGGTACCTGGAGGAAATTCGCCCCACGCTGATGGAGAACAACGTGCGGCTCGTTCATTTAGGCCGGACCGAAAGACTGCCCCAAAATGTTACCACCGCTCTGCAGCAAACCATGCAGAAGACCAGCACTAATACCGGCATGACGCTTGGGCTTGCCCTGAACTACGACGCACGGACTGAGATTACCGATGCGGTCATAAAGATCGCAGGCTTATGCAGAGACGGACAACTCAAGCTCGAAGATATCGACCAGGACTGTGTCAGTAACTATCTTTATACGGCTCATTTGCCGGACCCCGATCTTCTGATACGGACCTCCGGCGAGTTGAGAATCAGCAACTTTCTGCTGTGGCAGATTTCCTATGCCGAGTTCTATGTCACCGAGACGCTGTGGCCCGACTTTACCGCCGAAGACATGGACCTTGCCATCAGGGCTTACTCACAAAGGGCCCGCCGCTTCGGGGACATCAAATCACAGACAACAATGTAAGAACCGGACGACCATGCTGAAATACAGACTGTTTTTCGGGACATTGATGGTGTTGTGTTTTGTCGGCTTGATTTTGGCCGGCGCCTGGCTTGACGGCTCGCTCAGCGCCGCCATAGACGATGATGCCCGGATTCAGGGCAGCCTGTTTTGCCTCCTTATTGTTCTCGTTGCCTTTCTGGCGATTCCTGAGATGGCGGGACTTGCCGGCAGGAAAAACGTCCGTATCTTCATGCCGCTTGCAATCGCCTCTTCTGTAGTGTTTGCCACAAGCTGGTACTGGAGGCAGTTTAGCAATGACGCGATCGCCTTCCAACTCTACTATGTGCTCTTTGCCGCGGCCTTTTGCCTGCTGGCAATATTCCTCTATCAGGCCGTTTTATTCGGAACCAGCGGTGTAATTGTCAATTGTGCCGTCAATTACTTTGCAATCTTCTATCTGGGGTTTCTCAGCAGTTTCATCTTAGGTCTTAGAATTGACTTTGGCCCGTGGGTCCTTCTGATGTTCATATCTACGGTAAAGGCTGCTGATACAGGGGCTTACACTGTCGGGAAACTCTTTGGAAAGCACAAATTCGCTCCCCGGATCAGCCCGGGCAAGACCTGGGAGGGGATAGGCGGAGCGGTGCTCTTCGGTATAATTGCCGCTGTCGGTTTCTCCGTTTTTTGTGATATAATGCCCTGGTATTATGGGACGCTCTTTGGCGGCGTTTTTGCGTTTTTAGGACAATTAGCCGATTTGGCCGAATCAATGATAAAGCGCGATGCCGAAGAAAAAGACTCTTCGGCCAACATCCCCGGCTTCGGGGGCGTACTGGATATTGTTGATTCGCCGCTTGGCACGGCGCCGGCGGCATATGCGTTTTTTATGTTGATTAACTGCTGACAGGGCCGCGATTTGGAAATGAAAATCGAATTAAGGTCGGATGCACAGGGACTCGAGTTATTTGGACCCGCCGACAGGCACCTGCGTCTGTTGCGCCAGGCGATGGGGGTAACGATCACCGCCCGCAACGGAACCGTCACAGTCAGCGGCAGCCCGCAAGAGGTAAAGATCACCGCTGAGGTCATAGACCGTATGCAGAAGAGGCTTATTCAGCGCGGCCGACTCGATGAGAGCGATGTGGGCGAGATGATCGAGCAGGCGCGCAATGACATCGAACCGGCCCAGAGCAAGGCGCTTGTGGTCTACTCACATAAAGGCGTTGTCGAGCCTTTCACTAAAGGCCAGTCCAGATACATAGAAACAATGCTGACCAACGACCTTACGTTCTGTGTGGGACCTGCCGGAACCGGCAAGACCTATGTTGCCGTCGCCATGGCTGTCTCCATGCTCAAGAAAAGGCAAATCCGAAAGATCGTGCTGGCAAGGCCCGCCGTCGAGGCCGGTGAACGATTGGGGTTCCTGCCCGGCGACATGCAGGCGAAGGTCAACCCATACCTGAGACCGCTCTTTGACAGCCTCGAGGACATGATGGAATTCACACAGATGCAAAAATTCATGGACATGGACATTATCGAAGTCGTTCCTCTTGCTTTTATGCGGGGACGAACTCTAAACGAAGCGGCCATCATCTGCGACGAGGCCCAGAACACCTCACCGACTCAGATGCTCATGTTCCTGACGCGGATGGGACGCGGATCAAAAACGATTATCACCGGCGATATCACCCAGGTCGACCTTGAAAGAGGCCGCATCAGTGGTATGATCGACGCCATACGCACGCTCAAGGGCGTCCGGGGAATCGGATTCGTCGAACTTGACGACGCGGATATCATACGACACAAACTTGTTCAGAATATCGTTAATGCTTACGGAAAACGTAAGCAGGATAAGGCATAAGTGGCACTGAAGAAGAAAAAAGTCAGCGCACGGCGCCAACAGGTCCGCAGGACGATGTCGCCGGAGCGGTTCGCGCGGCTGGCGGCTTTCGCCAACAGCACCATGCCGATTGCGATTGGCGTGCTAATGCTTTTCATTGCCGCGGCAACGGCGCTGTTGAGCATCGACGCGGCCGGGCGAAAACTGTTTGACCCTGAAGTCCCGGTCTTCAAGCCATGGCCTCAGATCGCCGCCGTCGCCACGCTGGTAACGCTCGTCTGCGTGGGCATCTCTCTCTACGTGGGACATTACCAGCCGAGAATACTCCGTCGCCCCACACGAATCGTTGCCTTGGCGGGACTGTTTCTGATTCTCCTGTTTATCACCAAGGTCGGCTCGTTTGACAAGGACTGGACATATCTGGCAACCGGTTCGGCCGTCACATGCGGGATTATTCTCACCATTGCCTACGATCAGCGATTCGCAATCGGCATGACCCTGTTCTACTGCATCCTTGCCTGTTTCGTTTTCTTCGCAATTGATGAGGTCGACACCATCGAACTGTTCCTCATGATGACGGCCGGCTTCATGACATGCTGTTTTTTCCTCAAGGAAATCCGTACCAGGATGAAGCTTATAGAAGTCGCTGCGATGACTGCCACGGTGGTCTTTGTAGTCGCCGCATCATTGGGCGTGATTCACAAACGGCCCAACGGCGTTATCTTCTTCACATCGGGTACGGCTGCCGCTATCACCATCGCCGTCGGCATCGTCATTCAGGGCTTTTTGCCCATGATTGAGAAGGTATTCGGTATCGCGACCAGTATGACGTTGCTGGATTACAGCGACGCCAACCAGCCGCTGCTTAAGAAACTGGCCATGGACGCACCCGGCACGTTCAGCCACAGCCTGCTGATCGGTTCCATTGCAGAAGCCGCCGCCGAAGCCATCAATGCCAACGGTCTGCTTTGTCGCGTCGGTGCTTACTATCACGACATCGGCAAGGTAAACAAACCACCCTACTTCATTGAGAACCAGATGGGGTCGGCCAGCCGGCATGAACAACTCTCTCCCGCCATGAGTCAACTGGTCATCGTGGGGCACGTAAAAGACGGCATTGAAATTGCCAAGGAATTCGGTTTGCCGTCGGTGCTGAGACAGTTCATCGAGACCCATCACGGCACGACATTGATAGAGTACTTCTACCATGAAGCCATAAAGAAAACGGGTGGCAAGGACGCGCCTGTTTCCGAGAATGAGTTCCGATATCCGGGCCCCAAACCAAAATCCAAGGAAGCCGCAATCGTCATGCTCGCCGATACCGTCGAAAGCGCCGTCCGTTCCATGACGGAACTGACGCCCACGCGAATTGAAGTAATCGTCCACAACATGGCTATGAAGCGGCTTCAGGACGGGCAGTTTGACGAGTGCGATCTCACCCTGCGTGAGTTGAGCACAATTGAAACGAGTATTTCGAAATCCCTCAGCGCTCATCATCACGGTCGAATCGCATATCCGAAATCCCCCGACGAGCCGGTTGAGACAGAGGGCAAGAATCTCCAGCCGGCAGGCAGGAAGTCAAATAAAGATGTCCAGTAACAATGCCGATATGTCCGTCGATATAACCTGCTGTATCGCCGAGTTGAAAGTGGATTTGGAGAGGTTAAAGGCCCTCGTGCGGTCTGTCTGTTGTCGATTCGGCCTGAAAAACGCCAAGGTCGGCATCGCTGTCGTTGGCGACGATGCGATAAGAAAAGTGAATAAGAAGTTCCTGAACAAATTGCAGAAAACCGATGTAATCAGCTTTGATTTGTCCGACGATATCGACCCCGGGCCCTGCTTTGAAGTGGTGGTCAACGCAGACGAGGCGGCTCGACAGAGCAAAGTCGGAAAACATCCACTCGAGGCGGAACTGGCTCTTTACATTACACACGGTCTGCTGCATAATCTCGGGTTCGATGACGCCGGGTGCGAGGCGAGCAGGCAAATGCATCGGATGGAAGATGAAATTCTGCAACAGGCCGGTTTCGGCAAAGTGTTCGATAAACAGAGTTAGTTGTTAAAAGGAAACGATCAAGTGGACGATGTTGGATGGTCGGTTTTGGGGATTGTTCTTCTGGCCGGAGTGTCTTTGTTCTACTCCCTGAACAACTTTGCGCTTCGCAGTTTTTCCTTTGTGAAACTGCAGGAGGCTTTCAAGAAGGTCAATGAAGAGACCCGCTTCGATGCTTTTGTCGAAAAAACCGAGAAGTTCATCGTCACCTGTTTGCTTCTTGGACTCATCGCCAATATCGGCATCTTCGTTGTTTTGGCCAACCTGCTGACGGCTCAGGGAGTCGGTTTTGTCGCGATCTTCTTCATTGCCGTTTTTATCTTCATCGTGTTTGGTTTTGCCATTCCGTATTCGTGGGCAAAGTACACCTGTGAAAACATTCTGGCGCGAACCCGGACTGTGCTTGAAATATCCGCCCGGCTGGCGATGCCTTTGCTGTATCTGATGGATCTGCACGATGCCTTTGTCCGGCGTCTGGCCGGTGTGAGCGAAACGTCACCCGATCAGGCCCAGGAAGAAAAGCAGGAGGAACTTCTCGGTATCGTTGAACAGGGAAGGATGGAAGGTGTCGTCGACGAGGAGGAACTGGAGATGATCGAAAACGTCCTCGAACTGAGCGACACGACCGCCGAAGAAATCATGACGCCCCGTACGGACATCGTCGCGCTGGAGGTCGATACAGACCTTCCCATCGTTTTGAAAACCATTTCCAAAGCGGGCCATTCCCGCATACCCGTTTATGAAAAGAATGTCGATAACATAATCGGCCTCGTCTATGCCAAAGACCTTCTTTCCGAGATCGGCAAGGACGAAGAAGAATTCAAACTCCGGGACAAGATCAGAAAGGCCTACTTCGTACCCGAAACAAAACCGCTGCGCGTGCTGCTGCATGAATTCCAGAACCAGAAGCTGCATATCGCGGTTGTACTGGACGAATACGGCGGAACCGCGGGCATTGTGACAATCGAAGACATCCTCGAAGAACTCGTCGGCGAAATCGTCGACGAATATGAGCAGACCCCGCCCGAAGAGATGGACAGGATAGACGAGAGCACCGTTGAGATTGACGCCCGCATGTATGTCGACGATCTAAACGATCAGTTCGGCCTGGACCTGCCCGAGGACGAAGACTACGACACGGTGGGCGGATTCGTCTTCTCGCATTTAGGCTACATCCCCAAGACCGGCGAGAGCTTCGAATATGACAATATCAGTTTCACCGTAAAGGCCGCAGAGGCCAGAAGAATAAAGCGGCTGCGAATCAGCAAGCCCCCGGCAGCCGGGAAAGCAGACTAATGCCATTCCCAAAAAGTTACTGTAACATCTTCCTCTACTGCCATTCCGACTCCCGGCGCGCCGGGAAAACCCCGACGATTGTCATTCCGAGCGAAGCCGAGGAATCTGTTAAAACAACCATCGCCGAAGGCGATTCCAATATTAAATTCAACCGCCTTTGGCGGAACTTTTTGCCACAGAGAGCACCGATATATTTGTTTTTTGCCACAAAAAGGCACAAGAGTCACAAAATTTGCTTTCCTTTTTTTGCGCTTTTTGTGCTTCTTTGTGGCTTCCTTTCTTTCCTTCTTTTCTCTGAGTTCTCTGTGAACTCTGTGGCTAATACAAATTCCTGTACGATGTGCTTATTTAACAGAAACGGCACTGGTAAGCCATGCTGACCAGAGACCAGGCGATCTGTTTGCGCACCGTTGACTACTCGGAAACCTCCCAGGTGGTAACGCTTTTTGCTAAAGACTCAGGCAAGATTGCCGCTATCGCCAAAGGCTCCAAGAGACCCAGGTCCCCCTTCGAAGGACCCATCGAAGTCTTCTCATTCGGCGATATCTCCTATGTCCCCAGTCGCACCGGCAAACTCGCTACGCTGACCGAGTTTGAGCAAAGACCCGTTTTCAGGTCCTTGCGAACAAAGCTGTCTGTGCTCAACTGTGCGCTCTTCGCTGCCGAACTGCTCGACGCCTTCATGCAGGACGCGGATGCTCACAGCGATCTTTTTGACTCGTTCGTTCAGTTTCTCTTCGACGTCCAGGAAGCAGAAGACGACTTCAGTGCAGTTGCTCTCCTGGTGCTGTTTCAACTCACCCTGCTAAACGAGATCGGCACAAGGCTGGTGCTGGCCGAATGTGCAAACTGCAATGCGGCATTCGACGATAAATGGCACGAAGTACATTTCAGTTCCACGGCAAACGGCCTGGTCTGCTGCGACTGCGAACAGACCTTTGTGGACAAAATCCGACTCACGAGAGAATGCGCCGAATGCCTGAGCGATCTGAATCTTATCAAGAGCGCATCCCAGACAACAATAAATGAAATTGAAAAAGTCCTGATCTACCATTTCACATCCCTGATGCACCGCCCGCCCAAAATGGCAAAGCACTTTCTCAAGGGCAAATAAGTTCGCTCTGCCACAGAGGACACCGAGACTGGGCGTGTTAAACCGGAGGAGAAAGGGTGTTGCTGGCCTGCGCAAATAATTATTTCCATAAAAACAAATAGTCCTTGCCAGGACTGTCGGGAAACATTATTATTCACATTGCTTGCACAGGACATATTGCTTCTGTTTGATTCGATGCCTGGGCACGAAAAGGAGTGTAGCTTATGGATGGACCCAATAAGACCGCAGAAGAGATCATGGGGGAAATACAGGATCTTCGTCAGATCATCGCAGACTTTGAAGCCCAAGACACTGCTTTGGAGGATCTCAAGGAAGAGCTTCACCGGGAAATCGAGGATCACAAACGGGCCAATGAGGAGCTTTCAGAAGAGAGAAATAAACTCCAGGCGATATTGGGGGCCATGCACAGCGGTGTTACCATTCGGCGTTTGGATTACACACTCACCTATCAAAATGATCTCATAACGAAGATATATGGAGACCGAACAGGCCAGAAGTGCTATCGGGTATTTGAAGGGAAGGAGCAGATATGTGAGGGCTGTCCCGTTGAATTAGCGTTTAAGGACGGCCAATCTCATACTTCCATACGAGAAAGGGTATTACCCTCGGGGGAAACTACTTATTGGGAGAACACAGCCAATCCCATCAAAGATGCAAGCGGCAAGATTGTCTCTTGCCTTGAGGTCAACATAAACATCACTGACAGCAAGAAGGCAGAGGAGGCTTTGCGGAAAAGTAAAGAGCGTTTCAGGCTTCTATATGAGAGGTCTCCACTGGGTTATCAATCACTTGACGCCGACGGCAATCTCATTGAGGTTAACCCGGCCTGGTTTTCTTTGCTAGGATACGAAAGGCAAGAGGTCATCGGGCGGCCATTCGCTGATTTCCTGGCCAGTGGTTTCCCCGAACTCTTCAAAGAGCGGTTCCCCTGCTTCAAGGCCGCCGGGGAAGCCCGTTCGGTGCCTTTTGTGATGGTCAGGAAGGACGGCAGCCATATTGATGTTGAGATCGACGGTAAGATCGGCTACAACCCTGACGGAAGCTTCAAACAAACCCACTGTGTCCTCCACGATGTTACCAAACGCAAGCAGGCAGAGGAACGACTACAAGAAGCAAAACAGCAGGCAGAAGCGGCAAACATTGCCAAGAGCCAGTTCCTTGCCAACATGAGTCATGAGATTCGCACGCCCATGAGTGTGATTACGGGTTTCGCTGACCTATTAATCTCCGAGGAGGGCCCGGACGAACAGAAATACTATGTGGACCTCATACAGAAAGCCGGCAAATCACTCTTGCGCATAATCGATGAAATATTAGACGTTTCCAGAATAGAATCAGGGAAACTTGAAATCAAGATAGAAGATTGTTCTCTGGGCGAATTACTTGATGGTATTGAAGTCATGATGCAGCCTCTGGCCAGGGAAGAAGGACTGCAATTTGGTGTTTTTCGCGTGGGCAATTTGCCTGCCACAATACAGACAGATAGTGGTCGTGTTCGCCAGTGTCTTATCAATCTTATCGGCAATGCCATCAAGTTCACCAAGCGAGGACACGTTCATCTGAAGGTGTCTGCCGATGACATTCAGGGAACACCATGCCTTCGCTTCGATGTGGAAGATACGGGTATTGGTATTCCACAAGATAAACACGTTGCTGTATATGAGACGTTTAGTCAGGCAGATGGCAGTCATACCCGCCAATATGGCGGTACGGGTCTGGGTTTGACAATCACAAAGCAATTGGCCCAACTTCTTGGGGGTAATCTTTCTTTTACCAGCCAGGAAGGCAAAGGTTCGGTATTCTCTCTGGTAATCCCGGCAGGTGTCGATGCAGAGTCATCGGCATTGTCGGGCGCCGACGAACAGACCAATGAAGCAGCCACCAAATCTGTAATAACGGATAATCTCCATTTCTCCGGCAAGGTCCTGGTGGCCGACGATGCTGAGAGCAGTCAAATTCTGGCTCAGAAGATTCTCGAACGATACGGCCTTGAAGTGGTTATAGTTGATAATGGAACAGAGGCAGTAGAAAAAGCTCGTCAGGAGTCCTTTGACCTGATACTGATGGACATACAGATGCCCGGCTTAAATGGACTTGAAGCTACAAAGAAATTGAGGGAAGAAGGAATAACTACAGCTATAGCAGCACTCACTGCATATGCTATGCCGGAAGACAGGGACAAATGCATGGCGGCAGGTTGTGATGACTACATATCAAAACCTATCGATCAGGATGAGTTGAGAAGAGTTTTGAAGAAGTATGTTCCTGCCGGGAGTGCTTCAGCTTGATAGACCGAACGGCATATTTCAGTGGATTTTGCTTTAAGAAAATTGAAGAACTCAGCAATGTTGGCAAGCAGTTTAGATTGGAAATGCCCAATATAGTTGTTTTTGCGAAAATTAAGGATTGTCGTCGAAAGGAGCATAATCGTGATAGTAGTTAATACTGAATTCATTCCTGGTAAGAAAATCAAAGAAATCAAGGGCCTTGTGCAGGGCAATACGGTCCGCGCCAAACATGTAGGCAGAGACATTATCGCCGGACTAAAGAACATTGTTGGCGGCGAGTTGAAAGCCTATACTGAGTTACTTGTCGAATCACGGCGAGAAGCACTTGTGAGAATGCTGGCTCAAGCAGAAGAACTCGGCGCAAATGCTGTAATCAACGTCAGATTCGCCACGAGTTCTATAACATCCGGAGCGGCGGAACTCTACGTCTATGGCACTGCCGTGGTGGTTGAGGATGAAGGCGTCAAGGCTGGGGAGTAATCCGGCTAATCTGTATTAATGGTATGAGATTCGATTCGGTAAGGAATTGCCTGATGGAAAACGTGCTGATCCAGCTTATTCCGGTTTTTCTGATTATTCTTGGTTTTGCAACGGGAAAATATATCGAAAAAAACCACCTTCGCAGCTTAGCTCTAAGAGAAACAGCTTTGCGTGGGATCAGTGTATGTAATTTGCGAAAGTTTCCCGTGGATTTGAAATTTCAAAAAAGCTTTTTGGTAACCGGCTCAGTTGTTATTGCTACCGATTATTTCAAGGTTTTCGCAGCAGGACTTCGGAAACTTTTCGGCGGAGAAATAAAAACTTATCGTTCATTGCTGGAACGGGCACGACGTGAAGCAGTGACTCGGATGCTTGAGGCGGCCAAAAAAGGTGGCGCCGATAGTATTTGGAACGTCCGGTTTGAAACATTGACTATCCATGGCAAGAAGAAGGCGGGCGGCGTTGAGATACTTGTTTACGGTACCGCGGTTAAGATGTCATGAAAAAGGAATATTTTTCTGCAAAATTTGAGCCGATGCATCGCCAGGGGAAATTTGAAAAGGACCCTGCGGAAAAAAAGGTTCCCACGTTTGACGGAAAACAAGGCGAGATTGCCTCTATCCGTGATTCGGTATTTAACGAACCTGCGGTTACGTCAAAAAAGGACGAGTTCTATCTGGGCGAGTGGATAGAACAGAAACGTGGGCAATGTTCGGTTGCCGGAAATCTTGGAGTCGCATTTTTAGCGGCGATACTTGCCGGGCCATTCGCGATACTCGGTGGTTTTATGGCGGCTCGACAGGGTTGGTACGGTGTGTTATATATGGTGGTGTTTGCTCCTGTCCTCGAGGAACTTCTGAAGCAGTCCGGGATGATATACCTGCTTGAGGAAAAACCATATCGCGTTTTTGCCGGATGGCAGTTTGTTTTCTCCGCACTTATTTCAGCTTTTGTCTTCGCTTCGATAGAGAACATTCTGTATCTTAACGTTTATATTAACGCCGCCGCTCTGAAAGACCCACAAATGTTCGCTCGTTTCCGCTGGACGGTATGTACCGGAGTTCACATGCTCTGTTCGGTTATAGCATCGTTGGGAATGATACGCGTTTGGAAAAAACAGTTGAGAGACGGCAAAGCGGCAGACCTGAACGTTGCGTTCGCATATTTCGCTGTGGCAATGGCAATTCATGGGGCTTATAATCTTGCTTCGCTGTTTCTTAACAGGTATTTCCTGAAATAGTATTAAACAGGGCGTACAGTTCAAATTGACATTTTGGCATTGAATCGGATGGGTGAATCATGAACAAACACACACGTAGAGATTTCCTGAAGGGTATCGGTATTGGTGCTGTTTGCCCGGCTCTGCCGGTCTGGAGTGCGGCTGCAGCCGTCAAGGGAAAGAAAAGCAGCGAAAAACCGAATGTGCTTTTTATCGCGATTGACGATTTGAACGACTGGATCGGTTGTCTGGGCGGGCATCCGGATGTCAGGACGCCCAACATTGACCGTCTGGCAAAACGCGGTGTTCTTTTTACCAATGCCCATTGTGCAGCGCCGGCGTGCAATCCTTCGCGGACGGCGCTGATGACGGGCATTCGGCCGTGGACATCGGGTGTGTATAAGAATCCGAATCCGTGGCGGCAGTCGCCGGTGTTGAAGGATGCCGCAACGTTACCGCAGCATTTCATGGCGCATGGGTATCGGGCGATGGGAAGCGGGAAGATCTATCACGGGAGCTTTCCCGATCCGGCGTCGTGGGACGAGTATTGGCCCTC
>SDBV01011233.1_pt1 | contig 11632 bp, 7 predicted proteins | sample 2277081 | NCBI WGS metagenome assembly SDBV01 (sample SAMN10402039, study PRJNA504765) | marine sediment metagenome | isolation source: marine sediment core GS10_PC15, 223 cmbsf | place: Arctic Ocean: Southern Knipovich Ridge | collected 2010
CAACACTTCTCGATACATCTCTTCAACTTTGTTTATCATAGAACTCTGATTATATTCAGTTCCTAATTTTCTATTGCCTTCTAAACCCATTTTAGAAGCACTTTCCTGATTTTCAATTAAAGATATCATAGCCTCAGCCCACTTTTCAGAATCAAATGGAGGTACAACAAATCCATTTTTTTTATCACAAACGATTTCATTTAATGGTCGAACATCAGAAACCATAACTGGTCTTTTCTGTAAAAAGGATTCAAGTATAACAAGGCCAAAACCTTCACAAACACTAGGAAAAACCATAGATAAAGAAGACGCTATAGCTTCATTCTTTTTTAATTCAGAAACAAAACCCAAAAATGATACATTTTCCTCAACTTTCAATTTTTCCACTAGATTTTCTAATTTTGATTTTTGAGGACCATTACCAACAACTAACAATTTTATCTTTGGATTTACTTTTTTCACTAATGATACTGCTTGGATGATAGTTTCTAAATTCTTGTAAAAAACAAGTCTACCAACATAAACAAATTGATTAGGATTTATTTTTACATCTGAGGTAGGTTTAATTTTAATTGCATTAGAAATTATTCTAATTGGTTTTTTTTCACCTAGTTTTAGAATATCGTCTTTTGTAGATTCACTAACTGTATGTATTAATACGTGAGATAAGCTTGGTATCATTTTTTCAAATCTAGGACCCAAAAAAGCATGTATTTTTGAAACATTTTGTTGTGCTGCCCATTGATTCCAATAATTTTTTCCACAATTAGAAAAAACATCATGAATGCAAATTATATGTGGAATGTGTAGTAAAGAAGATAAAATTGATCCTACTAAAGCCGGTGAAAAATTATTAGAATGTATAAGATCAATTTTCTCTTTTTTTATTAGTTTTAATCCTTTTATTATTGCACTAGCAACAAATTGAAAATTTTTTTTAAATGTTGGTGGAATACCTCCTTCATATTTTACAGATGAGGCAAAAATTATTTTTACATTTTTATGAAATGATGAATAATTTTCTCCCTCTACATTATGTGTTATAACCCAAACCTCATTTCCTTTTTTTGCTATTTCGTTTGCAATTTCACTAAAAACATATTCTCCACCACCTCTAGTAGTGGAAAGAAACTGTGTTAGGAGAAGAATTTTCATACTTTTTTCAATTTTGATTCCTATATTTTTGAATACCTTTCTCCATTTCTAAGAAAAATTGAGGCTAGATTCAATTTTTGATCAAGAGATTTGATTTTTTAAGATATTAAATTCTATTGATTTTTTTAACATTAATTTTTCTATATGCTCATCAGAAACAATTCTGTTTTTTTGTATTTTACTTCTCTCCTTATTTAGGTTCCTTATAATAGAAAAATTCCATAATATTGCTTTCATTCCAGTCCAAAAATAACGTAAAGATTTGAATTTATAGGAATAATATATTGAATCCAACCCAACCAAAAAAATAATTTTAAAAACTCTACGTAATATTCTATTTAAAGAATAATTTTTTGAACAAACATAAATTCTGTTTTTTGCGATATGATAAAATTTTGAAGGCGGTAGGCCAATCTGTGAGTGACCCTCTTGATGAGTAGTTTTCGCTTCTTTACAGTATGCTATTTTGTAACCTAACAATCTCGTTTGCCATGAAAAATCTACATCATCATAATAAGTGAATAAATTTGGATCAAAATGTATCATAGATAAAATATTTTTTTTAAAAACAAATGATGAACCAGGATTATAGAAAAATTCATTGTCATTTTCATTTAATGATTTTCGTTGTTCCACTGCTCCATAAATATCCATTAATCCACCAGAACTCTGTACTGTGCCATTTGTATTTAGTAAAGTACCACTGATAGAAACCACTTTTGAATTCCTTTTCATCATTGAAATGATATTAGATAACCATGATTTATCAAGAATTGTATCAGGATTTACAATAGCAATAAAATCACCTTTAGAATTTTCAATTCCTGTCAAATTTCCTAAATTATATCCAAGATTTTTAGAGTTTAAAATTATTTTAACATTTTTTGGATGTTCTATTTTGAGTTCAGACAAAACCTTTTTTGTTTCATCGTTAGATGCATTATCCACAATTATTATTTCATAATTTTGGTAGTCTTGAATCAGTATACTTCTTATGCAATTTAGTATATGATCTGCACTATTGTAGGTAAGTACTATTATAGAAACCATATTTTTTCCAATTGCTTTATCCAACATATCCAAAAACTTCCTCCTCCTTCTGCTAGGAAGAATTATTTAAAGTAAAAACCACTATTAATCGACTAGATTTATGGACAAAAATTTTGCAAAAAACATGGCACTATCGCTACAAAGTAAACTAGAAAATTGTAAGTCAATTAAAGATTATTTGGAATTAGCATACTCTTTCACCTATCATGATTTTACTTTATCGCCATTTCAGCTTAAAAACGAAATCTATCTATTAATTGAAATTTTAGCTCTTAAAAAACCTAAAACAATTTTAGAAATTGGAACCTCTAATGGGGGAAGTTTATTCCTTATTTCTAAATTTTGCCCAAAAAATTCAACAATAATATCTATTGATTTACCTAATGGAAAATTTGGTGGAGAATTTTTCCCAGAGTGGAAAAATTCTTTTTATGAATCATTTGCGTCAGATCAGCAAAAAATTCACCTTATTCGTTCAAACTCCCATGATGAATCCACTAAAAATATTGTTAAAGATATTTTGAAAGAAAAGAAATTAGATTTTTTGTTTATTGATGGAGATCATTCCTATAGTGGTGTTAAAAAAGATTTTGAAATGTATAATTCTCTTCTATCAGAAAATGGAATAATAGTGTTTCATGATATTTGTAATGGTCCTTTAGAGAATGTTGGTGACGTTCCAAAATTTTGGAAAGAAATTAAATCTGAACATGAGGTATTTGAAATAATTGATAGTGATAATACTATAGGGTATGGATTGGGCTTTATGTTTAAAGAGAGTGCCTTGGAAAAAAGCAGTTTATTATATCAAATATTAAAAAGATTACGAGAACTTCAAAACCAGATTAATATAGAAACTAATAAACAAATTCACAAAAATCTCTATCAAATCAATAAACACATAAAAAATTTTTTAGAACAGATTGAAGTCAAAACACTCGAGCAGGATAAAACTTCTAAATATGTAAAACAACTTTTAGAAGAGATTGAAGTCAAAACACTCGAGCAGGATAAAACTTCTAAATATGTAAAACAACTTTTAGAAGAATTAGAACAAAAAAACCAATATATTAATAATTTGGAACGTGACATCAAAGTATCAAAAAATCTAATTTCAAGCCAGAAATATTATACCAGCAGATTATGATATCCATATCAATCTTTTTTTTTCAATGCAATTTATAATAACTTAATGCCTTATTCAAACTAAAGATGATGATTTCCCTTGACTGAAAAAAAACGTGTTTTAATTATAGGTAATTCACCTATTCCACTGGAAAGTACATTACGAAGTTATGCCCCAGGAATACGAACATGGAATTTTGCATGTGCAGCACGCGATGCAAATTGTGACGTTTCTATCATTGGTTGTAGACTTCCTAAAGCATATGATGAAGATATTCCAGAAACCAAGTATGAAAAATTAGAAAATATTGAATATTGTTCGGTTGATCAACATCTTTTTGAAAATAGCGATTGGTTAACGGAACAAATTTTAAAATTCCACCCCGATTGTATTGTAGGCATCAACACTCATCCATGTTCTATATTATCAGATCTGAATTTACCAGTTCCATTTTGGGCTGATTTGAATGGACCTGCAATGGCTGAAGCTCAAGCAAAAGCTTTTGTTTATGATGATAATTCATATGTATATCATTTTTTTAACATGGAAAAAAAAATTATTCCAAAAGCTGACATTTTTTCTGTAGTATCTGAAGCTCAAGGATTTTTTTTAATTGGTGAATTGGGCATATGTGGTAGATTAACAAAGGAAACAATGGGATATCGATTTGTTCGAGTAATACCAAATAGTATTGTAGAGGATGAATTTGTTCACACTAAAGACGTCATCAAAGGTGTGTTAACCCCAAAGAATAGTTTTGTTGTGTTATATTCTGGGGGTTATAATACTTGGACTGATGTTGATACAATGTTTTCTGGATTAGAAAAAGCAATGTCTAACAATCCAACTATAGAATTTGTTTCAACAGGAGGCCAAATAGATGGACATGATGAATTTACTTACAAACACTTTAGAAACCTAATTGATAACTCTAAATTTAAAAACAGATTTCATTTATGTGGGTGGGTTCCAAGTGAAGACCTGCCTAATTATTATTTAGAGGCTGATCTAGGAATAAATTCTGATAAATATTGTTATGAGGCTTTAATAGGTGCTCGAACTCGCACTTTAGATTGGATTAAAGCTGGGTTGCCCTTCATATCAACCCCATTATCTGAAGTAACAAATTATTTAATCCAAAAAGGACTCGCTTATAGTTTTCAACAAGGCAATTCTGATAGCTTGGCTAAATCATTAGTTTCCATCATCAACAAGGAAGATGATTTGAAAACGATGAAAAGTAACTTGAAAGAAATTATGGAGAAAGAATTTCTCTCGAAATTTACCCTTTCCAAGTTCAAAAATTGGATAAACGACCCTAAATTTTCTCCCGATCAAGGAAAAGCTATAAACTTAATTTTTCAAGAGAACACATCTGTTCTACAACCTTCAATTCCTAAAAAACAACTAGCAGCAATTGCTGCATGGCCATATGTTTCTACCACTTTAAGAAAGACTGGTCTTAAAAAATATGAAGATTCTGTAAAAAAACTTGGTACTAGTTTTGTACTTCCAACCATATCAAAAAAATACAAAGCTAAATTCTTTGATATACAAATGCCTTCAATGAAAACAAACGAACAGTATTTTATTCCAATGAAAATCAAAAATATAGGTAAATCTGATTGGGAAAGACCAGAACAAATTGTTAACAGCGTGAATTTTTCTTACAGGTGGAGGGATCATAATAGAAACATAATTCATCAAAATGAAGAAAGAACACCACTATCAAAATCTGTAAAACCCGGCCAAGAAATTTTGTTAGACGCTATTATTACTACTCCTAACCAATCCGGAAAATTCAATTTGGAAATTGATCTTCTTAAAGAAAATGAATTTTGGTTTTCTGAATTAGGCCATAAAACCAATCCAAAAACACTATCTGTAAATGTTAAAAAAAATAATTCTATCTTACAATTTCCAAAGGTTTCCGTAATTATAGTCACATATAATAGCGAAAAATATATTTCTGAATGCCTTGATTCAATACTTCAAAGCGATTATCCATCATTAGAAATTATTGTAGTTGATAATGCTTCTATTGATAATACAAAAAATTTAGTTAATAATTATGGAAACCAAATAAAATTTATTGAAAGTAAAACCAATTTAGGTTTTGCAGGAGGCAATAATTTAGGAATTAAAAATTCCTCAGGAGATATTTTATTTTTCATCAACCCAGATGCTTATGTAATTAAAAATTCAATCAAAGAATTAGTATCACCATTCTTAAAAGATGAAAAGATAATGATTACTGGTCCCAAAATCTTTTACCCAAGAACAAAAAAAATTCAAAGTGCAGGTGGAATCTTAGGAAAAAATGGATTACCTCTCCATTTAGGATATGGGCAGGAGGATAATTCATTATTTAATTATCCAAGGAGAGTTGATTATATCACAGGAGCTGCTATTGCCATAAAAAGGAAGTTTTTCGAGATTTCTGGCCTTTTTAATACAATATATCATCCTGCTTATTACGAAGAAACTGAAAAATGCGTTCGTGCAAGCAAGTTGGGCTACAAAGTTTTCTACATACCTAATTCTATTGTTTATCATCATGAATCAACTACACTTGTAGCATTAAGTGAAAAATATCTAAAGCCATTTCATACAAATAGATTCAGATTTATTTATCGGAATTTTGGATTTTTAGAATACCTTCAATTTATCAGCAATGAATTAAAATGGTTTTTTGTCCATTGTGGTAAAAAAGAGAGAGCTATAGTAGTAAAAGCCCATTTAAAATCAATTTTTAATCCGAACGTAAGATATAGAAAAGAAATTCCTTTAGAATAATTTTAATAATTAATTATATCCCCAAATTTTCAATGTAGGGCTTAGTTTTTGTTCTAACAAATCATGGTATTTTTCATTCATTTCTTTTTTCCATAAACCATTATAATTTGGTAATTTTGTAGGAAGTTTATTTTGAATTTTTTCATTAACTTTTAGTTCAAATTTTTCATAAACATCTATGATTATTTCATTTGGCCGCTCACAAAAATCTTCATATTTGATATCATAAAAATCTGAGGAAGGAATTTTTTTTGATTGCTTTTTTACTTCATTCAATGAATTAGTCCATCTATCGCATATTTTCTCAATCATAAAATCTGGCATACTTCTAGTTATGGAATTTACAACATCCCTTCCATCTCTAAATATGTGTACTATCTTTGCGTTAGGAAAAATTTTTTTCATAAAATTAATTCTTACCGTATTTCTAGGATTTTTGTTAAGTAATCTAGTCCTTTTTTTCGATGCTACAAATCTGTAAAATGCATCTGTTATTCGCAAAACATCCATCTCTTCTACATCATTTTCATACTTTGGAACTAATCTATTGTATTCACTATCTATTCCTTCAGCCCAAAATGGTTCCCAAACTTCTGGAGCCTCAGTCCACATTGCTATGTCAGGATGACTGCTTAAAATTGAGGCCAAAACTGAGGTTCCAGAATGGGGAACCCCAATCATTAGTATTGGTTTTTCTAATTTCGCTTTTCCACTTAACACATCATCATAATATTTACTTCTGATTCTATGATACCTTTCTCTTATTTGCCTTGAATCAAAAGCGACTGAAGATTCAGGATATGATAAGTTCATTTTAATTAAATTTAATCCATATTCTAAAATCCTATCTTTTAGCATCATTAAAAAAATTCCAATTAAGGTATAAATGATTAACCAAACTTTAATTTAACATGTTAACACCTAACGGCTTTACTTTAGAACATATTGAAAGTGTACTTCAAAAAGATCCTAACAACGCAGAAGCTTGGAGACTTAAAGGAGATATATTTTTTGGAAACCTATCAGTTTTTGATTCATTACAATGTTATACAAAATCTGTTTCTTGTGATCCCACTTATCCTGAAGGATGGAAAGGAAAGGGTTTGGCATCTTTATTTCAAGATAATTTACCAGATGCATTACAATGTTTTGATTTAACAAATTTTTTAGTTAATGATAGTGATTTTGAAGCATTTCGATTAAAGGCTCATACATATACATGGAATAAATATAACAGAGAAAAAATTCAAAAATACTTAGAAAAAGCTTCTCAAATTAACCCTGAAGATATTAGAATTTTAATGTCTCAAGGACTTTATTTAAAAGAGACAAATTATAAAAAAGAAGCATTATCTTTCTTTGAAAAAATTCTTTCCAAAGATCCAAAAAATCTGTTGGCATTGATAAATATAGAAAAAATTAACAACAATGATTCTTCAGACATAACGATTAATTTTATAAAAAATAACTATTCAAACAAAGATGAAAAAAACAAAATTGTCAAAACAGGAGATTCATTATTTTTACAATTTGATTTAAAATCAGCAGCAGAGTGTTATGATTTTATTTTAAGTAGTGATCCAAAAAATGTAGATGTTCTAAAAAAGAGAGCAATTCTTTTTCTTATGGAGCATGATTTCAAGAATTCATTAGAAACTCTTTCAAGATATTTATTAATAAAACCCGATGACTCTGATGGGTGGACCAGAAAAGGTGAGATTCTTAGAAGACAAAATAATACATCTGAATCTATTGCCAGTTTTGATAAAGCCTTAGAAATAGATGAAAAAAATCCAGAGGCTTGGAGAAGAAAAGGATTTGCGCAACGTATGAGACATGAAAATTTAGATGATGCTATAAAATGTCTTGATAAATCATTGGAAATCGATCCATACCATCCTGTGACTCAGGTTCAAAAATCAATGTTTATGGGAAAGAGTAAATCAACTTGGGAAGGTGCTTTATATCATTTGGATAAAGCATTAGAAATTGATCCTACCTTTATCTTGGCATGGAAACAAAAAAGTGAACTTTATACTAGTACCCAGAATTTTGAGGCAGCAAAAGTCTGTTTTGATAATATTTTAAAACTTGACCCAGACGATGCGATTAGCTGGTATAATGCAGGAGTAACTGAAGCTAAATTTGCAGAAGTTGAATTTCAAAATGGATTAAACTATGTAAAAAAATCACAATATGAAAAGGCCTTGGAATGCTTTGATAATGTGTTAAGATTAGACCTAAAAGATTCTGAAACTATGATGGAAAAAGGAAAAACAATGGAATTGCTAAATAGAAAAAATGAGGCCCTTGAGTGCTATAAAAAAGCAAGTGAGCTAGACCCACAAAATTTAGAAATTCAAAACAAAATCAAAAATCTAAGTTAGTATCTATTTTTTGGCTTTAGTGATTTCTATGTATTTTTCAATTACATCTTGAGGATTTCCAAGCATTTCCACTTTACCCTTATGCAGCAAAAGAACTCGATCTGATAAATCTGATATTTTATCAAGATTATGGGTAGTGTATACGATAGTTTTTCCCTCATTTTTGAATTTAAGAAACTCTTCGTAACTTTTTTCTTTGAAAACTATGTCTCCTACAGCTAGAACTTCATCAACAAGTAAAATGTCAGGGTCAACTTGTAATACTGTAGAAAAAGCAAGCCTGGCTCTCATTCCAGTAGAATATCGGCCTAGCTTCATATGCCTGAATTTTTGCAGATCTGCAAATTCTATAATTTGATCAATTTTAGCCACAATCTCATTTTTTTGAAGTCCTAAAAGTATCCCGTATGAAATTACATTATCTTTGGCGTTTAATTCATTGTTAAATCCTGTCCCAATGCTCAAAACTGGAGCAATTTTCCCTTGTACTTTGATTGAGCCAGATGTAGGTCTGTAAATTCCTGCAATAATTCTCAAAAGTGTCGTTTTTCCACTACCATTCAGTCCTATCACGCCCAACATTTCACCTTTTTTAATAGATAGTGAGACATTTTCAAGAGCAACAAGGTTTGTGTACTGTTCAAGAGTTGACTTTGACCAAAATGGTTTTTCTAGTTTGAAATTTTTGGTTACGTTTTTTAGAATTATAGCATCGTTTTTTTCCATTTTTATAATTCCTCCACAATTCTGTCTTGATATTTTCTAAATACAACATAACCAACTAGAAAAATTCCCGCAACAAAAGCCGTAGCATATAACCAATCAAAAATTGAGGGAATTTGCCCAAACACAATAAGCTTGTGTCCTAATTCAATAATTTGGCCAATAGGATTTATTCTATGAATATCTAAAAGAATTCCAGAAACACTGTCAACATACCATAAAATGGGTGTGATAAAAAACGCTGCATGCAAAACAACCCCCCAAAGTGGTTGAATATCTTTGTAAAAGACAAAAACTATAGCAAGAAAATAGCTAAAACCCTGAATTAAAGCCAATAGCATTAGTATCACTAGAGGAAAAAAAACTATTGTCCATGGTGGAATAAATTGAAAGAAAGGAAATAGTGCAAATAGTATAGCAACTTCTACAAACATTAACAAGGTTGTAGTTAGAGTAGACGCTGATACGAAAAACTCCCTATCAAAAAATAATGATTGTAAAATATTCTTATTTCCACGAATACTCATCAGGCCAGCATAAGTTCCCCTGGAAAAAATATGGTAAATGAAAATTCCTGTAAGTAGATAAATTGCAAAATTTTCCCCCTCTTTGATTCTTATGGTTGTAAAAACTAGATAGAGCAAAACAAATGTCAATGTAGGTTCAAGAGCAGTCCAAAGCAATCCCAGTTTGGTACCTTTGTATCTGATTTTGATACTCATTAATGCAAAATGAAGCAGCTGTTCTCCTTTTCCATTCAAATTTTTCAATGGAATATTTGCCAAAGTCAGATCACCATTGAATTTTGATGATACAATATTAGGTTTCCATCAGAATCTATGCTAAGATTTACGTAAATTTCAATATCAGCATGTTTTTTGAGTGTAACAGAAAATTCTAATCAATTTTTATAAAAAATTGTACATTGGCTATGATTTTCGGACAAATTCATACCTTCATAACTAAACATCATGCTTTTATTATAGTGGAAATAATTGCTGTATAGATCATGGGCAATAAGGCAAACCATTTAGTGTATAGTATAATGCTTTTAGCATTATTTTCCATTGTTAGTTTTTCATTACTTTCCTCTCAAAACGCCTTTGCTCCAGATGGAGATGTTCATGTTGATGCACTTGTGAGGGATACTCCTACAAGCCGTTCCGATCCAGATTGTCATGGAACTTATGATGAGTGGGTAATTTTTCCTACTAGTATTGCTGATTCTTGTGATGCAGTAAGAGATGATGATGGAAGTGGTAATTTCTTACTTGATACATCTAATGGTGTTGCAAGATTTGATGCTTCAAAAGACAGTTCTTGGAAATTTAATGGTGTAGGAATACCAGGCGCAGTAAATCCTGCTGATGTTTCAGTAACATTTACTGCTTGGCTCAAAAGAATTGGTACCACAGAAACTGATACTGCCTTATTGTATGAAGAAGCTCGTTCCAAAAAGAAACAAGCAGAATTTGATATAGTACCACCTATTCCTTTGGCATCTACTATAGGTGCTTTTTGCCCTGATGGTTCACCAAACGTTAATGCTGGATTTTGTCCATATTCTTGGACAATGCTTACAAATCCTGTTGATGGTTCATTTTGGACACCAGCTGATGTATTAAATTGGGATGGTAGCTTTGGACTTAGAAATAAGCAACAACAATTTAGCACAATTGAAGGAGCAGGAGTACTTATTACTGTAAACTTTCCAGATTCTACTCCTCCAATTGGAACTCTCGTACTTAATGCTGGTGTAGAAAAAACTACAAGTGAACCTGTAGATGTTACAACTGCCACTTGTGATGATGAAGGTGCATCAGGATGTGCAAGTGCAGCACTATACTTTGACACTAATGGAGATGGATTACCCGATGGAAATGCAATTGAAAGTAAACTTGTAGGAGATGGTGATGTCCAATTATCTATAGACCCATTTGATCCAGTAGAATTAGATAATGGTAGAGGAGACTATACGGTTCTTTTGGTACTTTGTGATGTTGCAGGAAACTGTAACAATGTTCCAGGACCTGTACCTGCATCAACAACTGATTTGGTTAAACTATTTGCAACATTTTCTGTAACTTCTGACCCAAACCCAGCTTTTGGAGAATGGGATATAGTTACAACATCATTTGGTACAAGCTGGACTAATGCAAATGTAACAGCTGGTGATTTAGTTAAATATTATGCAGATGCTCCGGGTAGTTCTACACTTGATACTCATACCATATCTACAACTTCAAGTTCTGATACTGGTTCCTTAATATACCCTCAAGGCTCTGTTGGAGATCACACTCCAAGTGCTTGTCTTGTTGACTCTGCATCTGTAGTTGTTAAAGACATCAATAATGTTGATCTCTGTGATAGTACTTCCGATAATTCTTACGAGAGT
>SDBV01011234.1_pt1 | contig 11631 bp, 12 predicted proteins | sample 2277081 | NCBI WGS metagenome assembly SDBV01 (sample SAMN10402039, study PRJNA504765) | marine sediment metagenome | isolation source: marine sediment core GS10_PC15, 223 cmbsf | place: Arctic Ocean: Southern Knipovich Ridge | collected 2010
CGATAGACTCTAAGACAGACGAGGGGCTCAAGAAAATAGCCAAGGCGCTGGAGAAACCAATACCCTATAAAATAGTAAAAGATGGCCCGTGCAAAGAGGTAACTAAGACAGGAAAGGATATTGACCTGCACGAGATTCCTGTTTTGTGGCATCAGGCGAAAGACAGCCACTATTTCATAACCACCGCTAATTGCCGGGTTAAAGACCCTTATACCGGCATAGGCAACAGCTCTATCAACCGGATAGCGGTACAGGGTAAAGACTGGCTTACTATACAAACAAATCACCCGCACCAGCTGGGAATTATTACCAGAAAACACCTGGAACAGGGCAAGGCGTGCCCGATAGTTATGGCGGTAGGCACAGACCCGGCAGTGCTGGCCGGCAGCTCCTGTGGCCTTCCTTATGGCATGGATGAATTTGAGTTTGCCGGAGGGCTTAGAGGAGAGCCGGTGGAGATGGTCAAGTGCGAGACGATTGACCTTGAGGTGCCAGCGACATCAGAGCTGGTCATTGAGGGCGAAATCATTCCCGGTGATGAAGACGGCTACGCCGGGAAAACCGAGTATGCCAATGAGGCCCCGTTTGCTGAAGTGCATGGTTATTTTGGAGCACCAGGTCGCTCTCCGGTAATTCATATTAAAGCAATTACGCATAGAAAGGATTATATCTATCACGGCCTGGGAACGGCCGAGCCACCGTCTGAGCATCAAATTCTTGGTGCCCTTGGTGTGCACGCCGAAGTTTTTAAAACTCTCAAAACTGTAATTCCAGTGGAAGACATTGTAGCTATAAGCCCGCTCTTGACCACCGGTACCTGGGGGGCTGCTGTTTCTATAAAAAAGAGATTTCCCGGGCAGGCTAAACAATTGATTTACACTCTTCTGACCAGCGCAAGTTTTAGAAGGGTGATAATAGTTGACGGAGACATTGACGTCTTTAATCCCGTAGACGTTGACTGGGCGGTCTCGTTTAGAGCCAGTGCTGATGATTACATCATAACCTCAGAACTGCCGGCGGCGGAACTTGACCCCATGATCACCACCCCGCCGAATTTAATGAAAAAAATAGGGATAGATGCCACTCTACCCCTCGCCGGCGACAAGAAGGGCAAAGTAGAGGTCCTGTGCCATTTAGGACCGGCCAGATATGCCGATTTGAAGGACATCAATTTAGTAGATTATCTGGGAAAGTGAATGTTGATACCCCTTACTGAATGTCAGCTGTCGGTAAGGGCCAGGGCAGGTCTATAGCGCTTACTACAGTCCAACAAACCAGCTACGTCTTTATAGCAGAGCGCTAAGGCATCTGCTATAAGCAAACCACCGCCGTACTGCGGCAGTCTCCACAGCTTAGAGAAATATCGGCCAATTTTCTAGAAGTTGAAGCGGGTATTGACAAACTTTCTGTTTCATGGTAACATTGTGGACTATCCTGCTCATATTAACCAACAATGGGGTGGGTCAATGAAGCTTTCTACCAAGGCGCAATATGGAACCAGGGCACTTTTGGACTTAGCTCTTCACAGTGGGGAGGGGCCGGTGCCATTAAAGGATATAGCCCAAAGACAAGAAATTTCGCTTACATATCTGGAGCATTTAGTCACTCCCCTCATAGCCGCGGGACTGGTAAGGAGTAAGCGAGGGGCTCGGGGTGGCATTTCGTTGACCAAATCTCCTCAGGAGATAAGACTCAGGGAAGTTGTCCAGCTTCTTGAAGGTTCGACGGCTCCGGTAGAGTGTGTCAATGACCCTAATTTCTGCTCCCGCTCTGACCTTTGTTTTACCCGCGATGTCTGGGGTGAACTGGGAAAGGCAATTAATAACGTTTTGGAGTCTGTAACTTTGCAGGATTTGGTTGAGGGGCAAAAAAGAAAAGAACAGACTCAAGAGGCGATGTACCACATATAAATTCGCCGATTGTTAATAAGAAGGGGTGTGTAACGGGAGGTAAGACACCGCCATGATTGACCGGTATTCAAGGCAAACCCTTTTCCCCGGCATAGGCCAGGAAGGGCAAAGGAAATTAGGCAATAGTCGTGTGGTGCTCATTGGCTGTGGAGCACTGGGAACCATTATTGCCACTTCTCTGGTACGTGCCGGTGTGGGCAGGATCAGCATCATAGATAGGGACTTCATAGAGTACCACAACCTGCAGCGGCAGGTCATTTTCGATGAAGATGATATAAAGAACCAGTTGCCAAAGGCAATAGCTGCCGAACGGCATCTGAAGAAGGTAAATTCCTCGGTTGAAATTGAGGGGATAGTCGCCGATGTAAACTACACCAATATTGAGAGTTTTGTCTCTGAGGCGGATATTATCTTGGACGGACTGGATAATTTTGAGACCCGCTTTCTAATAAATGATGTCTGCTTAAAGCATAACATCCCGTGGGTTTATGGTGGAGCCATCTCCTCCTTCGGAATGACCATGACCATAATCCCGCATGAAACCCCTTGCTTCCGATGTGTTGTGGCCGGCTCACCTGGCGGTGGAATGCTCCTTACCTGCGATACCGCCGGTGTAATCAGTCCTGCCCCCTTCATTATCGGCTCTCTGCAAACCGCTGAGGCGATGAAGATACTGGTGGGAGCCAGGAAGGAAATCAATCGCAACTTGATATCAGTAGATGTTTGGACGGGAGCTTTCACCGCTATTGCCATCAGCCCCCGCCCCGACTGCCCTGCCTGCCGGGGTAAGTACGAGTTTTTAGAGGGAAAGTTTGGAGTAAAAACCACCTCGCTCTGCGGTCAAAATGCGGTGCAGGTGTTAAACCCTGAAGCAAAGTCCCTCTCCCTGGAAGAGCTGGCACTACGCCTCAATCCCCTGGGAGATGTCAGTTACAACGAGTTTATGCTACGCTTCACCATAGATAATCACGAAATGGTTGTTTTTCCCGACTGTCGGGCTATTCTCAGGAACACTACCGACGAGTCGCTGGCACGAGGGCTTTATGCTAAATACATCGGAACGTGAACGCCATACCAGCCGGATAATAAGGATGAGATGGGAGAAGCCAAAAGAGCAAGATAAGGAGGATGCAAAGTGGCAGAGATAAGGCAAAAAGTAGAGAAGCTCCAGTATAAAACGATAGAGATACCGAAGCTAACCAGAGGTATAGCCAAGGATTCGACCGAGTTAATCGGGAATACGCCCCTGGTCAGATTAAACCGAATAACCAAAGGGGTGACGGCAGAGGTAGTAGCCAAGCTTGAGTCCTTTAATCCCATAGGAAATGTGAAAGACAGGATTGGAGTGGCCATGATAGTTGATGCCGAGGAGAGAGGGCTCATCAGCGAGAATACGGTAATCGTTGAGCCTACCAGCGGCAATACCGGCATTGCCCTGGCCTTTGTTTGCGCCGCCAGAGGCTACAGACTCATCCTGACCATGCCTGATACCATGTCCGTGGAGCGGAGGCAACTCCTATCTATCTTCGGTGCTGAGCAAGTGCTAACCCCGGGGTCAGAGGGGATGCCGGGGGCGGTGAGGGCAGCCGAGCAACTGGTGGCGGAAAATCCCGGCTACTTTATGCCCCAGCAGTTTAAGAACCCGTCAAACCCAGAGATACACCGGCTAACCACAGCCGAGGAGATTTGGAGAGATACCGATGGAAGGGTGGATATTCTAATCTCCGGGGTAGGAACCGGAGGCACCATTACCGGCGTGGCCGAGGTAATAAAGAAAAGGAAGCCTGAATTTAAGGCCATCGCAGTTGAGCCGGCGGATTCCCCGGTTCTTTCCGGAGGAAAACCGGGACCTCACAAAATTCAGGGCATCGGCGCTGGCTTCGTCCCCGATATTTTAAGACTGGAGTTAGCCGATGAAATTATTAAGATCACCAACGACGATGCAGGAACCATGGCCCGAAGATTAGCCAAAGAGGAAGGAATTCTGGCTGGCATATCTTCAGGTGCAGCCACCTGTGCAGCACTGGAGGTAGCCAAAAGGGCCGAAAATGACGGTAAGCTTATAGTAGTAATTTTACCTGACACCGGTGAGCGCTACCTGTCTACCTGGCTGTTCCAGGAGCTTTATCAGGCAGCACCAGGGCTATAAAAATACTTCTATCAGGATAAATTTATGGAATATAAAGCACAGGAATCAGACCATCAATTAAGGGTTTATTCTAACATAACACAGCTAGTAGCCAGTCCACAGAACCCAACACCACTGGTTAGAGTAAATAGAATCAACCCAAGTAAAGACTTTCAGATTTATCTTAAACTGGAAAGGTATAATCCTTTCGGTTCGATTAAAGATAGAATCGTCTATGAGATGTTAAAGGCGCTGAAAATAGAGGGTAGAACAGTTATTGAGCCATCATCGGGCAATACCGGCATTGCGCTGGCCTGTATCGCCAATGCCCTGGGAATACCTGTAGAGATAGCTGTTCCCGAGAGAATCCCTGACGAAAAAAAGGTAATGCTAAGATTTCTGGGTGCTAAAGTATGGGAAGCCGATGATGAGCTATGCCCCCGATTTCCCACTGAAGGAGCCAGAGGCGTAGTTAACGGCTTAATAAAGAGTCCGGCTACCAAAGACAGCTATGTTAGCCCTAATCAATACGAGAACGAACTGAATGTTCAAGCCCATTACCGAACAACAGGGCCGGAAATATGGAAGCAGACACAGGGTAAAATCAACTATTTCTTTGCCGGGCTTGGTACCTGCGGCACAATAACCGGTGTTGGCAGGTATCTTAAAGAGCAAAATCCAGAAATAAAAATTATCGGGATAGAGCCTTCTTCCCCCACCCATAGATTGCCCGGGATGAAGAGGATCACCGGATTAGATGAGGAGTTTATACCAACGATTCTAGACAGATCAGTAATTGATGATACCATAGAAGTAGCCGACGAAAAGGCGTATGGAACTGCCATAAAATTAGCCAGAAAAGACGGGATTCCGGTTGGCCCGACGACGGGAGCTATACTTTACGGAGCTTTACGTTATGCTAAATCAAATAAGGGTTTAGCTGTGGTTATCTCACCTGACGATGCCTTCAAATATGCCAGTTTTTATAAAGATATCCTGGCAGCAGAAGCTGAGAGAATAGAATATGAAATATGATTTGTGTGATTTAGTTTGCCCTTTCTCCAGGATGAAGGCAACAGAATTAACAGATAATCTGGATGAGGGAGCAACGATAAAAAATAATAACGGGCGATAGAGACTCCCTTAAAAGTCTGGCCCAAGAACTAAAGCTAAGAGGTATAAAACCGGGTTTGGAAAACCTGCTTATTAGCATTATGAAAGATTATGCAATAAAATAGATTAAGGGAAGATGGAGAAGAAACTATCCCAGCTTATAGTGTTAATCAGAGGCGGTGGTGAGGTAGCCAGCGGCATAGCTTATCGGCTACACCTCAGCCACTTCCGAACTTGCCTCACTGAAATAGCCAACCCTCTGGCAGTCAGCCGTGGTACTGCCTTCTCGGAAGCTATTTTTGATGGGGTAAAAGAAATCATGGGAGCGAAGGCGGAGCTTGTTCCCGTTCGGCAGGCAGAAATTTATCGGGTCTGGCAACAGGGAAACATACCCATAGTAATAGACCCTGAGATGTCAATAAAGGACAAAATCGAACCGTATGTGCTGGTTGATGCCATCATGGCTAAACGAAATACGCAAACCAAGATTACTGATGCCCCCCTGGTTATTGGTGTGGGACCGGGCTTTTATGCCGGTAGAGATGTGCATATTGTGGTGGAGTCCAATCACAGCAGTAACCTGGGTAAAGTGATACTTGACGGAGAGGCTGAGAAGGATACGGGAATCCCGGTAGCTATAGGCGGACTGACCAAAGAAAGGGTAATCTGGGCACCCAGGGCAGGCATCTTTACCTCAAATAAAGAGATTGGAGACTCAGTAGCGGCTGGCGAGGTTATAGGTCACGTTGGAGACCTGCCACTAAAAGCACCGATGAGCGGTATGCTACGTGGTCTCATCAAAAGCAGCGTAAGGGTATCGAAGGGCAGTAAGCTTATTGAGGTTGACCCGGTACACGATAGGATTTTCTGTAATGTTATAACCGAAAAAATGATGGCCATAGGCGAGGGAGTTCTTCAAGCAATAAAGATGAAGTTCGATAAAGATTATAGCGCTGCCCCGGGGAAATCCGGGGTAAAAACGCCGACCGGGGAGGGAGTATGAGATTTGAAACGATAGCCATTCACGCCGGGGAGAGGCCAGATAAGGCATATGGTGCCATCTCAATGCCCATATACCAGACATCGGCCTTTGCTTTCGAGGGTGTGGGTAAAACAAGGGGCTATGACTACTCCCGCACCTCCAACCCGACGAGGAAGGTTCTGGAGAATACTATCGCCCAGCTCGAAGGAGGGAAGGCCGGGTTTGCCTTTGCTACCGGCATGGCTGCCGAGGCCACCGTCATCCACCTGCTTAAAGCCGGTGACCACATAATTTCGGGTGACGATGTCTACGGGGGCACCTATAGATTATTTCAGGACGTGATGAGCAACTTCGGGCTGGAGTTCACCTTTCTGAGAATGGACAGCAGACAAGCAATCGAGAAGGCGATAAAGCCCAATACCAGGATGCTGTGGCTGGAAACACCGTCTAACCCACTACTAAACATTGTTGATATCGAGATGGTAGTTGATATAGCTAAACGACACGACCTGCTGACGGTGATAGATAATACCTTCGCTACCCCCTATTTCCTGAGACCAATCGAGTATGGGATTGACCTGGTGGTGCACTCCACCACCAAATATCTCAACGGACACTGTGATGTCGTCGGTGGCGCCGTGGTAACCACCACTGACGAGCTAACCGAGAGGGTGCAATTTCTGCTGAATGCCATGGGAACCTGTGCCTCCCCCTTTGATTGCTGGCTGGTGCTCCGGGGAATTGAGACCCTGCCGGTACGGATGAGACAGCACCAGGAGAATGCCACCGCCGTTGCCGATTATCTCAAGGGACACCCGGCAGTTAAGAGGGTATTCTACCCCGGGCTTGACTCTCACCCCGGGCATGAAATCGCCAAAAGGCAGATGAAAGGGTTCGGGGGGGTAGTTTCATTTGAACTGAAAGGCGGGGCTAAGGCGGTTAACAGCTTTCTAGGAAAAATTGAAGTCTTTTCCCTGGCCGAGTCACTGGGCGGTGTTGCTTCCCTGGCGGAGCACCCGGCGACGATGAGCCACGCCTCAATGCCCCAGGATTACAGAGACAAAGTGGGCATCACTGAAGAGCTAATCCGGCTATCAGTAGGCCTGGAAAATATTGATGACTTAATTGATGATTTACGCCAGGCGCTTAAAGCCTAGCTGAAGAGGAGGGACATGTCATACGCCAGAGCTTTGCGCTGTCGAAAATGCGGGCAGGAGTATCCCCTCCAGCCTCTCAATCTGTGTGAGTCCTGCCTTAGCCCGCTGGATGTCAGCTATGACTACAAGGCGATGGCTAAAGTGGTAAGCCGGAAGAGGCTGGCCGGGGGACCGCTGAATATATGGCGCTACCGCGATATGCTACCGGTGGATGGCGATGTGGTGGATATCGGCACGGGCTTTACCCCGCTTGTTAAGGCTAGCCGATTGGGGCAAGAACTGGGACTGGATGAACTCTACATCAAAAACGACTGCCTCAATCCAACATACTCATTCAAGGATAGGGCAGTCTCGGTTGCCATCACCAAGGCACGGGAATTCGGGTTCGATACGGTAGCCTGTGCCTCAACCGGAAACCTGGCTGCCAGTGTTGCTGCTCACGCCGCCAAGGCGAAAATAAAGGCTTATGTATTTGTTCCCTCCAATGCAGAACTGGGGAAGCTGGTAGGAATAGCCATCTACGACCCGGTTCTGGTGACTGTCGATGGAAGCTATGACGATGTCAACCGTCTCTGTGCCGGGCTGGCACAAAAATACAACTGGGGTTTTATTAACATTAACCTCAGACCGTATTACGCCGAGGGGAGCAAGACCCTAGGGTATGAAGTAGCCGAGCAATTGGGGTGGCGCGCTCCTGATTGCGTACTTGCCCCGGCCGCCTCCGGGCTTATGTTTACCCGAATTTGGAAGGGACTGGATGAACTGGTTATACTGGGCTTAATTGAATCGCTTAATACCCACATGTATCTCACACAGGCGGCTGGCTCCTCACCCATCGTTAACGCATTTCACGCCGGCACCCAGCATGTGCACCCGGTAGAGCCAAACACTATTGCCAAGTCAATAGCAATCGGAAATCCGGCTGATGGCTACTATGCGCTGAAAGTGGCCAGGCAATCGGGGGGTGGGGCTTGTGCTGTCACCGATGAGGAAGCCATTGCGGGTATGAAGCTGCTGGCTCAAACTGAGGGTATCTTTACTGAAGCAGCGGGCGGGGTGGTCGTCGGAGCATTAAGGAAGCTGGCGGCTTCAGGAGCAATTAAACGGAACGAGCTCACGGTGGCTTTTATCACCGCGGCTGGAACTAAGGAGCAGGAGATAGTGGCAGACATCGTCAAGCCGTTTGCTATCCAGCCTACCCTGGAATCATTTGAGGAAGTGCTCGGCGTGGCGGTTTGAGGTATGGTATCTCAACCGGTGCTATACTAATCTCAGAAAGATAGAGGAGAATAAGATGGCCAAGAAACGAGTAATGTTCACCTTTCCCGAGGAGCTGATTAAGGAGCCTATCATCCATAACCTCAGTCAGCAATTTAAGGTGGTGACCAATATCCGCCGTGCTGATGTCTCGGAAAATAGGGGTTGGGTAGTGCTGGAGCTGGAGGGAAAAGAGGAGGACATCGAACAGGGCATCACCTGGGTGACCAGCAAGGGGGTAAGGGTCGACCCGGTCGTTGGCGATATTGTGGAGGGATAAGCTGTGAAACGGATATACCTGGATTATGCTGCCACCACGCCGGTACACCCTGAGGTGGTGAAGGCAATGCTCCCATATTTTAGCGACGCCTTTGGTAACCCTTCCAGCATCCATTCCTATGGGCAGGGCGCAAAGGATGCCATTGAGGAAGCACGAAACAAGGTAGCTGCTCTCATCGGCGCCGGGAGTGACGAGGTTGTTTTCACCAGTGGCGGAACGGAGGCAGATAACCTTGCCGTAAAGGGTGTGGTTTTCGCCAATGAGAAAAAGGGGAATCACATTATTACCAGCCCTATTGAGCACCATGCGGTAATAGAGACGGCAAAGTTTTTAGAGAGAAGGGGGTTTAAAGTAACCTATCTCCCGGTAGACGGGTATGGCCTGGTTGAGCCTGACGATGTCAAAAAGGCTATCACTGATAAAACCATTCTCATTTCAGTGATGTACGCTAACAATGAAGTGGGCACCATCCAGCCGATAGCTGAGATAGGCAGGATTGCCAGGGAGGCGGAAATCTACTTTCACACTGATGCCGTGCAGGCGGTAGGGCATATCCCGGCAGATGTGAATGAACTCGGTGTGGATTTACTCTCTATATCAGCACACAAGCTCTACGGTCCCAAGGGGGTTGGAGCGCTGTATATCAGAAAAGGTAGTAGACTAACCCCATTCATGCACGGGGGGGAACAGGAGCAAGAACGTCGGGCGGGCACTCACAATGTCCCGGGCATTGTGGGCTTTGGTCGTGCCGCCGAACTTGCCCGTCAAGGGATGGGCGAGGAAGCGAAGCGGCTGATTTCTCTTCGCGACCGGCTCATTAGCGGTCTTCTGGAGCAGATTGACCGCACCAGCTTAAATGGTCATCCCTTGAACAGGCTTCCCAACAATATCAACGTGAGTATTGAGTTTGCCGAAGGGGAATCTACCATCATGAATCTTGACCTGGAGGGCATTTGTGCTTCTACCGGCTCAGCCTGCAGCTCATTTACTATTGAGCCCTCCCATGTACTGGCAGCACTGGGGATTCCCCTGGAAAAGGCTCGTTGCTCTCTGAGGTTCAGTCTGGGAAGATGGACCACTGATGAGGACACAGGTCGGGTTCTGGAGGTCTTGCCCCGGATAGTGGCTAAACTCAGAGCCATGTCGCCGCTTTCCGCAAGCCACAAGTAAAAGACGCATTGATAAACTTTAGCTCAAGAGGCGCTAAATTCAACTATCAAAAATCGGATTAGGGAGAGTTAAAAATGGAAAAATTCAGTCCAGTTGGAGAAAAGGATATAACTCGTGCCATAGTCAGCGAGTTTGCCACGCAGTTCCAGGAATATGTAGAGAGCGATTGCATCATTATCGGTGGTGGTCCCAGCGGGCTAATGGCCGGGCGCAACTTAGCCAACGCCGGTAAGAAGGTGCTCATTGTCGAACGGAACAATTACCTCGGCGGTGTGTTGTGGATCGGCTGTTACATGATGAAAACATTAACCGAGAGTCACCTGGGGGAGATAGTTTTAGATGAACTTGGTATCCCCTACAAAGAGGTCAGTAAAGGTTTACTCGATGCTGACGGACCGCATGCCTGTTCCAAACTTATTGCCGCCGCCTGTGATAGTGGCGTCAAATTTGCCAATATGACCATCTTTGAAGATTTAGTCCTAAGAGAAGACAACCGGGTAAGCGGGGCGGTAATCAACTGGACGCCTATTTCAGCACTGCCCAGAGAGATAACCTGCGTTGACCCGGTAGCCATAGAATCGGCAATGGTGATTGATGCTACGGGACATGACGCCCGGGTAGTAAAAAAACTGGAAGAAAGAGGATTAATTAAAACCAAGGGTTACGGTGCCATGTGGGTAGAGAGGTCGGAAGACCTCATCCTTGAGCACACCGGTGAGGTTCATCCCGGCTTAATTGTCACCGGCATGGCGGTATCAACAACCTACGGATTACCCAGGATGGGGCCAACATTTGGCGCAATGCTTCTATCAGGGGAGATAGCAGCTGAAATCGCTCTGGAGAAACTGGGGTAGAGGTTCGGAGAATAATGGAGATTATTCTCTATGCCGAGGGCACTGCTGATGAACTGAATATAGAAGAGGTTACCCGGTATTTACGACAAAAAATGGGCAGGGTTGAAATTGAAGTGAGAGAAAATCCCTTCGCTACCCTTCCCCGGGACAAAATATCAGATTATGCCAGAAAAATTGCCCGCACCAAAATTCAAGAGGTAAACAAAAAGATAAAACCGGAGCAAGAACTTCTATACGGCGAAATAGAGTACGAAAAAAGGAGAATTCTGGGCAAAACAAGGGCTTTTGGTGTCCTATACGATGGGTTTCATCTGCAAAGGATTTTTGGTGAGATTATACCAAGAGAGGAACGCAGACTTGAGTCGGTCCACATCATCTTCACCAATCGTCTATTTGCCACCTGGGATGACAACAACCGGAGATATCACCTGAGAACCAGTGTATACGGAATTCCTTCGGTTATCTCAACAACAGGTCTGGTAGAGGCACCGGCAAAACCAAGCGAGTATTATCTTCTTAAGCAACAATACGAGAAATTAGGGAAGGACCTGGCCGAACTTAAAGGTAAATTCAAGGGGAGTTTCATCGATTATGGAGATAAGCGGCTGACCGAAGTTATGAAGGGATATGTCATGCAGACAGTTTTCTACTCTTTAACCGGTAACCCCTTCTGTGAAGATAAGGGCTGTAGATTGTATAACGCTCACTGGCAAGAGGAACTCATCTTTGCTCAGCTTGAAAGCGGCTATGAGTTTTGCCCACAGCATGCTAAGCTTTTAA
>SDBV01011235.1_pt1 | contig 11631 bp, 9 predicted proteins | sample 2277081 | NCBI WGS metagenome assembly SDBV01 (sample SAMN10402039, study PRJNA504765) | marine sediment metagenome | isolation source: marine sediment core GS10_PC15, 223 cmbsf | place: Arctic Ocean: Southern Knipovich Ridge | collected 2010
CGCTCCAAGCGGAATGTTTTCTGTTGCCGCCGACATGGCATCCATACCTATTTTCAGATGCCACAGTCATAACCCACAACATCATTTTCACCAAGATCAACTTCAGATGGCTAAAGTGTTACATGCCTGTGAGCTTCGGATTGGGCTTGGCCCAGGCGCCGTGCGCGAATCCGAACGGGATGCCGCGGCGAACCTCGGTGATTTCCTCGGCCAGCGGGAACTCGGCCAGCACGACCGTCTGGTTGGGAATGTCATTGAGCTCGGTATGGAAATCGATTCGTCGCTCGTGACGGTAGAAGCGAATTACGCGCCGCAGTTCGCCCCCGCCGTAGAACTTCGACGTGGCGGTCACGATCATGGCCAGCGGCCCGTCGGTGACGGTGATTTCGGGCTTGGCGGTGTTGGACGAAGCCAGCACTTTCAACTGCGCGCGCACGGCCAGGTTGTGGGCGTCTTGTCCTTGCAGGGCGACGATGACGTTGGCGGGGCCGGCCAGGATGTCTCGCCCGGACGACTTGCGCGTCACGCTGACCAGCGCGCCGCTGTCCGGGTCGAGCTGAGCCGAGTAATGCTCCGTCTCGATCATTTCGGGCAGGGCGATTTTCTTGGTCTCGGCCTGACCGGATTTTAGTTTCATCGAGGCGAGCCCGACCGAAGGCAGGTCGACTCGCACCAGCGTCGTTCGACCGTCCTCGAGCAGCTGGCTTTCCAGACCGGCCGGGCTCGTGCCCTCGGGCAGCGTCACCGCCATCGCATCCTGCCGCTGCCAGTTCAGCGGGTTGAACAGGGCCGTCGCCTTACCCTTGCCCGCCAGACCGCGCATCGCCGTCTCTTGAGTCGTCTCGGCGATCGTATCGGTCGTCTCGAAGCGGTCCTTCACATCCCAGGACTTGTCGTCCTCGAACACGCCGGCTACGCCGCATCCCCACAGAACGGCCCGATCCATGTTCAACGAGAGGAGCATCCAGGCGTTGGCCATGTCCTGCGAGGGGTACTCGGTCCCTGCGGTCAGGCTCGCCGCGGTGGCCAGCATCTCGGCGGCCTGGACGCTGTGTTCGCTGCGTCGATACCATTGCTTGGTCTTCGGGTTCTGCACCCAAAACGCGCACCACCCGTAAGACGTTCCATTCTTCAGAACGGGCAGGTCGATCTCTCCGGAATGAATTCCTCCGAGGACCTTGTCCGTATATTGACTGAGCGTCGAGAAATGCAACTCGCGCCGCGGTTCGATTCGTTTCCATTGATCCAGCAACTTGGAGGGATAGTCCTCCAGCAGCGGCGCGCGTGAATAGTCGCCATACCCGCCTAGAATCAGCACCGGCGCACCTTCCGGTGTGTATCCCTGCCGGGCCTGTGCGTCTTGGACGAGCGCGCGGACCCGTTCGTCGGTCAGCGGTGCGGTGGCACGGAAGACTTCTCCCCAATCGGCGTAGGTGCCCATGCCCAGCGCAACCGACCGCGTACCATCCGGCGACTCGATCCAGTGGATCGTGCTGCCCGTGGGGTTGAAACGGCAATAGACAAAAGCATCCAGCCCCAGGCCTGCGGTGATCTGGCCCATCTGCTCGTGCTGGCCGGTGATGTCGATCATCCAGCAATAGCGCGGCCGCACGCCCATCACCTGATCGTACCAGCGGAGTCCCTCGACCCCTTGCTTGACCAACGCCTCGCCGCCGGAGAGACAGATCGTCGGCTCGAGCACGAACGCGTTGACCAACTCGACGCGTCCTTCCTTGATCCGCCGCCGCAACTGCTGGAATCGTTCCGGCTCTAACTCCATCATGGTGATCACATGCGGGATTTCCGAGAGGGCAAAGTTGTAGTTCGCGTCCGACTCGACGCGATCGAGGTGATGAAGGTAGCTGCCGAGGCAGTAATTGCGCTCGACCGTGTATTCGGCCAGCCACCCCATGCACCCGGGATGAAAGTTGCTCACTACATAGACCGGCATGGGTTTGATCACGGTCAAGGGCTCGGGATCCATGTCTCCCGGCACGAGGCGAATCATGCGGATTCCGATTGGCTGCCACTTGGGCTCGGCACGCGGCTGAACGATGAGGTGCTTGGCGCCGGCGGCCAGACGAATCTTGCCCAGGTTGAGGTGCAGGTAGTTGTACCACGAGCCGGTGCTCACTGACCGGCAGTTGAGTTGCTGATCGGTTACCTGGATATCGTAGGCGCAGCCGTCAGCCACCGGATCGCATGAGTAGGTGATCAGCACATGGTACTCTCCCGCGGCATCCTCCGGCAAAGGCCAGGCGACCGAGTCCTTCGGATTGCCCCAATAGCCGAGGCTGTTATGCGGCAATGCGGCCGTATACCTAGGACTCTCCCCTCGAATCTCGGCATCCCGTGCCCGAAGGGTGATGATAGGCCCCGCCGTGCCATCCAATTTCTCAGCAGACGTACAAAGTTCGCAGGCCAGCCAGACGGCCGCCATCACCAAAGCAACAAATGTTGTTCTCATCGTATCCTCCATTCATATTGTGCGCGACATATCAAAAACGAGTTGCTCGGCCGGGCAGAAGCTTGCCGAATGAAACCATGGTAGCATATCCCCGAGGTGCGATCCACAGTCTTCCCTTCCGCCGAGATCAACGGCTTGCTTCATCACATGTTGGGAATTCGACGCATCCGCAGAACCCCGGCACAACCATTTCTTGCGACGGGCGTCAATTACCCGATATTCTCCACCCGATTGAGGGGGGGCCGATGGCAACCGCCTCGCGTTTCAAACAGTCTGCTGATGGGGGCAGGGTCGTTTCTTGATCTGTCCTTTGATGGGACGTCTCACGCGCCACGGGAATCTGGGTGCCAAGTCCCGGGTTCTCTTTCAGCGTCCCAGACCAACCTGCCCACAAGAACCCATCGTTCCAGCCAGGCGTGTCTTCCTCAATGAAGAGTAGGTTTACAGAGTCGTTGTGTGGAGAGGACTCGCCCGTAGCCCTCACGCAGACTTCGAGTGTCCCGGCAACGATGTTCGAGGGAAGGTCCGTGAAGGCATGCACGACACCTCGGTTTCTGAGGAACACATCGAAATCGATCGCGCGGGCTTCTCCCAGACGGCTTCCTTGCAGAACTGCAAACACGTCGACCAGCGCGCTGCTTGGAGAAGCCGGATCGGCCGGGGTAGCAAAAGCATCTTTGCTCCCGGCCTGCAGCGTGATCACTTCTCCCATCCCGGAGTGCCTTATTGCGCCCGAAGACGGCAACACTTCTTATACTTCTTGCCGCTGCCACAGGGACACGGAGCGTTGCGACCCGCTCTCCGCCGCCGAAGCGCTGCTCCTGCAAGGAGAGTTTTGGTGTTCTGGCGAAACATCCCCTGAAGCATTTGATACATCTCCGGGTTCTTTCGCTGAAGAATCTCCGGGGCTTCAAAGAGGTATTCGGTTAGAACGGCGAGATACTCTGCTTCGTTCGTGTAGGCGTACTCATGGATGTGGGACCGCCTTCTCGGAGGTTGCGTCAATTCTCTACCCATCCACTCGATCCAGGGACGAACGACCTCTGGAGGGATTCCGGCGGGGATGCCATCTACGACCCCGTCGGCCTTGTCTACCAGATGGGCAAACTCATGAATCCCCACATTCCGCTTGTCTCTAGGATTGGCAAAACCTCCAATCAAGTCCGGTTTGGAAAGAACCATCGTGCCGCTGAGGTGTCCCAAGCCGACCATGCCTAACGTATCGGCGTCCTCGTCGGTGCGGTAGTTGCGCCCGAACGCGGATGGGTAAATCAACACTTCACCCAGCCTGGCATACTCCCAATCGGGAAAACCGAAGATGGGGATGATTGCGCTAGCGGCGACCAGCACTCGGCAGAGATCGTCCACTTCCGTGCGTATCCCCGTGATCCGCACTTCATCCAGAAAAACCTTGACAAGTTGCTGAAACCTCTGCTGGTCGGAATCGTTCAGCGCATTGTAGTAAGCGACATGTGTTTGAAGTATCACCTCCCAGGCAGGGGCAAACGGCCTGTTCATCACGTCCATTCGCCGCAAACACCGCCGTCTCACCAGCCCATAGACGAACACGCCTAGTAGAACGAACGGGAGAAACGGGGGATGAAAGTAGCCGATGATACCCGGAACGACAGTGAAGAGCCCTGCAAGGGCAAGAGCAAGCCGTCGGTTCTTGCGGTTCTTCTCAGGCGTGATGAGCATGGCCTACAACTCCGATCTTGGCACCATCTAAACGCTGTGCTTCCCGCAGTGCGGTTGTCTGGCGGGACAGTCCTGCGGTCAAAAGCTGGATAGCAACACGCCTGTCAGTATAGCGAATACCCAGCGCCACGCGAGTAGGGAGTTCCCGGACAAGGAAAGGATGTATTCGGACGCGCCATAGCCCCAGCGTGTAAGAAATGGTTGGGAAAACGGCGCATCCGAGAAATTAGACGCGAAAAGATGCAACCTTGCCCGCTGCTCCGGTCAAAGAGCGTGTTTATCAAGCGTCCTATTGGAGCGCTACATACGGCAAGGCCCTCGCGCAGCCTTCCTTTTCTGCGATCAGGTCGAGATACAGCGTCGCAGTCGTCTGCACGAGAGGGACCACCTCTTTGTCCTGGGGTAATTGCCGCTCGTCCACCGTCTTCAGATAACCCTTGCATTGCCCGCACGTCTCGATCGAGTACGGATCGGCCGTCCCCACGGTGAGCATGTCCAACCCTGCTTGATCTGAGCAGAACGGGCACTCGACCCTGGAAAACTCCCAACGCTCGCCACAGACCGAGCAGAACAGAACCCGTCTTCCCGCCTCACGGCCAAGCGTTGCCAGCCCGGGCGCCGAGCCACACCAGGGGCACGCACCCGAGGATTGCGGCGCGGTGAGTTGCGGTTTGTTGCGCTGCACGGCATCGGTGACAAAGGGTGCGGCCAGCGCGCGGCCGAAAAGCAGCAACGCCTCGATGTCCGCCCCCAAATCCTCGGCCAAGGCCGCGAAAAACTCCATGTCCGAGCCAAAAGTCGCTCCTCGGGCCAAACGAGCCAGCAGTCCGCGGTCCCTTGCCGCCGCCTCCGACAGCCGAGCCAAGTCCCGGTTAGGGCCGTTCTCAGTGTCCAAAACGCCGCCAAGGTCCGCGAGAAACTTCTGAGCCAGCGCCTCGTCCAGCGGCAGTTCCTCGATCGGGACCACACCGGACCGGTCTCTTGCCGCCAGAGCATGGTAGACGGTCCGTTGTGCGCCGAGCAGGCCGATGCGAAACCGGACGTACTGCTCGGAGACTTCTTCGCGACCGATCAGGGCCTCCAGGCTAGCGGCGATTTGCTCGTGTTCCACGGTGACGTGTGCTTTCTCGCTTGCAGCCTTAAGCGGGCGTCTCTTCCACTTCGCGGCTGAAGACGGGGAACATCTTCACCGCCAAGGTGAAGAAGAAAACGATTGCTGCGATGATCCCGGCCGTGATGGCGTATTCCTGCCAACTGGGCGAGTAGGTGCCTTCGCCCGGCATGGTCATTGCCAGCCAGGCGACGTTGATCCGATTGAAGACCACGCCTCCGACGGTCAGCGTGCCGGCCAGGAACAGTCCACCCGTGTTGTGCCGCACACGACGGCTAAGCAACATCAATCCCGGCACCATGCCTCCCAGGATGATTTCCCAGAGAAACAGATCGACTTTGTCGCCGGCGAGCAGGCCCTGCAACTTCCCCTCGCCGACCAGGATGGTCAGCCGCACGCCCAGATAGATCCACAAAGCGCCCGCGAGCATAGTCCCCATGCCGGCCAAGGCTTCTTTCTCGACCGGCCGCCGCAAGGCCTTGGCACTGAGCGTCGCTTCGCAGATGACCATTGCGAAGCCTACGGCCGCGGCGCTGAGGAGGAAATTGACCGGCAGCCAAGGCGTCCACCACAGAGCGTCGAGCTTATCCGGCATCAACAGAAACAGCGAACCGAGCGACGACTGATGCATGGTGGAGAAGACCACACCGGCGATGATCAGCAACAGCGGTACGCTTCCCGGGCGGGTGGGAATCGTGGACAAGACCAGCGTCAGGGTCACGAAGAACACCGCGGTGCCAATCGCCCAGGCCGTCGAGTGGGACATGGCGTAGACGAAAAACGTCAACGCCCCGATAGCGAACAAGGGCGAGGCGACCCGCCACACGGCTTGCAGTCTCGTCCAGCCGAAACGCTCGCAAACCGGCGGGGCGAATTCCAAGGCCAACACGCCCAGGTAGAGCATCACGCACCAGGCGACCTCGAACATGGCGGAATGCTCGGGCCAGAGGATGATCGGATGCCAAATCCGCCACGGCAGGGCCAGATCGATCATCAACCCGACGCCCACGAACACGTAGCCGAGCAAGCCGGTCAACACGGCGGGACGGACCAGCGCGTGGTACTTCTCGCGGCCGAAGATGTAGACCACGCCCGCCGCGATGAACCCACCGGCGGCCAAGGCGACACCCGACATCACGTCCACGCCGATCCAAAGCCCCCACGGGTATTTGTCGCTCAGATTGGTGGTGGCTCCCAGGCCCTGTGCGTAGCGGAGCACGGCGGCCACCAGGCCCAATCCCATCACCAGCAGCAGAATCACGCTGCCCGGCGTAAGGTACTTTGCCTCTGCCCGTTCATATACCATCCGACGGGCCTCCTTCATCGCCGGGCGGTTGGGCCGCTTCGGCCCGGGCGACGTGATTTCTTCGGTTGACGATCCAGTAAGCGCCCCCCATGGCCGCCCCCACGCCGATCACGGCCGCCGGAATGGCATTCAGGGCCATGCTCGTGTACTCCGGATACGGCGTGTCGCCCAGGTCGGTGCGGAAGTCCAACTTCTCGAACGGCACGTTGGTGATGTACATCCAGGCCGTACCGCCGACTTCATTCTCGCCGTAGATATGGTGGACGTAACGGTCCGGCCGGGCCCCGATGCGGCGTCGGGCCTCGTCGATCAGGGCCTCGCGGTCGCCAAACTTAATGGCCCCGGTAGGGCACACTTTCGCACAGGCCGGGGTCCGCTCGGATTCCTGGAACCGGCGGAGCGAGTCCCCGGCCAGCGGTCGATCGTTGACCGTCACCGCGGTAGGCTCCTGATCTTGGCGGTCGCTACAGAACGTGCACTTGCGGATATAGGCAGCTCGCTTCTCCCACTGGAGCGTGGGAACGCCGAACGGGCAGGCCATCATGCAATAGCGACAGCCGATGCACCGGCCGGAGTCGTAGACCACCGCACCGGACTCCTCCTTTCGCAGCGCAGCCACCGGACACGCCGACGCGCACGCCGGACGGCTACAGTGCATGCACTGACGCTTGACGAAGACCGACCGCAACAAGTTGTCGCCCTCATCCACGATCTCATGGAACGTGATCCGGGTAAACGTCTCCGACGAATAGGCGGGCGGGTTTTCGTAGCCGCCGCCGGTGCCTCGGCACTTGGTCGACTCGGCGGACAAGCTGTTCCATTGCTTGCAAGCCACCTGGCAAGCCCGGCAACCGGTACACTTCGTGGTGTCGATCAGACAGGCTCGACTCATTGCTTTGCTCCGCTCTTGCTATGACATTACTGCGGCTCGTCGGTGCAGGAAGGTGAACAGGAGACAACAGAGGAAACAGAGATTTCTCTGTTGTCTTCTCTTCAAATCAGTCCGGCAGATTCGCACTGGGCAAGATCAATCTCGACACTCCGTCTGTGAGTTTGGTAACATTGAAGTTGATCAGCAAACCAAGCGGAACGTCAAGTAGCTTCATATAGGTCAACAACTGAGCCTTGTGTATCGGATGAATTTCTGCGACCGCCTTGACCTCGACGAGAAGACAGTCCTCGACGAGCAAATCAAACTTTAGAGGATCTTCGCGTTCGAAACCTTTGTAGTTAATACGCACCGACTTTTGATTGCGGACAGCATACCCGTGAAGCCCAAGCTCTTTGGTGAAACACCATTCATAAATGGATTCCAGCAATCCAGGCCCCTTATCCCTGTGGACCTCGATAGCTCCCGCAATGATGTCGTGAGTCATTCCTGAGGCTTTGGTGTAAAGTGGATGCATGGGTCAGCTCACTTTCGCTTTGAACAGGAGGAAACCAAGGAAACTGAGACACTCTGTTTTCTCCGTTGGCTCCTGTTCATTTCAACCCGGCGACGAACGCTCCTTGGCCACCAAGTGACCTGGAGGTGCATCTTCCGGCGCAGCTTTTTCGATGTTCACCATGAAGGCCTTGGTCTCGGGGATCATGGTGTTGGCATCTCCGATATTCGGGGTCAGCAGGTTGGCGCTGTCGCCGCCGGTCCCGGGCGGCATCTTCCAGCCGAAACACCATGGCAACCCGACCTGGTGAATCGTCATACCCTGGACACGAAGCGGTTTCAAGCGAGCCGTGGGCAGGGCGATCGCCATCACGGCTGCCCGTTTGCTGGAGACCCAAACCCGCTCGCCCGGCCGGATGCCCTTCTCCGCCGCCAACTCACGACTCATCTCGACGAACAGTTGCGGCTGCAATTCCAACAGCCAAGGGCAATGGCGGCTCATTACGCCCGTTTGCCAATGTTCGGTCACCCGGTACGTCGAGCATACGTAGGGGAACTCCTCGCTACCCCGTTCGGCGTGCGGGTCGGCCTCGCCGATCCACTTCCTTACGGCCGGATTGAGCAGCCGGCCGCTGAAGGGGTTTTCGGTCAACGGCGTCTCGAGCGGCTCGTAGTGCTCGGGGAAGGGGCCGTCCGCCAAGGAGGTGGCGAAAATCTGGGCGTGCCCCTCCGGCTTCATGATAAACGCCAGTTTGGAATCGTCACGCATCGTCCCGTCGGGATTCTGCATCGGATACCATCCGCCGTCCGGTACGTCACCTTCCCACTGCTTGGTCACGTATTTGCCGTTTTCCACCTCGCCGGTGAACGTGATCACCGGGTGTCGCTCATCCCACGGCCTTCCCATCAGGTCCACCGAAGCCCGATTGTAGATGATTCGCCGGTTGACCGGCCAGCACCAGGCCCACTGGGAGTTCAGCCCGATGCCTTCGGTTTCCCGAGTGCGTCGGGCGGACATATTACCGTCGGCCGTATAGGAGTGGCAGTAGAGCCAATTGCCCGAGGAGGTCGAGCCGTCGTCCTTCAGGTAGGCGAAGCTGGGCACCAGATCGCCCGCCTGGAAGCTCTTGCCCTGGTCGGGGAACTCGACGTCCTCGAGGAAGTAGCCGTTGATTTCCTTGGCCACGGCGTGCACGTCGCACTCGCCGTGCTGGTCGAAGTAGTCCCACTTCAGGTTGACGATCGGATCGGGAAACTTGCCGCCTTCCTCCTGGTAGAGCTTCTTCAGCTCCTGGTAGATCATGTTGATGATCTCGGCGTCGGGCGTGGCCTGGCCGGGTGAATCGGCCGCCTTGTATCGCCACTGCATCCAGCGGCCGGAGTTGGTGATGCTGCCTTCCTTTTCCACCGACACGGCCGCCGGCAAGATGAAGACCTTCGTGTGGATCTCCTCCGGTTTGATCCCCAAGTTCTTGTCCTGGAAGAACCAGCCGGTCTCGCTGGGGAAGATGTTGACGTTGACCATCCAATCGAGCTTCGCCAAGCCCTGTCGGACCTTGCCGGCGTTGGCTCCGCTGCACGCCGGGTTCTGACCCCAAACAAAGAACCCCTTGATGTTCCCGTTGTACATTTCGTCGAAGATGGACAGCCAGGAGTAGTTCTCGGCGTCGTCCAACTTGGGAAGCCACGCGTAGCCGAAGTCATTCTCGGCGGTGGCGGCCCGGCCGAACATCGACTTCAGCAGACTGACCGAATACTTAGGATAGTTACTCCACCAATTGGCACTGAGTTTGCCCAGCGGTTTCGGCGTATACTTCGCGTTGTAAGCCGCAAGCGTCGGTAGCGAGGCCTTGGGGGTCTTCAGATAGCCGGGTAGTATGTGGAACAGTAGGGCATGGTCGGTCGAGCCCTGCACGTTCGATTCGCCGCGCAACGCGTTGACTCCTCCGCCGGCCTTGCCGATGTTACCCAACAGAAGTTGAATGATGGCCATCGCCCGGATGTTCTGTGTCCCGGCCGTATGCTGCGTCCATCCCATCGCGTACATGATCGTGCCGGCCTTCTGCGGGGCGGCCGTCTCGGCAAAGGTCCGGAAGACTCGCTTCAGATCGTCCACCGGGGTGCCGGTCACGCCCGAAACGGTATCCAGGTCGTAACGCGCATAATGCTTCTTGAGCAACTGGTAGACGCACTTGGGATGCTCGAGCGTCGGGTCCTTCAGGGGCTCGCCCGGCGTGCCTTCTGCGGACCCGTCGGGAAGTTCGGCAAGCTGGTACTTCCATGTTGCTTTGTCGTACTTCCGGGTCTGCGGATCGTAGCCGCTGAATATGCCGTCCTCGAACTCGAAATCGTCGGCAATCAGAAAGGCGGCGTTGGTGTAATTGACGACGTAGTCGCGGTGGATCAGGTCGCGATCGAGAATGTACTTGAGCATCCCGCCCAGAAAGGCGATATCCGTACCCGAACGCAACCGAGCGTAGATGTCCGCCATGGCGGAGGTGCGCGTGTAACGCGGATCGACGCTGATCAGCGGAGCCCCGTTGTCCTTCGCTTGCAGCACCCACTTGAAAGAGCAAGGGTGATTCTCGGCCGGGTTGGCGCCCATGATCAGGATGCAATCGCTGTTCCTGATGTCAATCCAATGATTGGTCATAGCACCCCGGCCGAACGTCGTCGCCAAACTGGCGACCGTAGCGGAATGTCATATTCGGGCCTGATGCTCCACGTAGACCAGCCCCAGGGCACGCAGGAAGGACTGATACAGCCAGCACTCCTCGTTGTCCAATGCGGCACTGCCGACCGAGGCGATGGCCGTGGTCCGGTTGACGACCTGCCCGGCCTCGTTGGTCTGCTGAAACGTCGCGTCGCGGGTGTTCTTGATTTCCCGGGCAATCTCACGGGCCGCCCACGACCAATCCTTCTCCTGGAAACCGGTTTCCCCGGGCGCCCGATAAAGCACCTTGCTCAGCCGCTTTTCGTTGTTGGCCATCTGATACAACGACGCGCCCTTGGGACAGAGCGTACCCTCGTTGATCGGATGATCCGGATCGCCCTCGACGTTGATCACAACCGCAGAGCCGTTCTTCTGCTCCGAAGTCACAAGCATCCCGCAACCAACCGCACAGTACGGACAGACCGTCGTCGTGATCCTACCGCGTCTGACGGCTGCGGACTTTTCGCTTGCATAAGCGACCGCCCGGTTCAGATCGAGCCCCAGAAAGCCGAGCAGTCCGCCGCCTGCCGCCGCGGCGCTGGTGGTCAGAAATCCCCGGCGAGTGATCTCCATGGCCTAACTCCTCGCCTTGGCGTTCAGCGTTTCTCAGTCAGATCGCCAACTCCGCAGAATGTGGCTCCCAATCTGGCTCACCAAATAGTTTCCCACTTCTTGCCTTCGTTGACCAGTAGCACCTGTGCGAATCCAGCGGTGCGGCTCTTGGCAGCCGGCCAATGCGCCAGGCCCCGATTCTAATAGCACCGAACGGCGTGTCAAAAGGGGTTAGTTTCACGATGCAGAGTAAGTATTCGCCCAACCCGTCCAGGAGCCTCTCGTTCCCACGCTCTGCGTGGGAACGCCATGCCACGACGCTCCGCGTCGCTGAAGCGGAACTTGCTTCGGCGCAAGGAGTTGCGCCGAAGCCGGCCGCAGAGCGGCCACGCAGTCCGTT
>SDBV01011236.1_pt1 | contig 11630 bp, 12 predicted proteins | sample 2277081 | NCBI WGS metagenome assembly SDBV01 (sample SAMN10402039, study PRJNA504765) | marine sediment metagenome | isolation source: marine sediment core GS10_PC15, 223 cmbsf | place: Arctic Ocean: Southern Knipovich Ridge | collected 2010
TCGCCAGTACTGCAGGTCGTCACTCAAGTGCCGAAATTACACTTGAGAGGTCCCCCCTCGACCTTGGGGAGGCCCGCGCTATGGACGACCATCTATCAGCACTGGCAGCCGCACTCGGTGAGCTTCACCGAGCACCGGGCAACAGCCCCGCTTGGCTCTCGCGAGTCTTGCATTCGCTCAACCGCAACCGCCCTGATAGCTACGATAGCCTCCGCCGACGTATCGGGCTTAGTCGAAGGCTCGCCGATCTCGCGGAGCTGCCCGACAAGGACGCCGCAGTGGTCACACTCGGCCTGCTGTTCCACGTCGTTCTAGGCCGTCTATCCTCTGAGCCTGTTCCCAAGCCGCGCCGCAATTGGCTCGAGTACCTTGAGCGGGAGGCTTGGCTCAACCCCCCGTTGGAGCTCGCTCAAAGCGTGGTCGGCCAGACGCAGAGCGATTCGTTCGCCACTGCGTTTGCGCGGGCTGTTGTGGTGGTCGATACTGCCGCTCACGGGCGCAGGCTCAAGCCACTGCAGGTCATCCAGTCACTCAGGGAAGACGCAGAGACTGCGAGTGAGTTGCGGGTCGCTGAGCTGTTAGCGACCGAAGGTGGACAAGAACTCTGCGATGTCCACGTACGCAGCCGTGGTGAACACTATGTGCTCGAATCAGGTGAGATGAAGGCCGCCGCTGAACTCCTCCAGAAGGTGGCCCCTTCCAGTCCGCGACGCGATGTCGGGCCAGCGGGACGAGTTGGGAGGACGAGGCCGGGCCCCGAAGCCGCCTGGTCAGATCTAGAGCGGCGAAGAAAGGACCTGCAGGCGGCCGCCGGGGCCGCCGATCAGGGAGACCCAAAGCCAACAACGACGGAGCAATCAGCCATGGCAAAGCAAAAGCGCGACCGTCCAGCCGACCACGATGAGGTCCAAGACCGTAAGCTCTTCTCGATGGTGAAGAGTGGCGGAACCGTAGATATTGACGACGCCCTGCCAACCGAGTCCGAGGAGGCACCTATGCAGAACCGCCAACCTAGCAATGCCGAAGCGACCCATGACGTTGAACGAACTTTAGATGAGCTGCGGCAACGTCTCTTTCAGATAGGCCAGGCGACCGCCGAAGCGCAGGAACTCTTGACCACGCTAGCTCCGCAGATGGAGGAGCTCTCCTCATGGATGAGTGACCTGGACACGATCGTCGAGCGCTGGAAGGGGCGAGGCGCCAAGGCCGTCTAACGGCTGCGGCGGCACTGGAGTAGGTAGCGCGGCCTGGACCGCCATCACTATGGAATGATAGTGTGGTCCCGCGCTGTGGGCGGGTGCACGACCCGACGGGCGACCACCACCAGTGAGACACCCCGCCTCACAAGCCCCCGGCCTGTCGGGCCTGCTATACTGCGCCCCTCGACGGGCTGGTAGCTCCTGTGGCTAGCAGCGGGGATAGTTTCAGGGCTCTCAGCCCGCGCCGCTAGGACACCAGCCCGTGGTGCACCGCAAACACCGCTGCGGACGTCCTGGACGAGATGTCCAGCTTGTTGAAGATGTTCTCCAGGTGGCGCTCGACGGTCTTGTTGCTGATGACCAGCTCCTTGGCGATATCCCGGTTGCTCAGACCGCCAGAGAGAAGCCCCAGCACGTCCACCTCCCGGTCGGTGAGGTTGTTCGGGTGACGGCTCCGCCGGGAACGCTTCGACATAGGCGCGCCCCCCAGAGCTGCTTGCAACCCGTCGTAGCACGACCCGTCAAGGTGGCTCCCTACCAGAGGCCGCATCTCCTTCAAGACCGCCTCCGGCTCGCGCTGCTCCCCTCCCCGCATCCGCAGGGTGGCGTAGGTGTCCGCGACCGCCAGAATGCGGCCACCGAGAGGAATCTGTGCGCCTGAGAGCTGACGGTGGTATCCCTGCCCGTCCATCCGTTCATGGTGGGCGGTAGCCTCAGGGGTCAAGTCCTTCAGCGGCCCGATGCGCTCTAAGACTCGCTCGGTGTAGTAGGGATGAAGCCGAAAGCGCTCCCATTCGCTTGGCGAGAGGTCCTCCCCCTTGTCCAGGATCCCTATCGGCACTGCCGCCTTGCCCAGGTCATGCACCAGGCCTGCCAGCCGCACTCGCGCCACATCGGCCGGGCTCAGCTCCATGCGGCGAGCGATGTCTTGGGCGGTATCCGCCACGACGCGGGAGTGGTTCCATCCCACGCGCGACTTCACGTCGGCGAAGTCGGCGAGCACCTCGCACACTCGTTCAACGTCATCTCCGGAGATATCGTCGAACGGCGCGCGAGGGCGCATCTCCAGCACCGTCTGCTGCACCGTCTCCAGCTCCACGACCTGCCAGAGGCTGCCATCCTCCGACAGCTTGAGAAACGCGCCGACCAACTCCGGCTCGAAGTGCGTCCCTTCTCGCTCCCTAGCCATCGCCTCCGCTGCCGGCCGTCCGCCGAACTGGTGCGCCACCTCCAACATCTGCGCCATATGGACGATGCGGGCCGCCACCGGCGTATCGGCGCCCTTGAGCCCATACGCCAGGCCCTTCCCGTCCCAGCGCTCCCACCCGTAGCGGACCGCCTGCTGGACCGCCTCCGGCAAGCCCAGACTGCGGGCGAACATCTCGCCGACTTCGCAGTGCGTGACCTGACCGTCCTCCATTCCGGACCTGCACGCCGCCACGAAGGCAAAGAGCTTGGCGATCCGCTGAGGTAGCCCGGCGTCGTCGGGTGCGTAGCGCCAGTACCAGCCGACAGCGTTCTTTATGCTCTCGGGTTCTATGAGAAAGCACTCGCTCTTAGGCCCAACGTCATCCCCGGCGAAGAAGGTGGCGAACAACGCCGTGCACGCCGTGCAGCCCGCGTCTTTCGTCAGCGCTCCATAGAACACAGCCACGCGCTCTTCGTGGCCAAGGCCAAGCGAGCCGGCGAGTTCCAAGCCCATGTAGGCCGTCTTCAGCCCATGCTCCATCGACCGGCCCATCCCGATGTCCGCTGTGAAGGAGAGTGCGCAGAGAAGCTCGGCTAGGCTGCCGCGCGCTTGTTCGGTGGTAGGTGTGTCACTCATCGTCAAACTTGGTTACCCCAGGCAGGGACACCCGAAGGGCCCGGGTGATCCGTTGCGAGGCGACCGCAAGCTAACATAGGTGTCAACCCTCGTCAACGAAGCGCAAGACCTCCACGCTCATCGGCTCGCGCTGTACTCAATTTTCAGCATACCAAGGAAGATGGGGGAACTCCCCCATGTGGGGCTCCCCTCACTGCCTTATCGTCGTAAGCACGCGGACAGCGACGAAAGCAGAGTCATAGGAGGTACGAGATGAATCAAATCACCGCTAGCACCAGGATCGAGGCCTCGCCGGAGCAGGTCTGGGACGTCGTCTCCAATGGTGGCCGGCTGGCCGAATGGCTGACCCCGGTCGCTAGGGTGCGGTCCGTCGACGCGCCGAGCGGGCTGGAGGAGGGAAGCACCGTCAAGATCCAGATGGTGGGTAGGGTGCCCCCGGGACAGAAGATGACCGTCCAGGAAGCGGAGCCGAGTCAGAGGCTCAAGATGACGGTAGGTCCCGCCTTCGCGCACGCGCTGGGCATCGCCATGCGCGCCGAGCTGACGCTCCAACCATTGGGAGAAGATGCCACCGGCGCCACGGTCGGCTTCACTTGCCACCCGGTCACAGGACCGCTGCAGCGAAAGATCGCGGGCATGGACCTTGAAGCGCACGTGCAGAGCACAACACAGAGCCTGAAAGCGGCAGCAGAGAAGTAACAGCAAAGAGAAGGAACCAGCGAGGAGCTAAATCATGAGTTCACTTCGTTCTTGGCAACTCAACTCAGTCGGAGCAGCCATCGTCAATCTCGGCGTCAAGCGGCCGCGCCTGGTAATCACCTCGGCCGTCCTCATCACGATCATCTTGGCGGCTGCCACGGTCCTCGTCAAGATCGACACCGACCCAGAGAACATGCTCCCCAGCGACGACCCCGTTCGGGTGCTGAATCAATCGATCCGAGAAGACTTCGGCACAAGGGATATGATCGTCCTCGGCGTCGTCGACGAGGGCGGCGTGCTTACGCCAGAGACGCTCGCCGCCACGTCGCCCCTGATCGAAGAGATTGCGGCGCTGGACGGCGTCGTAGGTGAGGGCGTCATCAGCTTTAGGTCGGCTGCCGACGTCCCGTCCGGCGAACTCACCCAGCGCGACGTCGACGGCATCGCCGCCGCAGTGAACGAAAACGCGCTCTTTGCGGGACGAGTCTTCTCGCCTGACGAAGAGGGGCTCGCGGTCTACGTGCCTCTCGAGAGCAAGGACGCCGCGAATGGCGTCGCGTCCTCGATCCAGACCCTCATGGACAGGAGCGAGCTGCCAGCCACCGTCGAGACATATGTAGCCGGTCTCCCATTGGCCGAGGAGGCCTTCGGGCGCGATATGTTCTTTCAGATGGGACTCCTCGCGCCTCTCGCCGGCCTCCTGATCTTTCTCCTCATGCTCTACTTCTTCCGCAGGTTGAGCCTGGTCATGCCCGCAATGGCCGTGGCGATGCTCAGCGTGATTTGGACCATGGGCCTCATGATCGGCACGGGCTTCACCGTGCACATCATGGCTTCCATGATCCCGATCTTCCTGATGCCGATCGCCATCCTCGACAGCATCCATGTCCTCAGCGAGTTCTTCGACCGCTACCCCCGCTACCTGGACAGACGTGAGACCCTGCGTGCCGTCTACAAGGAGCTGTTCGTACCGATCTCATACACAACGCTCACGACTGCGGTAGCCTTCGGCTTCCTGGCCTTGGCGCCGATACCGCCGGTGCGCGTGTTCGGGCTCTTCGTCGCCTTCGGCGTCGTCGCGGCCTGGCTGCTGACTATGCTCCTCATCCCGGCGCTCGTGATGCTCCTGAGCGAGGAGGGCCTGGCGCGCGGACTGGCGGGCAACATCGAAGGTGGCAGCCGAGTCCTCTCCGGTGGGCTGCGGCGGCTTGGCGTCTTCGCCTCGCGCCGGTCGCTCGTGGTCGTCCCCGCGGTCATACTGCTCGCCGTGGCCTCCGTCCCCGGCATTATGCAGATCTCGGTCAATGACAACCCTGTGCGCTGGTTCAAGCCGGGGAGCGAGATTCGAGAAGCGACAGAGGTTCTCAATCAGCACTTCCCTGGGACGTACAATGCGAGCCTTTTGGTCGAGACGAGTGACGGCGCGACTCTCAGCGACCCGGCTGTGGCGACCGCCGTAGCAGACCTCCAGGAGCGGATCGACGGCAACGATGTTGTCGGGCAGACGACATCGTATGTTGACGCCGTCACGACGGAGAACTTCATCGCCAACGGCGGCGACGAAGCCTTCAGAACGCTCCCGAACGACCAAGCCGCCATTGAGCAATCGCTGGTGTCGGCCTTCGGTTCGCCTCGCCTTGCCGTCGCGCGTAGCCTGATAACCGGCGACTACCAGCGCGCTAACGTCCAAGTCCTGCTGAAGGACGGGGACAACCAGGCAATGAAGCAGGTTGTCGACGACGTCGACGCCTATCTTGCCGGACAGCCGCTGCCTGCCGGCGTGACCACCGACTGGGGGGGTGAGACGTACCTCAATCTGGTCTGGCAGGACAAGATGGTCACGGGCATGCTCCAAGCGTTTCTCAGCACGTTTGTCGTCGTCTTTCTCTTGATGGTCCTTCTTTTCCGATCGTTGCGGTGGGCCGTCTTGGCGATGATCCCCATGTCGCTCACGATCCTGCTCGTCTACGGGGCGTTGGGGTTTGCCGGGAAAGACTATGACATGCCGCTGGCCGTTCTCTCGACGTTGGTGCTCGGCATAGGCGTGGACTTCGCGATTCACTTCATCCAGCGTTATCGTGAGCTCTTGGCTGAGACGGGCGAGGCCGGCGTCGCCTTAGACCGGTTCTTCCAGGAGCCCGCCAGAGCGCTGACCAGGAACGCGTTCATTATCGCGGTCGGCTTCGTCCCGCTCTTCTTCGCCTCGCTGGTGCCGTACATCATCGTTGGGGCGCTGCTGGCGTCGATCATGGTGATCAGCTGGCTGACGACCCTGATCGTGCTGCCGGCTTTGATCGCTCTCTTCTCTCGCAGTGCTATCGCGGAACCGGAGGCCGCACCAGCGTCCGGCGGTGTTCCTCTGATCCGCAGCGCCGAGGAGAGCGGGCCATAACGCCGCCTTGGGGAAGATGTGCCGAAGAGCAATGTCTTGTTAGAGTGCAGACCGGCTCAACGAAGCGCGTTTCTCGCACACATAGCCACAAGGAGGCTCAACATGTCGAAATACCTCGGACTTTGGAAGGCAAATCCAGCCCTTTGGCGGACCGACCCCAAGCAGGCGTTACTCGCAGGCCGGGGGTCGCTCCGGCAACGGGTCTCACCATTAGCAACGCGAGAGGTGCCCACATCATGAGTACACACATCGTCATCTGCGGGGCCGGCTTCGGCGGCCTCGAGCTGACCGAGCGGCTCGCCTCTACGTTCGGCAGCGAGATACAAATCACGCTGATCGACAAGAGCGATTCCTTTATCTTCGGCTTCTCGAAGTTCGAGCTCATGTTTGGCCGGCAGAGCCGCGAAGATGTCAGCTCCTACTATCGGACCATCTCCAAGCCAGGCGTTGAGTTCCGCCAAGAGGTGATCACGTCGATCGAGCCCATCGCTCGTCGTGTGGTGACAGAGGAGAACACCTACACCGCGGACGTGCTTGTCGTTGCGCTCGGGGCGGACTACGATTTTGGCGCCACGCCGGGTTTCGTCGAGGGGGGCCACGAGTTCTATTCGGTCGACGGTGCGCTGCGATTGCGTGACGTCCTTCCGACGGTCACGTCCGGGAATGTGGTCGTCTCCGTCCTCAGCGAGCCCTTCAAGTGTCCGCCGGCACCCTGCGAGGCTGCGATGCTACTCGACGAATATTTTTCAGAGCGCGGCGTGCGCCCCAACATCAGCATCAGTGTGGTCTCTCCGTGGGGTATCCCTATCCCCCCCTCCCGCACGGCGTCCGACGCCATCTTGGATCGTTTCCGCGACCACAACATCACCTGGGTCGGCGATCAGGTCGTGGAGTCGATCGAACCGGCAACCAAGACCGCCCGACTGCGGGATGGAAGCACGATGCCGTACGACCTCTTTCTCGGCATTCCCGTCCACCGCGTGCCGGCAGTCGTCGCAGCCTCAGGTCTAGCCATTGACGGCTGGATCCCCGTGGACAAGGCGAATCTCGCGACGCGCTTCCCTGATGTGTACGCCATCGGCGACGTCACCAGCGCGCCGGTGCACAAGTCTGGCATCTTAGCCGAAAGCGCCGCCCGTGCTGTGGCGGAGCACCTCACGGTGCGCCTAAGAGAAGCGGGCACCGCCAAACCATACGACGGCGCCGGTGCGTGCTTCATCGAGTTTGGCGACCACAAGGTCGGCCGCGTCGACATCGACTTCTTGACCGGCCCATCCGTCACTGCGTCCTTCACCGAAGCTTCCTTGCAAGGGGCCGAGGAAAAGAAAGACTTCGCCGCAACACGGCGCCGCCTCTGGTTCGACGTCTGAGCCTTCAGGCGTAAGGGGAAACGGCCGGCTAAGTGCTGGCCGTGGGCCGCCATGCCACGCTCGGAATCGTGCAGCCTGGAGGCCTTGGGACTCCCAGCCGGCCGCAGCAGCCTGGCAATTCTGTGCCAGCGCCAGCTCGCACGCAAGCGTGGCTCGTGGTCTACGTCCTGCGTAGCACTATCGCTGGATAGTGGTGGCCCTGGCCACGTCTGCGAGATTGTGAAGTGATGCGGAGCGGTCCAGCTCGTAAAAGTCCGTACAGATCCAAAATCGGAGGGAAGTGCAAACTAAGGGCCGGTGGCGTAGGGGATTCGTATGGCATGAAGGGGGAGGACAAAGTCGATGTCCTCCCCCTTTCACCTTGCATGACCTGCTGCTACTTGCAGCAGTCGCAACCACAGCCGCAGTCGCAGCGCTTGGCAGGCTCCTTCTTCGAGGAGTTCTTAGCCATCTGAATCGCCTCCCTTCTAGCGGATGGGTTCTACGGGTTTCCAAGACAGCGGCAGCCCGTGCATTCTAAGACTCCGGTCTCGCAACCCTCCGCTACGTTAGTTAGGTTCCCCATTGCTGTCTGCAGGTCTTCTTTGAGAGCCTCCATCTCCTTGATGTTCGTCTCGACCTGCTCCAACTTGCCAACGATGAGCCGAGCGACTTGGCCCTGGAATGAGCCGCAGCTATTGTGCTGGGCCGTGGCCATCAGTTCCCCGACATCTCGGATGCTGAGGCCGAGCGAACGGGCAGAGCGAATGAGTTGAAGCAGCTTGATGTCCTCCTCAGCGTAGAGCCGGTAGCCAGACTCGCTGCGCTGAGGGCGCGGCAAGAGTCCCTTTGCCTCGTAGAAGCGAATGGTACGTGGTTTGACTCCGGTCTCGGCTGCCAGATCGCCTATCGTCATGCTCATGCGCTAAGTCTAAAACATTCCACCAACTGGAAGGTCAAGGGGGTCACCCCAGCTTCCCCGCGCTATACTGAACCCCCGATGGGCCGGCGGGCTCCCACGACTCCCCCGAGCGGAGCCCCTGCCTGTCGGGGTGGCCTTCCCACCTAGAAATTTGAGGAGTACGCCATGACCACCGACCAAGACGAACTGCGTGACCGCATCAGCTCGTACATCGCCCATCAGGCAGCGAAGGAGCCAGACGCGATCAAGAACCTCCTGCAGAAGGGCCAAGACCAGCTCCTCAGCCTCATTGATGGCCTCTCGGAGGAGCAGGCGTCGTTCAAACCCGGCCCGGACGAATGGTCGGCGCTCGAGGTGCTTCGCCACGTCGTCGGCAGCAAACGGGGGGTGGCTCGGCGCTGCAGCGTGCTCGCCAGGGGCGAGGCGTCGGCCAGCTTCGAGCCGGCCGACGAGGTGGGGGCGTTCGGGTCGCTGTCCGAGGCGCGCGGCGCGCTCGACGCCGGCCACCGGGAGTTGCTCTCCTCGGTGGGTGCGCTGGCGCCAGACGCGAACGTCGACGTGACGTTCGACCACCCATTCTTTGGGCCGCTCAACAGCCCGGAGTGGGCCGTCTTCCAGCGTGTGCATGAAGGCGATCACGCCGGCCAGATCGAGCAGATCAGAGCTGCGTCCGGCTTTCCTAGCTAGGTTACGCCATGCTGAGCCACGGCTATCTGGATTTGCTCGACGAAGGCTCGGTCCGACCGGGTCTCAAGCCTGGCTGCGCGTTCTTCGCCCTGCAATGCACGCAGGTGATCTCCCATGGCCTGGCCAAGGACTCCGCCAGCTTCTTGTGGCAGCGCCAGCAGCGTGGCTGGCGGTCCACCACAGGCGCTATGCTCGTCCCGGTTCCCATTAGGCTACACCTCCACTAGGTTCCCTCCGACTTGGGCTTGCACTATCGCTCGATAGTGTTGGCTGGCTAGGCTGGTCGGCCCCGTCCTGCGGTGTCTCGAGCCTGTTTCCGTGGTAGCCTTCCTCTATGAAGTACCGGGTCGGATTGGTAGACATCGGGCTGGCGTGGGTCTTGGATCTCCCAGGCGTCGTCGTTGGCGGCGAGAGCCTCCTTGAGATCGAGGCGATGCTTCCGGTCGTAATCGCGGAGCACCTGGCGTGGTTGCGCGGCCACGGAGAGGTGGTCGCGGAGGCGGATGGCTGGGAGATCGAAGAACGTCACGACTCGCGAAGTCATGCATCGGTGGGCGGGGAGTTCTGCTTCTCGGCCGACCAAGAACCGTTACCGCAGCACGAGCTCGACCAATTGATCCGACGTGTGGAGTTTGCTCGAGCCGACCTTCTGGGCGAGGTTGCTTCACTCCCGGACACGCTGCTGGACTGGACGCCTCCGGCGAGTGCGATGAAGAGCGTCGACCACTGGGCACCCGAGGTGCGTTCGATCCGTGACATCATCAAGCACGTCTTGCAGCTAGAGGTCTACTACCTGGACGGACTGCGCGACGGCCCTGCCAAGGGCATCTTCGAGCGCGTCTCCGACCCTTCGACCGAGCGTCAGCGGACGCTTGCGGCGCTTCGGGAGCTAACGGACGAGGAGCGGTCGCGGAGCTACCGGCCTGTTCGACCCGGGCGGAGCGTTCCTGACGAGTGGACGACGCGAAAGGTCGTGCGCCGGATCATCTCCCATGATCGGGCGCATGCAGCCGAAATAAGGCAGAGGCTGACCTGGCTGCTATTGGGCGTGCCGCGGATCCGTGCGGACGTGTAGCCTGGCCACCGCAGGTCAAGACGGTTTGGCATTCTTCGCCTTGCATCGCACGCAGCGAATCTCCCAGGGCCTAGCTAAGGACTCTGCCAGCTTCTTTCTACACCGCCAGCAGCGCGGCTCGTGGTCAGTGGCGGGCGTAGCAAGCGTTCCCGCAACGGTGTCAGCTCCCCCCAAGGAGACCCCCGGTTCGTCGGGTCACCTGGCACGGAGCGACCCTCGAACTCGTCCTGGCCCGAGGGTCGCCAGGAGCCGTCGAGAAACGGCTCCGGATTGTATTTCAGCATCGGCGACGCGGGGCGGGGACTTGAGTGCGGCCGTCGCAGAAAGCAGAGCGACCCCCGCCGGTAAGCTAACGGGGGCCGCGTGGAGCCAGCCACTCTAAGCCGATGTATCATCGACCGCACAGCACAGGGACTTGAACGTGGCCAGTAACGCCACGCTAGCATTCCCGTTTTCGTGAGTAGCCTGGGTAGTCTGCGGAAGCGGGGCTGCAGGCTGCCTCAGGCGCTCTCCTCCGCCGGTGGGTCGGGTTCCCCTGATTGTGATTGCACCGATCCGCCGGCATCCAGCTTCGAGCCGCCACACCCTGACCACAGCCAACCCCAGCGCGGTTCAGTATCTACAGTGTAACGGCTGGGGCTCTCGGCCCGTTTTGTAGTTAGGCTGGAAATAAGGCGCGGGGATAGAAGACCGAAGCGCACAAGCGCGATCTCCCGCCAAAAGGCAAACCCGGCGCGAGCCGGGGGCGCAAAGTCACGGGCCTGCTCTTGCAGGTGGCCGGTCCGCCGGGACACCAACAAGAGGAGGGGCCCCCGTGACCCGTCTACCCAGGTCCGTCATCGCCACCATCGCCCTCGGAGTAGTGACCCTCGCTTCAGCTCCACACAAGCGCTTGCACAGCCAGCAGCAAGCACCGGTCCGGCTAGGGGATGAGCGCGGCCAGACGCTGGCCGAGTACGCCTTGATACTGAGTGTCGTAGCCGTATTCGTAATCGTTGTGGCGCTCGCGCTGTTTCGGGACCAGATCGTTGACGCTTTCGACGGTGCCGCCGACTGTTTGCAAAGCGCCTGCTCCGACCGCCCCAATCATTGCGACGACGGCCTGGGCGACGACCGCGACCAAGCGCCCTGCAACTAGCTAATCAATTGTCTAGGGTAGAAATGCCGATACTAATTCACACGCGCATGCCATCAATACTTCCATTTAGACGGCGCAAAGAGACTCCGAGTGAGCTGCTGGACAGGGCGGTCCAGGAAGCCGACCGGGGACGTCAGCTCGCCATCTACGACCGGGACACCGGCCTCATGGCGAAGTGGTATCTCATCCTTCGCTGCGAAGAGGAATGCTACCGAGCCATCCGCTACAAGCGCCCGCTCACGCTACTGCTCGTCGAAGCTGTCGGAGACGACTACCGCAGCGCCGCAGCCGGACTCGTCCAATGGTTCGACACCAAGGGCAGGCGCTCAGACCTTCGGACACAT
>SDBV01011237.1_pt1 | contig 11630 bp, 10 predicted proteins | sample 2277081 | NCBI WGS metagenome assembly SDBV01 (sample SAMN10402039, study PRJNA504765) | marine sediment metagenome | isolation source: marine sediment core GS10_PC15, 223 cmbsf | place: Arctic Ocean: Southern Knipovich Ridge | collected 2010
AAAGATTACTGAGGTTGGAAAAACAAGTAGGAAAATTAGCTTTGAGGCATACAAGGTTATTGCTCCAAGCAAAGATGCAAAGAATGAAAGTGCTTGTGATGTCTTAGATCCTCCAATTCTTGTCGCTAAAGCATCTGGTACATGTGTAGTAACTAAAGAAAAACAGAGAAAGAGGTAATTTAAGATCGGATTTATCTAAAACTATGCAGAACTATGCAGTTTTTTACAAAATTGCAGAGCTAATATAAAAGAACTATGCGTAAGTTTCCTCACTAACCTCAAGAACTTTTCTTATCATTTTACATAATCTGATATCTTTTGCAAGACGTCCTACTGCTCTCACAAACTGGGATTTCTTTACCCCAAGACCAGCAAAAAATTCTGCACTATCACTCAGAAATATTTTTGAAAACCCCCCTTTATCGGATAGTTCCATCTGCTTCACAAGATTGATTAGGATTTCTTTCTGTTCTGCATTGTTTTTTCCAACCAACCTCCATTTTTTTAAAAACCCCCACACCAAAGGATGTATCATAATTAATTTCTGATCATCTTCTACAATTATTGGAAACATTGCATTTAGTGCAATATCAAAAGAATTTGATACCGTATCAGAAAGAGTTTTTGAAACTTTTAGCTTGTTGTTGATCTCAAGATAAAGATTGAACACGTCTTCGCGGAGCTCGCCGACTGTCCCTATGTCTGCAACTGTTTCATTCAACGAATATTTTCTATCTGCGGTAATGCCAATCAGTGAGGAAAGTATGTCATAGTAGGATTCCCCATAATCGGCAATTATTGTCATGATTGATAATTTAGGCTTCTTTGGTTGTATTACCTGTGCAACAACTCCGTTAACAAAACTTGTTCCAAGAGTATCCTTGGAAATATTTTTTGCAATTTCGGCATCAATAAATGCGGGAAAGTACGAAAAAAAATAACTGCCGTCTTTTTCAGAAAGTCCAGCTAGGGTTACACTTATGGCTTCTACAATTTTTCCCTCCATCTCAAATTTTTTTGGTTTATCGTCAATTTCCTTAATAACATAAAGGCTCTTTGAGATTTTTACCTGCGAACTTATTCTGGTTCTGCCATGAAGAAGATGAGTAGATGGTGAGAATCCCTTGAGGGGGAACGCCCAATAGCCAAGCCTAAAATATTTTTCATATATGTCACTGATTATCTTATCTGCCTCCTCTGGATCCGAGCTGTTTTGTAAAATGAAATTCATGCTGGAATACTCCGCAGGCCTTGACGCCTCCGGCAATTCCCAACATCTAGTTTCGGATTGGGCAAGAGGTGTATTTGCGGGATTGAAAAAACTGTCGGCTCGGTCTCCCCATAGCTTTAGTACTGTCATAAAGTTCAGACTGGAAAAGAAAACAGGAACCAGTCCCAAGTTTGCTATGAAGAGCCTTTCTCTGATAGGATAATTCCGGTGAGATTTGAATCTACAAATCGGATGTGACAGGGTGATGTATAATGGAAATTCAAAAGAGATTTTGAATGCAAGATCCCCCCCGCCATCTGCGGTTTTTATTTTGTTTACAGAAGCATATGATGAGTCACTGTTGCATAGGGAAATAATTCTGTGAGTTTTGTGTACAGAATCAAGATACGTGTTTTTGAAAGAAGATTTAAAGAGTCCTGCCAAGTGTTGTTCATTACCGGCATCCGTCATTCACATCACATGTTGTCCTTCTTCACCTGTTTGCATTCAGGATGTTTTGATAGTTTGTGAATCAGCTCACCTACTGAATGGGCAGGTTCCCCAGTCAGTCTTACCATAAGTTCGTGATTCATAACCATCCCCTTCCATGTAAGATTTGCAGAGCCTACCAGAGCTACTTGATCAGCTACTATGAGTTTGGCGTGTAGATCCTCTCTTCCGTCCTGCGGATCAAAGTTGAGCAACACAAAGTTATCCTTGTGATCTTCCTGAAGTTCAATCAGTTTTTTTTGGGCGGATGCATCTTGCTTGTAAAACCTGTTAACAATCATAGTGACTTTTGCCTTCCGTGTTAACACATCATCTAAAAGTTCAAAAAATTCTCCGTCGCTTCCAGTAACAGCATATGCTGCAATCTTGATGTTGTCTGGAACTGGATCAAAGGTTTTCCTTATCATCGTCCAGATCGAACCGACTCCTTTGCCAAGCCACGCATTACCTGTGACGGCAATTTCAGTCTCTTCGTTTTCTTGAGTCAATACAGATTACTCCGGAGCAAATTTCTGTCAAGGAACATGTTTCTATGTGCACATGATGTCTCCGATAACAATAAGCAGGCATAACATGAAGCGCCGCTGTGACCTCCGGCGTGTATAGTTTCCTCAGAACAAAGTGGATCATTTGAACATGAGTCTATGTTCCTTGTGGCAGTATCCAGAACAATTTCAAAATCAGGCACGAGGGAAATCAGGCCGCCTAGAGTCCCGTCCCCACCTGACTGCGCCGTATACAGAAGTATACCACCATGAGATTCACCAGTTGTCTCATTGATTACGGTGTATACACTCTCTCTGATTGATGCAGAGGAATAGCCTGAATCCATGGAAAGTGCGTTAATTATTCTATGAGAAAGCGTATGCCACCAAACAAAGGTTGGCGAGTAATCAACGGAATGGTTGTTTGATGTGAACTGTTCAGACCATTCGTGCGAATTAACCTTCAGGGGAGATTTTCCCATGTCTATGAAAATACCTTCCCCTATCTGCTCCATTCCAGGATACCATTTTCTTCTCCCGTCGTCGTAAAATGTCTCTATCAAAGCGTTAACATTCGGGTTGGTTCCAAGTCTTCTGTACCCTTTCTGAACAATTACGACACGGAGTCTTTCGATTGGTGTTATTCGGAGTTTGTGTTTTCCAAAATTTACTTCTCTCACTTTTAGTTTGTTAACTTGGAATTCTGGGTTTTCGGAGGTAGGATCAGGTGGATGGCCTATTGTTGCAACTTCTTGCAATGACCTGAATTCTTCGTCTCGTATGTCTTGAATATTTGTCGGCTTGTTTCTTCCAAATTTTTTTATATCCTTAATTACCTGTAGTAATCTTTCTTCGTCAGCTGACTCTATCTCATCAAGTGTTCGAGGATCAATCAGATCTGGATCTTCCGATATCATGTTTCTAATTATGTTAAGCAGTTCCTCTTGTCTCCATTCCTCCTTCATTGCAATTATTGTCCGCATTTGTACGTCATCAAAAATTCTATGAAGACGTGATGCAAACCTTGGAAGAGTAATTGTTGTAATGAGCTCTGTAATACGTAAACTAGAAGAGCCCCTTAACGTAACTCTAGCTTCTTTCTTACAGGAAGAATAAGACGTTCCCTTTTCTGGGAATCTCCCCGTACAGTGTGAGGTTCGGTTATAGACGTCGGCAAGAGTTGCATTGGCACCACAATCACAACTAACGGTAACATTTCGAAGAGAACCTCCTGTTGACGTCCATCTGAAAATATTTCTATCGCACGTCTTCTGGTAAGAATGAACGATCCCAAACCAGTCTACGTCATCCATATGTCCATCTGGACATGCTCTGATGAATCGAATCGATTCCTTGTTAGCAGGATGACGCATTCCAGCAGAAATACAATCTGGGCATCTTGTTCCCCTTCCGGAACGAATTTCATAGAGAAATCCGTGTCTCGTACATAATGCCCACCCTGGAAAGTAGCTGGTAGAAAAAACCACCTGACTCTCTGGTTCTTCCAGTTCAACATTTGTTGGAATTGTAAAAATTAACCCGTTTGAAAGCATGGCGGATGCGCGACTATCTGATATTTTGAAATCTGAAACTGAAGGAGTACGACCAGATCCAAAAACCCTTCCCCAATCAGCGAAGTCCTTTATCACTCTAGGACCTCCAGGAGCTTCGATTATGCTACCTACACCAAAAGTAAAAACAAACTGGGATGGGCGAATTTCCTGTCCTGCCAAGTTTAACCATCAAACCTCGTGGTTGATTCAACGTCACGCATTGAGTTGGGTGATCTTTCGAAAACCATTCTTTTTTTGTGTTTTTTATGCTGTTCATCACCAAGCACGACGGGATTGTTTGGCAGGTAGTTGAATGCTGGTTCATAGTAAAACAAGCTCGGTTCTATTCTTGCGATGTTTTCCCATTTGTCAAAGTCAGAATTCAGATTTCTTTTTATCCTGTCTTTGGTTCGTCTCCGATTTTTAGGTTGTTGCTGTGATCTGTCCTCTACAGTATCCGTAATGGCGGAAAGTTCGGGGACGTTTCTTAGACTTGACATGTTTCTTGAACCGCTGATGCCATTTACCCCTTTCCAGTACTCAAATTCACTTGCCCAGTCTGGTCTTATTGGAATGTTGTCAATGGAAATCCCATTTCGTAAAATTGAAACAGCAACAGGTCCAAGCGCTCTGTCACAAGCTCCTGAAGAAAACGGATAAACTGTAACTGGTTCAACATATCTGTGCAATGCTCTGTGGTAACCAGTAAAAAACTCGTAATGATCCAAGTCACGTGGTCTTGTAGAACGGAGAAACGTTACAACAAGTGCACCTATTTTTCTTCCAACCCTTCCCGTAGCTTGTATGTAGCTCGCCGTTGTCTTTGGCTGTCCGTGCACAATCATGAGCGACAGTCTATCAATGTCAACACCTGTTCCAAACATGGAAGTTGCCATCACTGCGTCAATTCCTAGACCTGGACTTTCTAATTGTGCAAGGATTGCAGGAATACTGCTCGAATCTATGTTGCTATAAAGTTCTACAAGATTTAACTCGTCTATTGATCTTGGATTTGCTCCAGCGGTTTGATTTATTCTTTCAGGAATGTCCTGCCTGTACAGACTTCTCGTCCCTGCAAGTTCTCTTATTGCATTGAAGTATCCTACTACGGTCCAGAAATAATCCAGTTCTCCTTCAACCTTGCCTGAACCTGCAAGTCTTATCCGTTCTGCTTCCTGCAACAAACTGGACCAAATTCTAACGATTGGCGTCTGTGGTCCTTTTCCTGGAGCGCATACGCCGACATAAAGTCTTCCTGGACCTTTGTCATCCAAGGGGTGACCCTCACTTGCATTTGAAAAAAAGTTATCAAGTGCAGAAATGCCGGAGGAAGGAAACTGTCTAAACTTTCTATTGAACAGGCAACGTATCTGGGTAGATGCCTGTCTTGTTGTAGCTGTTGATGCGATATACTTTGGAATAATTTTCTGAGAACCGGAGATTCTCTGTGAAAGAACATCAATTGCGGTTTCATAAAGGCCAGACATACTTCCAAGCGGGCCTTCTATCAAGTGCAGTTCGTCCTGAATAATTAATTCAGGTGGAATAAACGACGGAACAGTAACTGTGTTCCCTTTTTTACCAGAATCCCCCATATCTGGTGGAACACTTCCACGGTGATAACCCCAAACGTCATCATAGCAATTGACATTTCCAAATATTGATCCAGCTTTTGGTTCAAATGGAAGTCTTGCAAATTTGTCCACGGTTGCAATTATCACTGAGGGACATCTGTGATACACCTGTGAATCTGTAGTGTATGCAGGGATTGGCATGCCATACGAAAAATTTTCTTTTGTTGGAAGAGAAAACGGTTCAAGTGGGTTTGAATAGAATTTTGGATCTTTTGATTCAGTTGGATTTTCAAACCATTCTACACTGTTTAATTCACAATTAGGATTCGGGCAATGAATTTCAAAATCCACAGGTTTTCTGTAAACATCCGATGTGGTCTTCACAAAATAACCAGGTCTTGTCGGAGCAGTACAAATGAGAATACCGTTAATTCTTGTTTTCACTCGCAGTTTCCACCATTCCCAAACAAGATTTTCATCAATCTTGCCTTTGCTACTTCTGAACTTTATTCCGATTGAATAGTAACCGTCGTTGGGCAGGGAATTGACGTCAACAGAAATTATTTTGAAATCAACGTAATCAAGTTCTGCTGGGGTGATTTTCGGTTTCTGTTCAGATTTAACAATCCAGAAAATTTCATGCTCATTACCTGTTAATCCTGCATCGGGTACTGAAAGAATTGCAGAACAGCATGGGCATTTTATTACTTGTGCAGGTTCTCCTTTTGATGAGACAATCTCGCCTGGACGATTAGTTTTTTTGTGGGCATATTTCAAAATTGAAATTGCACCTGCATATCTTGTGCTTGCCTTTCTTTCAATATTGTATCCTTTATGGTCTACGACATTATTGGGAGTTACATCGCCACCTAGCCAGAGTCCTATGGAAAATCTGGCCAAGCCCCATAAGTCACTAGGTTTTTGGGTTAGTCCATTAGGAGTCCAATTTTTTATCCTCAGTAATTCACATACCGTGATTGCAGATAATGCCCTCCTGAACTGTTGAATGGTAAGAAGTCTCAGAGTATAGCGGGAAATAACGGCAGTTCCTGCTGATGAACATTCTTCTTTTTTACGCTTTAACCGTCGGAGAGCTAGTGTAAAGGTCATCAGGCCAAGATATGCTTCTGTTTTACCTCCAGCAGTTGGGTACCATAATAAATCACATATTTCTCTATCAACATGTTTTTTATCTTCAATAGCAGGGATACACTTCAAAATGAATGCAAGTTGAAACGGCCTCCATACAAGATGTTTCTGTCTGGCCCATAGGGACTGCATGTTCATCACCTTGTTCATGAAACAAAATGCAAGACGAACATTTTCGTCATTTAGTAGATTAACTCCCTCGATGATTCTTTTACAGGATATATCACAATTTTTTAAATTATCTCCTGCAACTTCCTGATGGTTTTTTGGAAGTGCAGGAATTTGGTTTTTCTGAATTTCAATCCACTTGTTGTATTGATCAGGAATTTTGTTTAATGAGCCTGACAGTTCGGAAAAATCCCATTTTTCTGCAAGAACTTCTGCACTGGTATCTTCCTCCTTCATTCCAACTATGTCCGTAAATTCTACGGTTGACTGGTTAACCGAATATGCCGGAAGATAATCTGTTCTTACATCTGGATTGATAAATTTTTTTTTATCTTGATCTGGAAGAGCGGTAACATCACTAGGGACAAGAATGTTTTTTTCATTACCTCCGAGTACGGGTCTTTCGGAATCAATGTCCTTCCATGTTGCACCACAAAGATGTCCCCTTGCATATCCCTGTAATTTATCATACAAAAGATCAAGTTGTTTTTCTTCAGAACCTGTTAATCTCTTGTCCACAGGAATTATCGAAACACCCTCGTGAACTTTGACTCGTATCTGTGGCTGGAAAATCAGGTCAGGTGTTGTAAGAGGTTTTTTGAATTTTGTATCATTTACTAGATAAACTGACACATGCCATACATTTTGTTTCAAATTGGTGGTAAGCAAAACAATCCTAACGCCCTGGGATGGATGCCAAGAATTTTTTTTCGAAGCATCGGTATCATTGAGTATACACCTGTCTGGTTTACGAACCCAAGAGTTACCAGACTTTGGATACCTTGCCCATGTGGCACATATATCGATTAAGGGTTTTTCCTGCGACTCGATTACAAAAGATAGGCCCAAACTTTTTGGAAGAGCCCGAGGATCGAAGTATTTCGGCTGTATATCAAATTCATCTGATTGCTCAGAGCTATCCTCTTCACCCTCTTCCTGAGAAATGTACGTTCCTATGTCGGAATTTCCAAAATCATCCCCAGGACGATCATAATCTTTAGGTTCAAGAATTCCGGTAACGTATTCACTTCTGGGATCTTGATTCATAATTTCGGACGAACCGTCACGTGGACCTAGAATCTCTTTTATCAACGAAGTGTATTCCTGTTGACGGACAGACATAACAAAGTATAATCATCGTTTTAATTATCTATGATCATTTCCGATCAATTTAGTTCAAGTCCACATTTTACCAAGAAACCAGGAAATTTATTAACAGCAAAAAGTGAATGAGCGTAGTTGAATTTTAAATCCAAACCAACAGTGGTTGATCTTTTCTGTGGTGCGGGTGGACTATCAGAGGGATTACGGCAGGCAGGTTTTAAAATTCTTCTGGGAGTTGACTGTGACCCATTTTCAGTAAAAACCTTTCAGAGAAATCATGGAAATGCCATAGAATGCAGGATAGAAAATTTGACTGCCAAAAAAATAAAAAAACAAGTTAAAGGCAAGAGGATCACTGTCCTAGTTGCAGGCCCTCCCTGTCAGGCATTCAGTAGAATTGCAAAAGGAAAATTACGATCGTTAAACCGGTCGACTAACCGCGGTCATCCATTAAACAAACTGTACAAAGAAGTGCTGAGATTGATTAAGAGTTTAGAACCACCATTTTTTGTAATAGAAAATGTAAAGGGAATGTTTTCAATTGCTAATGGAGCGATAAAAAAAGAAATAGAATCAGAATTGAAAAGAAAATATAATATCACTTTTTATTTTGATGACGTAAAAAATTTTGGAGTACCACAATCAAGAAAAAGAGCTCTCATTATAGGAAACCTACTGGGTATTCCTAATCCTGTTCTAAAACATACTCATTATGATCCAGATAAAGAGGATAATCAGCAACATCTCAAACCTTACGAAACAGTTCGCTCTGCAATTGCCGATCTGCCCAGAATAACTGCAGGTAAGGGGTCTGAGTTTATGAAATATCCAGAGGTTTCCTTCTTAACAGAATTCCAAAGAAAAAGAAGAAAGGGATCCAAAGGGGTTTTAAATCATACATCAAGAAAACACAATAACAGAGATCTAAAAATTTTCAAGAAGTTAAGACCTGGAAACAGAATTATTGATTTACCAAAACGTTTCAATCCATACAGAAAGGATGCCTTTCAGGATAGATTCAAGAAGCAACCGTGGAACAAACCCTCTTCTACTATTATTGCACATCTATCCAAGGACGGATTGATGCACATTCATCCAGATGGAAGGCAGAATCGATCCATCACAGCAAGAGAGTCAGCAAGATTACAATCCTTTAATGATACTTACATTTTTGAGGGCCCTAGGACTAAACAGTATATTCAGATTGGAAATGCAGTTCCACCACTATTTGTCAAATCTATAGGAAAGGAGATTATTGAATCCTTAACGATAACTTCTACACCTAAAATAAAAAATACAATCAAGTCTCGGAAGCCAAGGTAACATGACAGATGTGTTCACTCCGGAAAAACGGAGTTACGTGATGTCGAGGATTAGGGGAAAGGACACAAAGATAGAAAAGATCATGGAAAAAATATTACGTGATAACGATTTGAAGACGATGCCGCATCCTAAGATGTATGGCAGTCCGGATTTCTTGGTAGGAGAGCGGATGCTTGTTTTTTGTGACGGAGATTTTTGGCACGGCTACAGATATGATGAAAAAAAGAAAATAAGGAAAAAATTTTGGAGAGACAAGATTGAAGGAAACATCAAACGTGACTATTACATTACTAGCAAGTTAAGAAGGGAAGGATGGTCTGTACTTCGGTTTTGGGAACATGATATCGAAAGAAGACCTGACATTTGTAAAAATAGAATTCTACGGTTTTTAGATGCTGAATGAAGCATCCAGAAATATCAAATTACATTGTAGAACAATTCAAGAAGGCACAAAGTGACAAAGTTCTAGGAGGAAATCGATCCCACACCGTACATGTCTCACATTTAACAGGCCACTGTATGAGAAAAACTTGGTATGATTTTCACCTACCAGAAAAACCCTTAAGCTATTCATCAGTCTGTAATTTCTTTCTGGGAACAATTTTGCATGAGAATGTTTCCCTTGGAGGGCGAAACGAGGTTCCCCTGAGTGCAAACATTAGGACAAAGCAAACCATAGAAATCAAAGACATTGGGAATCACAATTATTATGATTGCTTGACAGGAACTGTTGATGACATTCTTGAAATTGACGGTGACACAGTTATTGTTGATAAAAAAACTACAAACCAAATTCCCGAGTTTCCTGCAGAAGAATCCGTAACCCAGATTAATTTTTACAAGTTACTACTTTACATACAGGAGGGAATCGAAGCAAAAATTGGAGCTATCCTTTATCTTGACAAGCCAAGCAGTTTCAAGGAAACCAACTGTTTTGTGTTTCATCTTTGGAGTTTGCAAGATATTGAAAAACAGATTATTTCAAAATTAGACCAGTTAAAATGTAAAGATGAACCTGACAGAGTTGTAACATCTAGATGCGACTGGTGTCCACATTTACATGCATGTGATCCATACGGAAATGGAGGTTACAGAAAATCCTGAAACGAGTTTTAATTGACAAAAATATTTTGTGGCTTGCAAAAGACAGAGAACTACTAAAAGACTATGAATTTCCACCTTTTGAAGTGGGCAAAGATTTGAAACAAACAAGTTTAGATGAAAATTGTGGCGCATTTTGTTATGATCGTAATTGTGATTTAATTACTGGTGATGATACAGCATACAAACATTTTTTCAAAAATAAGAAGATTAAATCGATTGAAATTTCTGAATTTTATTATGAAAAGAAGGCAGAAAGACAACTATATCTTGTGAAAATTTTAGGAAAATGAAAAAACCAACAATTACTCTAGATACAAATTCAATAATTGATCTCGAAAATGATCCTGATTTACAAGTTCTCCATAAGTTGCATAAAGACGGCAAAATTGAGATAGTCAAGACGGATGTAGTAGATACTGAATTAATGGGTGGAAAATCTAAGAAAAAATCCAAGGAATTCAAAGAAGATCAGGGAACAGGCGTAATTGGACATTCTCGTATAGGACACTCAAAGGTGGGATAGTAATGTCTTCAGAATTTAGTGAAGATAAAGGTGAAGCCTACTATGATCATTCTCGATATGGTCATTCAACATATGGTGGGGGAGATTCCCATTTAGATGAAATCTTGATAATCATTTTTCCAGAAACAAAAGGTTGCCCTCCAACCAGAACACAGTTCAGAGATGCAATGCATGTTGAAACCCACAGGAAGTATGGCAGAGATTATTTTGTTACTAAAGATGGGGGGATTCTTTACAAAAAGAATGAATTAAAAGAAAAATTTGGTATTACTGTGTTGAGTCCAAAGGAATGCCTTGAAGAATTGAAAAGTAAAGGTATAACAAATTAAAACCAACCTAGTCTACGAATTTTACAGACCTCTACATGCAAGTTTCAATTTCTGGGTCTAAAATTATCCCATAAACGGTCTGGGTCCTAACCGATTCAAATTTCTATCAAAAAGATGTCTAAATAATTTCTTTTAACCATACTGATAGTGAATTCCTTTCTCTCCACGAGGGTGTTTCCATTCAGTTTCTTCTGAACAAGTTCCACAGTCAACGCACCCTTCATGTTGGATCAATACCTTCCCATTTTCTTCACTATAACATTTGGTAGGACATAAAGTAACCATTTTTTTCATAAAATCACTGGTTGGATTTAGAACCCTAATGTGCGGAACATTATCATCGTTGTAAGTTAGTTTAGCTATTCTGTCTTCTAGTGATGGAATTGATGGAGAATAGTTTGTTTGAACAGATTTTCCAAGCCTCTCGGCAAGCTCTATTGGAACTTTGACGTAGGTTTCTTCAGATTCTACTATGGGAAGTAGCCTTTCGTATCCCAAAATATTTGCAAATTTTACTGCAATACCTCGTAGTTTTCCACTTGACATTAATTTTAAAGCCATACCATATTTTGCACTAATAATATCAGTTGGAACATCT
>SDBV01011238.1_pt1 | contig 11629 bp, 11 predicted proteins | sample 2277081 | NCBI WGS metagenome assembly SDBV01 (sample SAMN10402039, study PRJNA504765) | marine sediment metagenome | isolation source: marine sediment core GS10_PC15, 223 cmbsf | place: Arctic Ocean: Southern Knipovich Ridge | collected 2010
CCGCCGCCCGTGTCGTCGAGGTTCGCCACCGAGATCCCCTGGGTGGCCCCGATGTTGGCCCAGTAGAGGCTGTCCTTGGCGAGCGCGACGGGCGCCAGCGCGAGCGCCAGCAAGGCCACCGCGAGGAGCCCGGCGAGGCGCGCCGCGCGCCGGCGGGTGCCTGCGGCGGGCTCCGATCCCGGAGCGAGTCGGTGGGCCTCGGGGTGGCCCTGGGCTAGGTGCGGCATCGGCTTTCTCCTCTGATCGACCGTTAGGCGGGCGCGAGCCCCGTGTAAATGACCTATCGGCAGATCCGGAGAAGACCTTTAGCCCAACCTCCCACTTTGTGCGTAGTCGCATTTGGACGCGCCTAGTAGGGAGCTCGGGTGAGGCTTCGGTTCGAGCTGTGATGCCGATTCATGCACAAGCGGTAGCGGGGTCGGGCGATCGAGCGCAGTGTCGCAACCGCTTTAAGGGGGGCCGGGATGTCAAGGGGGGCGATCGTCCAACCGCATGCGGTGGCGTTGATGCTCGCTGCGGTCCGTTGCCGTTGCCCCGATCGTCTGGTGAGGTTCATTTCTCTTTCGGCGCTCGTAGCGCAGATCGTGCCTGGGAGCTGCCTCGACTACTCAATTCCATGCGGGGCCGTCTCGCGGTCAGGAAGCCACGGGAGTTGGTCGAGGCAGGTTGTTTGGCGCCACCGTGCGGGCGTTCGGCTTGAAGGGCTTTTGGCGGGAGAGGGTGTGCTGGGCGGCGATCAAGAGCTTTCGGGCGACCGCCGACTTCGCCGGGTTCTTGCCGTGGCGCGCAGCAAGCGTTAGGTAGTGGGGATGCCAGGGGTTGGAGGGGCGCCAGGCCTGGTGATCGCGATCGGCCTTCTGACCCCCGATCGTGTTCTTCCTCTTCTTGGTCTGGATTGTCATCCTCAGCGTCTACCGGCGCGGCCGGCTGTCGATGAGGCGGCGGCCGAGCCGCCGACCACGCCGACGTAGCAAGCCCTTTTCTCCCCGGCCAACGCTCTGCCCGGCGCTCGACCAGGGTGATCACCGCGATCTCGATCGGCGGGCGACGCTCGCACCCGCCGCAGCGCACTTGGACGACCCCTCGGCAACAGCTACCGATCGCCGCGAGGAGCCGCATCGCGGCTGCGGCGGCCGAGTGCCGCTTTTATGCAAGAGCGACAGCGAGAGGCCGCGCTGCCCTTCCCATGGACGGTGTCGGGTAGGCGGGAGGCTCACCGGCCCTTTGGGCCTTGCGGTCAGCGGCACCGGGTTGCCTCCCGCCCCCCTTCGAACCGTGCGTGAAGTTCTCCCTCACACGGCTCACCGACATCGTTCACCGCCGCGCATGCGCAGAGCGATCCGGCCGCCGTTTCCCGGGATCGCCGGTTTTCGGCAGGGCATCGCTTCCCGCCGCCCGCGGCGGCGGGGCCGAGGAGGCTCTCCCCAGTTCCCGGGACGACCGTTCGCGCGTTCCACGCCCATACGCCGGAGGGTTCCTCGGCGCCCGCTCCCGGATCCCGGACGCCTTCCGTGGCCTTCGCCGTGCATGGACCGGCTCGGCTCCCTCTTGACCCGCCCGAGGGCGGGGCCCCTTGACGACGCTTACACAGGCTTCGCTACGCGCTGCAGACCACGCGCGCATCCGCCCCGCTTCGCACCCGGCCTCTCGACCGCGCACGGGGGCATCGCTACCGGGGACCCGGGCGTCTCCCCGGACCGGACTCACACCGGCTGGCCGCCCCGAGCTTATTGCTCGGCTACGTCATGACGTACTCCTTTCTTTCATGGCGCCCGAGCGTCTGGGCGCACCCATGCAAGGGGGCGCTGCGCGGCAGCGGAGGGAGGCGCGGTCGATCCAGCCCGAGCGGCGTCCCGACGGCGGGCGCTTCCGCTCAGCTCAGCTTCGATCGTCACCCCAACGAGATGCGATGGGGAGGGAGATTCTATGTTCCCGGCCGGCGCGGCCGGCCCCAATCGAACCGGCCGATCAACGGTCGGGTGTTGACGAGCGGTGCTTCATAGCTACGCGAATCGTCCAAGGCAGGTCGGCCGCGGTTGTTCGAAGCGCTGAAGCTAGTCTAGGGAGCTATGGATCGAATCCGCGTTATCCACGAGCAGGATGGGGAGACCTGGGTGGCGACATCACCCGACGTGCCCAACTGGTCGGTGGTCGGCGAGACCTATGAGGAGGCGCGTCAGCTCTCTGAGGACGGCGTGCGCTTCGCCCTCGACCGAGGCGACCTCGAGCTCAAGCACTTCGTTCCAGCGCCAGCCGCATAGCCGAACCGCAGCTCTGCCCACAGGGCTAGTCGCGGGTGTGCCAAGCGAGGACTTCCTTCTCGTGGTCGACATAGGGGTCGCCGCTGACGTCGATCACGACGCGCTCGATCGTTCCGCCGCTGAACGCGTAGGGCGCTTCGTAGTCCGCCACCGGCGAGCCGCTGTCGCGGCCGACGGAGAGCCCGTCCCCACTCAGCGCGAAGAACCCGGGCTGGGTCATGATCTCGGCCTCGCCGACCTGATCGGTGTCGATGAAGAGCTTCAGGTCGCCGATCGCGCTGGCGGTATCGGGGTCGTCACCGGTCTTCGAGAACTCGGCCGTCAGCACACGCCGGCCCTCGCCGACCGGAGCATCCGACGAGACGGCCTGGATCCGCTCGCCGAGCCAGTTGAAGACGTAGTGCAGGCGCCCGTCACGCAGGAACAGGGTGTGGCCCCCGCCTGCGCCGCCGTGGGCGAACAACACCCCCTCCGCGCCCGGCTCGAGCAACGCCCCCGCGCCGATCGTAAATGAGCGCCGGCGAATGTTCACCGCAACAGACTCCGGAACCTCTGTGGTGTCCGGGTAGTAGACGTAGCGGTTGCGCGGCTCGCTCGGCTGCGGGCGCTCCACGGCGAGCACCTCCGCGGGCGAGCGGTCGTCGAGCGGCAGTCCGTCGTATTTGCCCGCGTATCGGAACCACATCCCCTTGAGCTTCTCGAGCAGCTCGGGGTGCTCAGCGGCGACGTTGCGCGATTGGGCACGGTCCTCGGCGAGGTGGTAGAGCTCCCACTCGTCACGCTCGAAGCTGCCCCAACCCGAGAGCGGCGGATGGATCGTGTTCGCGAGCCAGCCCTGGTGATAGATCGAGCGCTGGCCGAGCATGGAATAGAACTGGGTCTCGCGACCGGCGGCGTCTTGATCGGTGAGCGATGCCGCGAAGCTCTCGCCCTCGATCGAGCTCTGCGTATAGCCCCTCAGCACGTCGGGAGGGTCGATGCCGAGCATGTCGTAGAGGGTCGGTACGACGTCAACGGCGTGCACGTACTGATTGCGCACCTCGCCGCGTGCCGCCAGTCCTGCAGGCCAGGAGACGATGCATGCGTCGGCGATCCCGCCCTCATAGCCCGCGTATCGCTTCCAATACGGGAACGGCGTGTCGAAGGCCCACGCCCAACCGCTGTTGTAGTGGTTGTAGGTGGCCGGTCCGCCGAGCTCGTCGATCCGCTTCAGGTTCTCCTCGACGCTGTCGGGGATGTTGTTGAAGAACTTGTTCTCGTTGAAGGAGCCGTTCGGGCCCCCCTCGGCGCTGGAGCCGTTGTCGGAGACAACGACGACGATCGTGTCGTCGAGCTGCTCGGACTCCTCGAGGTAGTCGATGAGTCGACCGATCTCATGGTCGGTGTGGGTGACGAAGCCGGCGAAAACCTCGGCCATGCGAACGAAGAGCCGGCGCTCGTCTTGGTTCAGCGACTCCCACGGCCGCACGAAGTCCAATCGCGGCCACGGCTGCCCGTCGGGGCCGGTCGCCTCCGGCTCGCCGTGGGGGTTGATCGGCGTCAGCTCGACGTCGTCGGGAATCAGGCCGATCTCCTTCTGGCGGGCGAGGATCGCCGCGCGAATCTCTTCATAGCCCTCGTCGAAGCGGCCCTTGTAGCGCTCGACCCACTTCTCGTTCACATGGTGGGGGGCGTGGCCGCAGCCCGGGCAGAAGTAGGTGAACCAGGGCTTCTTCGGCGCGATCGACTTCGAGTCGCGAATGAACCGGATCGCCGTGTCGGCGAGATCGGTCGAGAGGTGGTAGCCCTCCTCGGGAGCGTAGGGCTGCTCCACCCGATGGTTGTCATTGACGAGGTCGGGGTACCACTGATTGGTCTCCCCACCCAGGAATCCGTAGAAGCGCTCGAATCCCCGCCCGAGCGGCCATCGCGCCTTCCACGAGGAGGGATCGGACTCCTCGGCCGGCGTCAGGTGCCACTTGCCGATCGCGTAGGTGTTCCAGCCTCGCTCACCGAGCACCTCGGAGAGGAAACCGTTCTCGAACGGGATCCGCCCCGAGAATCCCGGGAAGCCTGCCGCGCCCTCGGTGATGCACGCCATCCCGTTGCTCGTCGCGTTGCGCCCGGTGAGCAAGCTCGAGCGGGTCGGCGAGCACAGCGCGGTGGTGTGGAAGTTGGAGTAGCGCAAGCCCCGCTCGGCGATCCGCCGCATCGTCGGCGTCTCGATCGGACCGCCGAAGACGTCCATGGCTCCGTAGCCGATGTCGTCCCAGACGATCATCAGGACGTTCGGGGCGCCCTCGGGGGCCTGCGGCTGGACATAGGGCGACCAGTCCGGCTCTGAGTCCCTGACGTCCAGCTCGACCTTGCCGCGAAACTGCTCGGCCACGTGCTACCTCCTCGGGTGTCGAGGGCCGGGACTTGCGGCTCTGATGAGCGGTGTCCGGGATGTCCCCCCTGGATCGAGAAGGGCACGCTAATACATTGGAGTCGGAATGCAAACGTCCTGCGAGCGATAGCGACAATCGATGGGCACGCCGCCTGCCTCGATACCCGGGGCGAGCGGGGGGGCCAGCAACGCTGAGCGGATTCGGCTCGAGGGCGGTGCCTTCACGATGGGGAGCGCCGATCCGCTGAGCTACCCCGACGACGGGGAGACGCCGCGAGAGGTCGAGCTCGACCCCTTCCGCATCGACACCCGCGCCGTGTCGAACGCCCGCTTTGCGGAGTTCGTCGCGGCGACCGGGCACCGAACCGACGCCGAGCGCTACGGATGGTCGTTCGTGTTCGCCGGCCTGCTCGCCGAGGACTTCCCCGACACCCGCGCCGTCGCCCCGGCGCCGTGGTGGCGACAGGTCCACGGTGCCGACTGGCGCCGCCCGGACGGACCCGAGTCCGACCACGCCGAGCGCATGGATCACCCCGTCGTCCACGTTTCGTGGCGGGACGCGGTCGCCTATTGCGAGTGGTCGGGCGCGCGCTTGCCGACCGAGGCGGAGTGGGAGTTCGCCGGCCGTGGAGGCTTGGCCGGGAAGGTCTTCCCCTGGGGCGACGAGCTCGAGCCGGGCGGCGAGCACCGGATGAACGTCTGGCAGGGGGCGTTCCCGGCCCATAACACGGTGGCGGACGGCTTCTACGGCACCGGCCCCGTCACCGCCTATGCCGCGAACGGCTACGGGCTGCATAACGTGACCGGGAACGTCTGGGAGTGGACGGCGGATTGGTTCGACTCGACCTTCCGCGACCGAGACTCGCGGCGGAACCCGACCGGGCCCCCGAAAGGCGAGTTCAGGGTTCAGAAGGGCGGCTCATACCTCTGCCACGATTCCTACTGTCGGCGGTACCGGATCGCCGCGCGGCAGGGAAACGAGCCGGACTCGTCTGCCGGCAACGTCGGCTTTCGCTGCGCGGCCGACGTCTAGCCCGCCGCCGGCCGCAACGACAGACACCCCCGCTGTTCGGCCGCCGAACGCGCCGACGCTTCCGGCTAGCGATCGGGCCGATCGGGGTATACCTCGTCGATCGTCGTCAGTGGGTGATACGGGGCTTGGGCGGCCTCGGCGATCGCCTCGCCTCCGCCCGCCAGCCGGTCGAGGACGCACAGCGCGCCGCGGATATCGAGCTCCTCGGCCTGCACCCGCTCGATCGCCCTCAGCGTCGAGCCGCCGGTGGTGACCACGTCCTCGACGAGGAGAACCGGGGTTCCAGGCTCGAGCGGCGGCCCCTCCACCCAGCGCTCGAGCCCATGCTCCTTGCGCTGCTTGCGGACGAAGAATCCGGACAGCCCGTCGCCACCGGGCACCGCAATCGCGGCGCAGGCGATCGGGTCGGCGCCGATCGTCATTCCGCCGACCGCGGTCGCGCCGACCTCCTTGGCAACCTCGGCCACCAGCTCCCCACAGGCCCGAAACGCTCGCGGCCGGAGCAGTGCGCGCTTTGCGTCGACGTAGTACTGGGCGGTACGCCCGCTGGTCAGCGTCACCTCACCGATCACGAGGGCGTGCTCGCGGAGCTCCTCGACCAGCGCTCGCTTCGGATCCTCCATCGCTCGGATCCTACGGCGGACCGCCGCCGACAGCCGCGGTTGACGATCCGTGGCGCGGTGCCGCTCAGCCCAGGGCGTCTCGGAAGCCCTGGCGCCAGCTCGACCAGCGCGGCTCCCAGCCCAGCTCGCGCTTGGCCTTCTCGTTGGAGGCGCCGCGGAGCTCGGTCATCATGTAGGCGGGAAAGCCGCCGACCATCAGCCGAGCGATGAACAGGGGGACGCGCCGCGGCCGCTTGGCCCCGACCGCGTCGGCGAGCAGCGGCAGCCACTCGGCCACCGGTGCGGGGTCGTCGTCAACCACGTTGTAGGAGCCAGACGATCCGCGATCAAGCGCCGCGATCGTCGCCGAGACGACGTCATCGACGTGGATGAACGAGAACGTCCCGGTCCCCTTGCCGACGATCGGAAACCGGCGACGCCTGACCTCGCCCGCCGTATAGCCGTCGGCTGCGTAGGTGGTTCCCGGTCCGTAGAAGAACCCGAAGCGGAGCGCCAGCCCCTCGATGCCGGGTGCGTCGAGCACCGAGCGCTCGAGGCCCCGGATGGCACGAACCGAGTCGTCGAACGGCGGCGGAGCGTCGTCGTAGATCCGCTCCGCCTCGCTCTTGACCCAGGACCCCCTCGGCGCGTAGATGAAGGCGATGCTCTGGGCGACGATCCGACGGACGTCGGCGTCGAGCGCCGCGCGCACCAGGTTCGGCGTTCCCTCGGTGCGGATCCTGTCGTTGGCCTGGTAGGCGCGCTTCATCGCTCTCGGCTTCAGCCTTTGGGGAAGGTCGGTGAGATGTTGGATCACGACCTCTGGCCGGACGGCGACAACCGTTTCGCGGAGCCCCTCCGGGTTGAGCGCGTCGCAGACGACCGGCTCGGCGCCGAGTGCCCGGACGGCGTCGGCCTTCGCCGCGGTCCTCGTCATTCCCGTCACCTCGTGCCCGAGCTCGGCGAGCCGAGGCACGAGCCGTCGTCCGACCACTCCGGAGGCGCCAGCGAGGAAGATCCTCATCGAGCCGGGTCTCCGTTCAGGCGGGCCGCTGCGAGCGCGAGCCAGCCAAGCAGCAGCCCGGTGAGCAGGATGACGACGAAATCGAATGGTCCGATCCAGCCCGGATCCGCATCCCCGATGTCGATCAGGTGGTTGACCGCGTGGGCCAAATACCAGACCGCCGCGATCGCGAGCGAGGGGACGCGCCACGAGGGTCGCCGGGCCGAGACGAGCAATCCGATCCCGCTCGCCAGCGGGAACATCGCGGCGTCCCGAACGTAGTGGTCGTTCTGCGGGCCGAAGCTCGCGATTGCATCGAAGAAACTCGACGGCGAGATCACCATCCACGCGAACAGCGCGATCTGGGACGCCCCGAGGAGGGTGAGGACTGAACGAAAGGTGCGCTCGTCCAAGCGCGGGACCATTACCCGTAGGTGTAGATCGTCGTCCCGTTCGGCCCGTCATCGATCCAGTCGTAGATCGAGGTGGCCTCGGAGAGGTGGGCGCGGACGCACCCGTGGCTCGCCGGATGCGTGGGGACCGACTTGTAGCCGTGAATCGCGTAGCCGCGGACCCAGAAGGTCGACCAGTACATCCCGATCGCGTTGTAACCCGGAGTGCGCCGGTAGAACGTCCACTTCCCGCGGACGGTCGGCGTCGCGGGGGCGCCGGTCGAGACGTGGTATACGCGGGCCGGCTTGCCGTCAACCGCAAGCGCCATCACCTGACGCGAGAGATCGATCTCTATTTGCTTGCCCTTCCCCGGGTCCTTGAGCTTGAAGCCGCCCTTGCCGGCCGCGAGGTTGCGGAAGATCCCCGCGGTTGCGTTGGTCGTGCGCGACATCCGGTTCACCTTGCGATAGGCCAGGACGGCTCTCCCGGTTCGCCCGTTGTAGCGGCGGCCGCTGCCGGTCACGTAGCCGAGGTCCTTGAGCAGGCCGTTGAGCACCTTGACCTCGCCGCCGCTCGAGCCGTTGCGCAACGCCGGATAGCTGATCTTGAACCGTCGCGTCTTACCGCTCGCCTCGCTGAGGCTGGTCGATGCCTCGTGCACCGCGGTCGCCCTGTACTTGCCGGGCTCGATGACGGCCTTGCTGAACTTGAACTGGCCCGCGTCCTTGCCCTTGACTCGGGTCACCTTGGCGTTTCGGTTGGCAACCGTCTTGCCGCCGCGCTTCAAGGTCACCTCGACCCGCTCGCCCGGGGCATAAGGCTTGAGGGTGCCGACGACCTTCGCCTTCTTGCCGACCTTGACCACGCCGTTGCCCTTCAGCCGGACGCCGAGCTTCGCGGCGGCAAGCTCCTGCGGTGCCTGGGGCGTCACGGGCTCACCGGCTGGATCGCCGGGCCCCGTACCGGCCTCGGCGCCGCCGGCGGCCTGGGCGCCCGCCCCGCCCCCGAGGATCGGCCCGACGGCGAGCGTCGAGGCAAATAGCGAAGTGCGCAGCGGGCCCTTCACGGGCGCGATTCTATGCTGAATGCCGATCCGATTGCGAGCCCGCCGCCGGCCCCGGCGACTCTGGGCTGGACAAGCGTCCAATGCGATCCCGCCCACCCGGCCGCTGCGGCCACTCGATCGGGCGCTCGAGTCTCGACGTCGCCGGTTGCCGCCCGGCTCAGGCGAGCAGGCGTGAGCGCAGCGCGCGCACCGGGACATAGAAGAGGAGCAGGCTGAATACGACCAGCCAGGCGGTGTGTCCGAGGATCGCGAGCGCCTCGGGGCCGGTCGCCAACCCGCGCGTGATCTCGACCAGGTGGAAGAGCGGCATGAACCAGGCGACGATCTCTGCGATGCCGGGGAGTCGATCGAACGGGAAGAAGATCCCCGAGAACAGGAACATCGGCGTGATTACCAGCGTGAAGTAGTAGCTGTAGAGATCGATCTTCGGGATCAACGCCGTGAAGGTGTAGCCGAGGACCGAGAACGCGAGGCCGCCAAGGAAGACGAACAGCGGGATCAGGATCGCCCAGGCCGAATCGAGCAGTCCGAACAACGCGACGATCCCCAGAAACGTCGCGCCGTAGATCGTCGACCGGGTGGCGCCCCAGGCCACGTCACCCGCGGCGAGGTCGGCGATCTCGACCGGGGTTGCCAGCACCGCGTCGTAGAGCTTGCTCTCGTACATCTTCAAATAGACGTTGTAGGTGCACTCGAACGAGGCGGCCCACATTGCCGCTGAGGCGATCAGGCCGGGAGCAATGAAGTCTCTGTAGGGGATCCCCTCGATCGTCGCCAGGTAGGTCCCCAGGCCGAAGCCGAGCGCCACCAGGTAGAACAGCGGGTCGAAGAAGTTCGGCAGCAGTGCCCCCCTCCAGACCTTCGAGAACACGAGCGCGTTTCGGCGCCAGACGCGCGCCGCGTAGCGCGGCGACGGGACGACGTCGCGCAGCGGGATCGCCCCGCCGAGGCCCGTGGCCTGCCGCTCCGACATCGAGCTCATGGGGAACCCGAGGGGCCCAGGCTCTCCGAAACCCCGCCGGCGCAGGCGCGGGAGCGCAACAGAGGCGCCGCGACGGCCGCAGGCCGGCGTGGCAAGGGATCGTGGGCGAGAGCGGAGCGGCCGGCGGGCATCGATTCACTCACGCAGGGATCTGCCCGTGAGCCGCAGGAACACGTCCTCGAGGGTTGCGCGGCGGGCGAGGGCGCGCTCGTGCGGGAACCGATCGTGATCGATTGCCGCCAGCAGCTCCTCGGCGTTCTCGCCGAACAGGAACGTCGAGTCCTCGGCGATCTCATGGCTGTCGAGCCCGCCGCCGATGCTGCTGATCATCGCGGCGTCGTCAACGCCCTCAGAGAGCTGGAGCTCCAGGACCTCCCTGCCGACGTGCTTCACGACGAGGCTCTGTGGCTCGCCCTCGGTGACGATCTTGCCCTCGTCCATGATCACCAGCCGATCGCAGAGACGAGCTGCTTCCTCCATGTAGTGAGTGGTGAGGAGCAGCGTTACCCCCTGGCGCTTCAAACGGTCGAGCGCTCGCCAGACGGCGAGCCGCGCCTGCGGGTCAAGCCCGGTTGTGGGCTCATCCAGGACCACCAGGTCAGGATCGTTGATCAACGCTCGAGCAACGAGCAGTCGTCGGCGCATGCCGCCGGAGAGGCTCCAGATCCCCTCGTCCCCACGCTCGGCGAGGAGCGCGAAGTCGAGCAGCTCGCGGGCCCGCTTTTCCGCGAGCTCGCGCTCGACCCCGTAGTAGGCCGCGTGGACGAGCAGGTTCTCCCTGAGCGTCAGCTCACCGTCAAGGTTCGTGTCCTGCGGCACGACGCCAAGCCGCTGCTTGATCTGCCGCCGCTCACGTGCAGCATCCAGGCCCAGCACGACGAGCTCGCCGCCGCCGATTGCCGAGAGCCCGTAGATCATCTTCATCGTTGTCGTCTTCCCCGCGCCGTTCGGACCGAGGAAGCCGAAGCAGGTCCCGGGCTCGACCACGAAGTCGATGCCATCGACTGCCAGGCGATCGCCGTAGCTCTTGCGCAGGCCCACCGCGACCACGGCGGGAACGGCTTCCGTAGACATATCGCTCACTAGATCGAAAACCAAATCGGACGATATGGCGCCGGGTCGGCAGATCGACCCGACTCGCGTCCGCGCTCTGCCTGCGCTGACGCAGTGACGCTCATAAGACGTCGGTTGCGAGCAATGTGAAGGCGAGGGCGTTGTTGAACCCGTGGGCGACGATCGGCGGCCAGAGCGAGCCGGTCTGCTCGTAGAGCCAGGCGAGCAGCAGGCCGAAGATGGTCAGCTGCAGCGCGACGCCGAGGTTGCCGCCGCTGAGGTGGAGCAGCCCCCACACGCCCGCGGAGACGGCGGCGGCCGGCCAGAGCGGGATCCGCCGACGAAGGCCGGCGAACAGAAACCCGCGGAAGAAGATCTCCTCCGAGAGCGGAGCGGCGACGACGATCAAGAGCCCGGCGATGACCAGGCTCGCCGTTCCCTCGTCCACTCCCAGGTCGCGGGTCACGTCCTGTTGCTCGGGCTGCAGCAGCGGAGCGATCTGGGCCGCCACTATCACGTACCCGAACCAGGCGGCAAACGCCAGCCCGATGGCTGCCCAGCCCACACGCCGGAAGCCAAGGCTCGACAACGGGTTCCCGGGGCCCGATGCCCGTGCAAATCCCGCCGCTACTCCGATCAGGCTCAGGGCGACCACGGCCTGAGCCGCAAGCGTCCCGGCCTCGCTGTCGAGATCGGGGTCGAACGCCGCAACGATCCCGACGCCGACGAGGATCGCACCGGCGGCGACCAGGAGTCCGATCAGGACCCTGCTGACACCCCATCCGCCGGGCGCGATTCCAACCGCGCCGCCGTAGCCCTTCGGGGCGGGTGCGCCGTCGGCGGCCTGATCGCGCTCGGGCGCGATCGC
>SDBV01011239.1_pt1 | contig 11629 bp, 11 predicted proteins | sample 2277081 | NCBI WGS metagenome assembly SDBV01 (sample SAMN10402039, study PRJNA504765) | marine sediment metagenome | isolation source: marine sediment core GS10_PC15, 223 cmbsf | place: Arctic Ocean: Southern Knipovich Ridge | collected 2010
CCTGTTCAGCGAACCGCGTTGGCGGTCGGCAGCAGGAACCTGCAGGAATCCGCGAGGAAGTACTGCCCGTGGCTTCATAGAAGCCAGTGGAATCCCCTTCGTTCACGGAGGGGAGGATGTCAAAACATACTCCCAATCCAATATCGGTAAACGTCTTTATATTTCCGGTAAACGATGCACCAGGGCCGGCCAAAAAATTGGAATAAAAAAACACCTGCTGGAGAGGCAGGTGCTCTAAGAATAATTACTAACCACTAAACCTAAAATTAACCAGGTAAACTATTAATATTTTTTTAACCTGAAATCCTGGTCATCCAGTCTTCCAGTGCAATTGTCCTGTTATCCATATCGAATGTGTTGATCATCCATTCTTCAAGTACGATCTCGGAATCTTCTGTAAACTGCTTTTCTGTCTCTATCCATTCATTTGTGTTGACCATCCATGAACTTAGCTCAATACTTTTTTCAATGCTGGGTGCTAAAAAAGACTCAGGAGTGTACATCCATTGCTGCAGTTTAATTTCTTCTTCAATAACGATCTCTTTATTAATACTGAGCATCAGTTCTGTAATTTGCATCGGATGGATTGCCTGAACGGTTGAAATTGTAAGGAACCCTGCCGCAAATGCTACTGCTAAAATCATCGTTGCCTTTTTCATTTCTATATGGTTTTTTGTGTTTTTCATTTTCAAAACTAATGAGCATAGTGCATTTTATGTGCCAAAAAATGTAATAAGCAGAAAACCTGCACGTTACAAATGAGACCTCTAAATCTTAATATAAACAAATGTGAACGGTTATGAGACAGTGGTGTACGGAAATGAACGAAACCTCCTGTTTAAGAGCAAATACGGAATTAGTTTTATGGACATAAAAAAACTGCAGGCCGGAAGCCTGCAGTATATGTTTTTGGACTTTCTGAGATAGTAATGAAAGACCCTGCTACAAATAGTTTAACTGTTAATTGCGGTCGTTCTCCTTTTTCCAGGAGGAAGTTCGGCCGATGAATCTCATGCCCATGACATATCCCTTCATCTGAAGTACAGAATTGTCATCCTCAAACCACATATAACAATCGTAGGTTTTTCCATTTTTCGGATCATAAATTGAGCCGTCGACCCATTCCTCGTCTTCACTATCGTATTCAAGGCTCTGAACTATTGTTAATCCAAGAATGGGGCGTTGTTGCAATGCCGGATCCGGATTGTCATCATCAACTTTGGGCTTGCCGTTCTCATTGGGTTCTTCAAGCCAGGTGATGTTCCCATAGTATTTTCCGTCGGTTCCTTTGTAGATCTGTACCTGAGAAGTACCTTCGTCAGTTAGCCAGAATCCCAAAACCTTATCGGCCTGGGCAGATATATAGGCTGAGGCAAGGAACAGGAATGTCAGAAAGAAAAATAATTTTTTCATAGTCTGTGATTTGGTTAATAACTTCACGACCCAAATTATGAATTTTTATTAAATATAAGGTCTAATGAGGATTATTAATGTTGAGATCAAGGCCAGATGTGGCAACCAGGAGAAAATCAGGGAAGGTAATATTGAGAACATTAAGATACATCTTGACCTCGGGGTGCATAATAACGACCTGATTAGTGAATCCTATTCAGACTTAATAATGATGAGGTGACTTATCAATTCACAACTGTTGAATCCTGAATTACATTCCTGACATAAGTGATAATTTTCCAGCGCTCTTCAGGCAGGATCTGAGAGCCGTGAGCACTCATAATACCGTAACCAACGGTAACTATGTGGTAGATTTCTCCATCAGGTCGATTCGTGGTCTTTTCAGAAGTCAGGTCTCCTGGTGGCAGGGGAAATCTACCACTTGTAAATAGAATTCCTTTGCCATCGCCCTGGTGGCCATGGCAGTGGCTGCAGAATCTTGTAAACAGTACTTCACCCTGCTGAATATTTGCCTCAGATGGTTCCAGAGGATTAAATATGTTTTTACCGGCTTCCATAAGATCCAGGTCATCTTTAACATAGGGATAAGGTGTATGTCCCCTCGGAATTGTACCCTCAACCGGTTCCCTGAGAGTTTTGCCATCCTCAAATACCGGGTTTTCCGAGTAGGTTTCATATGCTCTCGAGACATCCATATCCGGCAGGTATACATATCCCGGATGGTTCGGATTCTTTTTGCAGGAACTGAGGATCATCATTCCCGCAACAAACAAGATAAGCAGGTTGAATACCTGGCAGGTGTATTTCTTATGGTGCATCTTTCTCATAAATTATGATATTCAAGACTTTCCTTAAAGAAAGGATGATTGACAGGAACTAATTTAGCTTTTGCAAGGGACCTGAAGACAACCCAGAGGAATAATCCGACGTAGCCGATGGTCAATCCAATTTCAGTAATTCCTATACTTGCCTTATCACCTAATACTCCTGGCATTATAGCAAGGTAAAGATCGATCCAGTGCCCTATGAAAACTATGATGGCACCTATTACCATGACTCTTTTTAAGCGTGGAGCTTTCCGGTGTATAAGAATCAGGAAGGGTGCAAAGAAATTAATCAGGAAATTACCATAGAAAAGGAAATTATATTCCTCAATACGCTGGATGAAATAGACAGTTTCTTCAGGTATGTTTGCATACCATATCAGCATATATTGTGAAAACCAGAGATACATCCAGAAGACACTGAAACCGAACAGATATTTTCCCAGGTCATGCAGATGTTCTTTATTTACATGCGACATATAACCCTGAGACTGAAGAAAAATTACCAGTAATATGATTACTGCGATCCCGCTCACAAATATTGAAATAAAGATATACCAGCCAAAAATTGTACTGTACCAGTGAGCATCAATAGACATAATCCAGTCCCATGAGGCAGTGGAGCTCGTTATTGCGAAAAAAACAAGAAAAGCCCCGGCATAATAAATGCTTTTCTTAAAATACTTAAGGTCAGGATCAAGATCTGATTTTACAGACAGGCTTCTGAGTTTCCAGCCAAAGAATATCCAACCCCCAAAATAGATGACCATACGTATGATAAAGAAGGGAGCGTTCAGGTATGCTGCTTTACCTTCCAGGATGGGGTCATGGTGCTCATGGGTCCAGTGATAGATATCATGCATTCCAAACAGGAGGATAGCCATCAGAACTGCCGCAACAGGGAGGAAAGATCCCATTGCTTCCGGTATTCTCTGAATGCTGGTATGCCAACCTGCCTGACCAACTATGTGTACAGAAATAAATACGAATCCTATAAGGGCAAATGCAAGGAAATAAATATTGTTTAGTAGCACATTTGCCCAGATCCTCCCGGATTCTACGCTGAATATCGAATAGACCAGGCTGAGAATGCCTATGCCCAGTAATACGGCTAGTACGACTTTGTACTTTTGTTTAAATTCAAAGGTCTGGTCCATATTAATCTTCAATAATTTTGACATCCATTGCCCCGGTGGCAGATAATACCTGCTTCGCGGATTCTAATAAGGTACTCGAATCTCCCTTAAGAAGGACCAAGAAATGATCGTCTGTAATTTTTTTATCGTATATCCTGTTTTTCGCACCCATTCCTAGTTTTGATCTAATAAGGAATCCGAAAACCATGGCCAGGGCTGCGAATAAAATTGTGACCTCGAAGGTAATGGGTATGAAAGCTGGAACCGAAAAATATGGTTTACCTCCAATAATCAGGGGATAATCTACAGTAAAAACCCAGGTCATAAAACCAAATGCAGAAATTGAACCAATAAGACCGAATATAAATCCAAGCGTTGGAATCCTGGATTTCCTGAGACCGGCAATCTTATCAAGTCCATGAATGGGGAAAGGTGTAAAGATGTCTTCAATTGGAAGTTCTTTCTCACGGATCACCCGGACGGCATCAATCAGATCATCCGGGTGTTCATAATAACCCGAAACCAGTTTTTTATCTTCTTTGATATTATTTTTCACTGTCAGCGTTTTTAACTTGTTTTTTTGATCTGTCCACTATAATAATACTCTTCACTTCTGCAATTGCAATTACAGGGAAGAATTTTATAAACAGGAAATATCCTGTAAAGAACAATCCAAGAGTACCTATAAACAACCCGATCTCAATAATCGTTGGTTTATAAATGCTCCAGCTTGAGGGCAGGTAATCCCGGTGTAGGGAAGTTACGATAATGACAAACCTTTCGAACCACATCCCGATGTTAATAAAAATGGAAATAACAAACGTGATCATCGGGTTCCTGCGGATCTTCTTAAACCAGAACAATTGGGGTGAGACAACATTGCAGGTCATCATTATCCAGTAAGCAAACCAGTATGGACCTGTGGCCCGGTTTATAAATGCATAATGTTCATATTCCACTCCTGAGTACCAGGCCATGAAAAGTTCGGTCAGATATGCCACCCCGACAATTGACCCCGTCAGTATAATGATCTTATTCATGGAAGAAATATGCCCCAGGGTTATGTAATTCTCCAGGTGCAGAGCTTTCCTGGTAATTATCATCAGGGTCTGAACCATAGCAAACCCTGAAAAAATTGCCCCAGCGACAAAATATGGGGGGAAGATTGTAGTATGCCATCCCGGTATAACCGAAGTAGCAAAGTCAAAGCTAACTATACTGTGCACGGAAAGCACAAGCGGTGCTGCCAATCCTGCAAGCATCAGACTGAGAATCTCATGCCGCTGCCAGTGCTTCATTGAGCCAGTCCATCCGAAACTAAGCAGACGATAGCTTATCTTCCGCATCCTGGTTTTGGCTCTGTCACGAAGGCTGCCAAGGTCAGGGAGCAGACCCATATACCAGAACAGGAGTGAAACAATGAAATATGTTGTTATTGCAAATACGTCCCAAAGGAGTGGTGAATTAAAGTTCACCCAGAGATGCCTTGTGTTGGGGTATGGGAACATAAAAAAGAAGAGCAGTATGCGCCCCATGTGTATTAGCGGAAAAACAGAGGCGCAAAGGACTGCGAAAATGGTCATGGCCTCAGCTGCCCTGTTAATGCTTGTACGCCATCTCTGCCTGAAAAGAAGCAGAATAGCAGAGATGAAGGTTCCGGCATGTCCGATCCCTATCCACCAAACAAATGTGGTAATGCTGAAGCCCCATCCAATGGTTTTGTTCAATCCCCAGGTCCCAATCCCATACCAGATAGTTATAATAGTGGCAAAAAGGCCAAAAAACAGGGCGATAACAGAGATGGTTATACCCAGATACCAAAATTTGCCCGGTTTTCCTTCAACAGGATTTGAGATGTCGTTAGTGACATCTTTATAGGTTTTATTTCCTGTGATCAAGGTCTCCCGGACGGGTGAAACATACATATTGATAGGTTTATTTTTTCATTAATTATTTCTGTTTACTATCAGGCCTCGCCACTCTTATTTCTAATTTTTGTGAGATAACTAACAGAAGGCAGTGTATGGATCTCCTCAAGCAGGTGGTAATTTCTGGGATTTCTAACATGCTTCGAGAGATCGCTATTTTGGTCGTTCAAGTCTCCAAAGGTTAGGGCCTGTGTAGGACATACCTGCTGACATGCTGTTTTTATTTCCCCGTCTTCCAATACCCTGTCTTCCAGTTTGGCATTTAGTTTTTTCTCCTGTACACGCTGCAAACAGAATGTGCATTTTTCCATGACACCTTTGGCCCTGACGGTGACATCCGGATTCAATACCATCCTTGGCAGGTCAAGGGTAAGGTCAAACGGATCCACGGTATTTTTGGGAATTGAATCTGCCTTGTTAAAATCAAACCAGTTAAATCTCCTGACCTTGTAGGGGCAGTTATTATTACAATACCTTGTTCCGACACAGCGGTTATAGATCATCTGATTAACACCCTCTGAACTCCGGGTGGTTGCAGCAACGGGGCATACATTTTCACAAGGGGCGTTGTCACAATGCTGGCACATGACGGGTTGCCTTAATACTTCCGGTGATTCAGGATCTCCTGAGTAGTATCTGTCAATTCGGATCCAGTGCATTTCTCTTCCCAGTTTTACCTGTTCTTTTCCAACAACAGGGACATTATTTTCAGCATTACAGGCAACCACACAGGCATTACACCCTGTGCATGAGCTCAAATCTACTGAGAGTCCCCAGTGATGTCCCGCGAACTCATGTTTCTCGTAAAGTGAATCCAGGCGAAGTTCGATTTCCTCATGGATTTCGTTGCCGGCTGCAGGATCCTTTTTGTACTCATCGAGGTTGGTTTCCCTTATCAGGGCTCTTCCTTCCATTGAGTGATGCATCTGTGTTGAAGCCAGGTCATACGTTTTCCCTGTTTTTTCAAATTCAACTGTGGAAAAATACTTCCGCTGTCCTTTTTCAGTCCGGACCAGTGGATAAAAATTTCTCCCTGTCCCGATGGATGCCTTGCCACCTTCTTCCCGCCCATATCCAAGGGCAACAGAAATAGTTCCGTACATTTGCCCGGGCTGAAGGAGCACAGGGATTTCGTATTTGCCATTGATCTTAATAACATCACCGGTGTTAAGACCATTTTCATCAGCGTATTTTGGAGAAACAGCTGCATAGTTGTCCCATACAACCTTGGATACAGGATCCGGATTTTCCTGCAACCAGGGATTGTTTGCATGTTTACCAGTTCCGACGCTAACCGGGGTGTAGAGGATGAGTTCAGTCTCTCCTTCTTTTTCCAGGGCAAGGCTGCCTAAAATCTCAAGCAACTGGCCGGAGCCAATAGAGGGTTTTAATTTAGACGAGGCTGGGATTTCCAATATTCCATCGTGTAAGTATTTGTTCCAGAATGCTCTGAAATCCATGTCAGACCCTGAGAGGGGATATATGTTTTCTTCCCAGAATTTTTTAAGGTAGTCGTCAAAAGCAACATCTTTCCCGGTCCAGGTTAATAATGATTCCTGGGCCTGCCGGGTATTAAAGATGTTTCGGATTGCTGGTTGACACAGACTGAAGAGTCCATCCTTGGGCTCCGCATCATTCCATGATTCAAGGAAATGATGGTCCGGGCATACGAATTGGCAGAGCTTTGAAGTTTCATCTGTTGTATAGCTCAGGGATATTGAGAAATCCAGATTCTGGAATCCCTTCAAAAAAGCATCCCGGTCTGAATAATCATAAGCGGGATTAGAATTATAAAAGATAATTCCGGAAACCTTTCCCTCATTCATCTCCTTAACTAGATTTTCAATGGAAGAATCCACACCCTGGTAGGAATGCAAGGATCTGTCAAAGTTTATGGTGTTCCCATATGAACCCAAAAGGTAATTGATCCCGTTCACCATCATTTGGGATTCGGTATCATTGCTTCCACAGATAACCAGGGACTTATTTTTATGATTCAGAAGTTCCTCTGCGAGTACTTTTATATCAATTGGACTCTCTGGAAGTTTGCCGGTAAATGAATCTAATTCTGACTCATTTATAAGGAATGCCAGCAGGTTCGCCAGTATGGCTTTTTCCCGGGAAGGTTTGATTGTAATTCTCTGGTCAGCATTGCTGCCGGTCATTGACATACCTGATTCAATCTGAATATGTCTTGACATTGCAGGATTGTCTTCGGTTGGCTTCCTGTTTTGTATATACTGGAAGGAAAATTCGGTCGGCGAGATCCATGTGCCCAGGAAATCAGCTCCAAAGCTGAGAATGACTTCTGCCTTATCAAAGCGGTATTCAGGGATACTGTTTAGACCAAATACTTGATGATTGGCCTCCCGGATGGAGTTATGGGATACAGGATCATAAACAATATGTTCTGAATTATCATAAGCGCTTAGAAATTCCTTAATAGAATTGTTGGTTGTGGGACTGATAATTCCACCACTGAGCAGGACTATCTTCCCATCCGCCCCTGCCATTTGTTCCGATATCTTTTTGTCAAGATCTTCCCAGGATACTTCTTCTCCATGGCTCAGGGGTCCCCTGTACCTGTTATTGTCATAAAGTTCAAGAACGGATCCCTGCACAATACCATTGGTTCCACCGTTTGACATTGGGGCAAGATCGTTTCCTTCAATTTTGATGGGTCTGCCGTCCCTTACCTTTACAAGTATGCTTTGATGCAGCTCTCCGTCAAAAAATGTAGAAGCATAATAATTACTTTTACCCGGAATGATCTCCTCAGGTTTAATCAGAAATGGGATGGCCTTGGTAATGGGGCGTTCACAACTTGCTGCAATGGTTGCTCCGGCTATAGTAAATCCAAAGGTTTTCAGAAAATCCCTTCTTGAACTCCCCTTACTCTGCTTATTCAGTACGATGGGTAGCTCATGAGGGAATTCATTTCCCGTGGCTTTATCGTTTGCTTCTCTGAGCTCTTCAAACCCTTTCCAGTATATTTTCATCTCGCTTTTTTAGTAGTGGCATGTCATGCAATCTGTCCCCCCGATCTGCTCAACCAGTACGGAATCTATTTCACCAATTGAAATTTGTCGGTGCAGTTCAGTGAAATTCATGGAGTAGTATTCATTCTCAAGGAAATCAACTTTTCGCGAACGGTGACAGTCAAGACACCATCCCATTGAAAGATCTGTATACTGCTCAAGCACATGCATTTCTTTAACTGGTCCATGACATTCTGCACAATCAAGCTTTCCTGCTCCCACATGCTGGGCATGGCTGAAAAAGACAAAATCAGGAAGACGATGCACCCGGATCCATTCCACAGGTTTTTCAGAATCAACAGCAGCATGAATTTTATTAATCTCAAATTTACCGGATCTGGTTGCATCCCGGACCAGGGTGTGGCAATTCAGGCAAACATTCATTGAGGGGATACCCGCAGATTTACTTTGCTCTGCAGTATGGTGGCAGTACTGGCAATCAATCTGATTTTCTCCGGCATGTATTACATGTGAAAATTTAATCGGTTGAACCGGGGCATAGTTCTTTGAACGGCCGAGTGCAATGGCCTCCTGAACCACCATTTTAGTGCCCCAACCGAAAGAAAGCATGATTACAATGACAGAAACCACCTTATACTTCAGAGACTTGAAGAATATCATATCTGTAGTGGCAAGCAAAAAAAGGATCACCAGGAACAGAAATAACATCATTCGCCTTATGTCAGGTTTCTGGGCCACTAATCCTTTCGGACCGAGCTCTGCAAGATACTGGCGAATCAGAAGAATCTCCTGGGCAGTAAGTTCGATCCCGGCATGTGCTTCGGACAGTCTTTTACCTACCGGAAAAAGCAGCATATTTGCATAGGCTGCACTATCAAGTCCAGCCGCCGAGAATGCTATTTCCACGGCAGAAGGATTCCAATTCAGGGTGTCCAGTGCCTTGGTATTATGACAGGAGGCACAGTTTACAGGACTATCACTACTGCCGGTAAGCCCAAAGAATAATCTTGAACCCAGCTTAAGATTCTCATGATGATCACCCTCTGTATTAGTGTTTCCCTCATGTGATGTGTTTTCATGTGAAATGGTGTCACTGGCATGAGTGTCCTGCTGGAGATATACCGGGAGGCTGTGTGTAGAGGAAAATAGTTGCATGGGTAAGAAAAACGCAATTAAAATGCTGAAGAATGTCCTTATATAATTACCTGATGATGCCTCCATTCAGTTAAGAGTTTAAAGGTCCGAATATAAAATATATTAATATCCTTTTTTCGGAAATGTATCTTCCACAAAAATGGATAAATTTTTTCACTTCTATATCCGAATATATACTTTTTTAACGAATTTGATGGTGGTTATCCCGACGAATGTAGGTAACAAATGTATATGGGAGGCTGGCTTCTGAGTCACTACATTTTACCCGCTCGGATTCTTCCCATATTTCAGGATCGATTTCAGGGTAAAAGGTATCCGCTTCAAATGCCCTGTGCACCCACGTTATATAGAGCTTGTTTGCAAAAGGCATAAATTGCCTGTAAACCATTGCACCTCCAACTACAAAACATTCTTCATCCTCCCTGCAGTGCTGCATTGCCTCCTCTATCGAATATGCCATTAAGGCTCCCTCGTAAGTATCGCCCGGTATATCTGATATAACAATATTCGTTCGGTCTTTCAGGGGACGGTAAGGAAGTGACTCGTATGTATTTTTTCCCATAATGATCTTATGTCCGGTAGTGATCCGCTTGAATCGCTTTAGATCCTCAGGGATATGCCAGAGAAGATCATTGTTCTTTCCAATGGCATTATTTTCAGCTATGGCAACTATAATTGAGATCATGCTCAGACAGATATTTCTCCCCTTATATGGGGGTGGGGATTATAATTAAGTAACTCGAAATCCTCGAACCGAAAATCCAGCAGGTTTTTTATATCCGGATTCAGTCTCATTTGTGGTAATTGACGCGGCTCACGCCTGAGTTGAAGCTTAACCTGCTCAATATGGTTGAGATAGATATGTGCATCGCCGAATGTATGAACAAACTCTCCCGCTTTGAGACCGGTAACCTGGGCCATCATCATTAAAAGGAGGGAATAAGAGGCTATGTTAAAGGGGACACCAAGAAAAATGTCCGCACTTCGCTGGTATAACTGGCAGGAAAGAGCACCATTGTTAACATAGAACTGGAAAAGGACATGGCAAGGGGGGAGTGCCATCTGGTCGATAGCAGATACATTCCAGGCACTGACAATATGCCGGCGGGAATCCGGATTTTCTTTTATGCTCTTAAGAACCTGGCTTATCTGGTCAATCTGTTTGTCATTTCCGGCAGGCCATTTTCGCCACTGGTAGCCATAAATCGGACCCAGGCTTCCTTCTTCATCTGCCCAATCATCCCATATGCTGACCTTATTTTGTTTAAGATAGTCAATATTCGTCTCACCCTTAAGGAACCAGAGAAGTTCATGGATTATTGATCTTAGATGTAGTTTTTTTGTTGTAAGAACCGGGAATCCTTCCTGAAGGTCAAAACGCATCTGGTGACCGAATACGGAGGTGGTACCTGTTCCTGTTCTGTCCGATTTTTCCGAACCTTTTTCAAGCACATGGGATAAAAGATCTAAGTACTGCTGCATCGTTGATGGCTCATATTATTGAAGGGACTAAATTACTTAAAAGCAATAGATTAATAAAATCGGATATTTCAGTCTTATTTATTATAATTAATTGTATAACATGCATATAATTAGAGAGATATGGATAGTTTTGATTATGCTGGCACCTTGGTTTCGTTGATAAGTTTTTAATAAGTTTCGGAGTTCGGGGAATACGGAGCAAATGGTTACATTTGTGTTAATGAATTCTGTTCTGAGGTATTTTCTTATAGTCCTGGGACTGGTTGTACTTGGATTCCTTTTGTGGTATTTTTCTGCTATTGTTACTTATATTCTTATCGCTGCTGTTCTTTCCTTGATATTCAGGCCGCTTGTAGTCCAACTTGGTCGGATAAAGATTGGCAAATGGAAAATACCCAACGGGATTAATGCTGTGATGGTTTTATTACTTATCTGGCTGCTTTTTTTTGGATTTTTCAGGGTGTTCGTTCCCCTAATTGCCAGCGAGGCAAATGAGCTTTCCCAGATTGATTCAGACATGCTGGTGCAAAAATTTGAGAAGCCGATTGACAAAGTTGAAAAACTATACTATGATTATAATGCCGGTAAAGAAAACATTCCCAGTATTGAGGATTTCATCAGTGGCAAGATCAAGAATATCCTCAACCTTGAGGTAATAAGTAATGTATTCGGGTCTGTTGTCGGATTGATGG
>SDBV01011240.1_pt1 | contig 11628 bp, 18 predicted proteins | sample 2277081 | NCBI WGS metagenome assembly SDBV01 (sample SAMN10402039, study PRJNA504765) | marine sediment metagenome | isolation source: marine sediment core GS10_PC15, 223 cmbsf | place: Arctic Ocean: Southern Knipovich Ridge | collected 2010
TAATGATTATAAATCAAGAATAAGACTAATCCCTGCCTATGCTGTTTTAAAAGACGGAACAAATCGAGCCTTTGCTTGGCGATCCGACAATGTTGGAAAAACTTGGCGATTATATAATATGTTTCCTTCGGAAGTAAATGTTAATGAAATGGCTTTTATTTGGACAAACAATGGCATACTTGCTCATCTCAGAAGTGATCAACATCCTTATATTATGGAATCTTGGTCTGAAGACGGAATTATATGGACATATCCAACTAATATATTTACCAATAGAGAATCCAATAAAAACATAATTGGTGGACCGCCTCATTTATTAAGATTAAATGATAATCGGATTTTATGCACTTATGGATATCGTTTTAATTCGGGAAAAGAAGAAAAAGATTGGAAAACTGGCATGGGAATACGAGCAACTATATCTGAAGACGAAGGAGAAACCTGGAATAATCCGATTATATTAAGAGGAGATGGGGGATTTTGTAGTAGTTTACATAAAAGAAAATTAAGAAATAAATTCAAATTGCCTCATCCTGGAAACGACGTAGGCTATCCCTATAGTATAGAACTTGATAATAAAGAAATCTTGACAGCTTATTACATAACTTGCGCTGATAGGATCACTGGAATTGAGGTAAGTAAATGGGAGGTTGAATAAGAAATGGAAAGAAAAATAAAAGGAAAAAAGTTGGCAATTTTATTTCATGAAACATATGAAAAACTTGCCCCAAAATTTAATTGGATAACTCGCGAAGCATCAAGAAATTTTGATGAAACTTCTGCAAATGGAAAGCTAATGATTGCTGTTTGTAATAAAATATTTGATCAAGTAGCAATTATTAAAAGAGATATAAAAACCGCTTGTGCAGACTATCATCCACAAATGCAGGGAAAACAAAACTTTTGTGAAACTTGTGGAGCAGATATTCGATTTGAATAAAAAAGGAATTGTTAAATGAATAGCATTAATAACAAGGAAATATTTTTGAGTGGAGGTAGTGGCAGTTTAGGCCAAGCATTAACTAAATTATTGCTTAAAAAATATAAGCCAAAAGGCATACGTATTTTCTCACGGGGAGAGTTGCTTCAGTGGGAAATGAAAAACAAATTTAATCAAAAATATCCAAATGCTCCTATATCCTATCTCATCGGAGATGTACGAGACAGAAAAAGAGTTGAACTCGCTACTAAAGGGGTGAATTTAATAATTCATTGTGCTGCATTAAAACAAGTTCCTGTAGGAGAAAATAATCCTCTTGAAACTATAAATACTAATATCATTGGGGCACAAAACATACTTTATGCAAGTCTCGAAAATAAAATAGAAAAAGTAATGGCAATCAGCAGTGATAAAAGTTGCTATCCCATCAACCTTTATGGTGCTACAAAATTAGTGGCAGAACGGTTATTCATCCAGGGAAATGTATATGCTGGAGGCAAAAGTCCAAAGTTTTCATGTGTTCGCTATGGCAATGTGCTTGGGTCGAGAGGATCAGTAATCCCTCTATTTCAAAAACAATATAAAGAAACTGGTACAGTTACAATTACAGATCCCCAAATGACAAGATTTTGGATCAGTTTAAATCAAGTAGCAGGCTTTGTTCTTAAATCGATTGAGGAAATGGCAGGAGGTGAAATTTTTATTCCTAAAATGCCAAGTGCACATATTACTGAAATCCTCACAGCAGTTATTCCAGGCCAACATAAAATTAAATATACTGGAATTAAGCCGGGTGAAAAGTTACACGAAACTTTGATTACAAAAGAGGAAAGTTTGAAAGTAAAAGAAAATGATAATCGATATATAATAGATCCTGAAGAAGTTTTATCTTCAGAGTCATGGGAATATAGGAGCGATAATAACAAAAAGTGGCTTGATTATAAGGCCATAAGAAAGATGATAGAAGATGGGTAAATATAATGATCCAATTCTTATTGATAGTGATATTATTTGCTGGTTTGATAATCAAGAAGATATCAATGGCAAGAATTTTTGTAAAAGAATTAATGAAGTACTTCGGCTACAAATGTATAAAGAAGTATTAATATTAAGTGAAGAGAGGCTTAATAAAGAACTAAAAATGTTTGTAGATAAAGGATAACTAATGAAAGTTTTACAAATAAAAATAAATCAATCTTTAAAAATACCAATTAATATTGATAATATTGAAATTAAGGAAATCATGATAAATTCTCACGTTGTTGTTCCAATAAAAAAGGAAGTTAAAATAAATAATTCAGATATTCTTTGGGTTGATATAATAAATAAAAATATAACAGAATTAGATGTTCACAGAATTCAAGATAATTTAAACAATTTCTTTCCGGAAAATCAAATAATTTTTATACCTGAAGGTCATAAATTAAGATTAAATATAAAGGATAAATCATGAAAAAAAGAATCACACTAAAACCAGCAACGATGGATGATGCAGCTATTCTTTTGCAATGGCGTAATGATTCAGAAACAAGAAAAGCAAGTCATGATGAAGAAGAAATAGATGAATTTGATCACATAACTTTTTGGCTGCCTAAAATTCTCAAAAATCCCAATAGAAAACTATTTATTGCCTGGGAAAAGATAACAAATAATGATGATCTTGAATATGATAAAATCTCTATTGTTCAGCCTATCGGAACTGTGAGAATTGATTATAATATAATACAAAATGATTATGAATTATCATGGACTGTTGCTCCAGAAGCAAGAGGCAAAGACATTGGCAGATCAATAGTTACTATGGTAGCAAGTCAATATAAAGATAAAAATATTCGAGCAGAAATAAGATGGGATAATATTGCAAGTATTAAAATTGCAGAATATATTGGAATGAAAATAAAAAGACATTATGGCAAAGATGAAATTTTTTATTATTTTCGGGAGGGAAAACCAAATGGTTAATGAAATTGAATTTAGACAGAATGAAACTACAGAAATTTTTACTGAAGTTTATTTAAAAGAGGAATATAATATATATTTAGAATGCATTAAACATGAAACATATTTAAAATTTAGAATATTTTCTGGAGATAGTCTCTATTTTCAGGTTTTCCCATGTGAAAAATGCTTAGAAGAAGCGATTGAAAAGGCCTCGCTTGAAAAAGCCAGAATCATAATTAATAAAATAATTGAGGAAACAGATGATTAAAAAAAATTTTATCTTGGCTTCTTTGATTTGCCTATAGATGAAAACACAGGCTATAGAAAATGTCCTGAATGCAATAAAATAGGAGTTATAACATATTTTTCTGACAATAATAGCGAAATTACAGCTCATTGTCGATTTTGTACTTGGGTTGTTGTTGTGGGAAATATTAACCAACCTAATATTCTAAAAAAGGAAATTAAATGATTAAATTATATGAAACAAAAGATTTTTATGTTCGACCATTTATTAAAGAAGATATTACAGATGAATATTTAGCATGGTTTCATGATCCAGAAGTTACTCGACATACTTCGCATGGATTATATGGATATACAAAAGAACAAGCATTGAAATTTTTTGAATATGCAAAAAAATCAGGAGATGTTATTTGGGCGATAATCAGTACAGATATTAAAACTGGTACTCTCACACGTTATAATATTTTTGGAGAAAAAATAATAGTACCCTCTTCTATTATAGAATATTACATTGGCAATGTTTCTTTACAAAATATCAATCAAATAAACAGAACTGCTGAATTCGCCGGAATTATCGGAAACAAAAAATATTGGGGTAAAGGTATTGGAACAAAAGCTATAAGATTATTATTTAATCATGGGTTTAACAAATTAAACCTTAATAAAATATATTTAGGAACTGCAGTAACAAATATTGGAATGATGAATATTGCTAAAAAATTAGGAATGCGAGTTGAAGGAGAATTAATTAATCATGTTTTTTTAGAGGGGAAATATATTAATATATATCAATTTGGAATTTTGAAAGAGGAGTGGAAATGGACAAAACAGAAAAAATTCTAAATCAAGTTCAAGAAATTAGGGCAAATAATAATAAAAATTGGATGGCAATCTTGAAATTAGCTTTTAAATATGCTCCAAAAGAGGCTAAAGCAATAATGAAAAATATTACAGATTGTGATCAAGAAATTAATGAATTAACAAGGAGGTTGGCTGAATGATTATCTGTGCATACGTTGATATCTGGGGACATTTGCTGAGGATCCCGAAGAAGAGTATAGAAAAATAGAGAGAGAATTTAAAAAGATAATCAAAAAAGATTTTTTCTTTAAAACAGACATACTCCCCCATGACCTGGAAAACCAAAAAGTTGATATTTACATTATTGATTTTGGGGGTATGTTGCCCGGATGTGAAGATATGATACTTTCACATTTTAGAGAATTGGTCAAACAAATACAGGAAAAACCAAATACGTTATTTATCATTTATTCTGTAATGACTCAGGGGTGGTATAAGGAGGCCATTGAAAGGTACGCCCCAGAACTGAAAGAAGATTTTAATGTATTATTTTTCATGGATTCGGATTACGAAGAAAAATTAAAAAAGTGGATAGAAAAATGAAACAAAACTCAATTCTAAAGAATAACCTCGAAATCCTGAAAGAAATAAATCCGGCATTAATAGATTGGCTCAAAAAAGAAAAATCTGTTGATTGGATTCAGGAAATTAAAAGCCAAAATGGTGATGATAATTTACTGATCAAATCCGGTAGCCAATACTATCCGGCCTATTCAATGAAAAGTCCTACCAGAGAAGCTCTAAAGGCCATTAAAACGATGAATTTATACAAGGAAGACATTAGTGTTCTCCTTGGAATTGGCCTCGGATATCTCACCAATGAAATATTAATTAAAATGGAAAAGGGGCATAGGATTGTCGTTATTGAACCAGTAGCGAGAATCTTAGAATTAGCATTAAGCAAGTTCAATTTTACTAAATATTTTAAAGATGGTAAGCTTCTTTTAGTAACTCCTGGCGGAGATGATATAGCAAAGAAACTGTCTTTTGCATTACAATTTTTGAGTAATGAATCAGTAATAAATGCTTGGCCATTTACAATTGAACTTTATACCAAAAAAAGACCAGATGAATATGGCGATTTAACAAAATTAACTTCAGATATTTTAAATCAAATCCTTTGTAATACTGGCACTATCGCAGGGGCAGCAGGAGGGATCATTGCCGATAATGATATGGTATGCCTTCCATATTTAATTAGATGCAGAGGAGTTGCAGAATTAAAGGATTTATACAAAGACAAGCCTGCTATATTAGTTTCTACTGGTCCTTCATTAGCAAAGAATATTCATCATTTAATCGATCTAAAAGACAAGGTAATTATTATTTGTGTTGGGCAGGCCATCAGGCCTTTGCTTGCTTATGGAATTAAACCAGATTTTGCCTGTACGGTTGATTTTGGGGAAGTTAATTATGTTCACTTTAAAGGCCTCATGGATTGTGGAATTCCTTTAGTAACAATCAATAGGACATATGCTCCTTTAATTCGTGATTGGCAAGGGCCCAAATTTGTAGCTGCAACTCCAGTACCAGGCTTCGAGAAAATGGCAACTGGAATATTGACGGATAAAGGTTTTGTAGAATCTGGTGGATCTGTAGCTCATTTATGTTTTGGCCTTGCTAAATTATTAGGATGTAATCCTATTGTTTTCATTGGGCAGGATCTATCACTTGGTGAAACTTCACATATTGCTTTGGCCGATGCAGGGGGAGAGGTTCTGGTTGGAGAAGATGGTTTGATAAGGTGGAAAGTTTCTGATCAGCGATGTCATCTTCATGGCGATACCTTGCATGGGATGGGGCAAGTAGTTTATGTTCCTGGCTATTATGGAGGCTACGTTATGACCAACACTGGTTTGGCAAGTTTTTTGACAGTATTCCAAGATATGGTCGAAAGGCATTTGAAAGGAGAATGAAAAATAAAAAAGGAGAATGAAAAATGGAAATGTACAAAGGAATTAATGAAAAAGGTGAAATAATTTGGCATGAAGAAAATCGAATAAAAGTAGTCAAGGCTATAGTTAAATTCATTACTGAACTATGCCCAGATTTAGGGCCATATCACATAGCAAGTTTAAGTGGTGAAATTCAAGGTAGAATGGAATCAATTCATTATGAACAAATGAGGAAAATAGAAGAAAAAAATAAAGAAAGAAAAGGACAAGAAAAAATAAAAATGATGTGTACTGGAGGCAATCCTGTTTTAGATTTATTAGATGAATGTATCAAAAACAATAAATAATTAATAAAAAGGAGAAAAGAAAATGGAAATGCGTGAAATGAGAAAAGATTTAAACAAGAAAAGGCAAATCTAAAAGGAAATACTATTTTAGATTCTCATGATGAATATATAAGAGAAACAAAAAATAAATAATTTATTTTATTTTTTTGCTTGACTTTCTTTATTTCATTATTATGTTATAGATATTGATAATCTTGGGTTGCCTCACCGGAGAGGTCAAGGGTTGGTGTCCTGTGAACATCAGCCCAAACCCAAGAAAGGAGAATTGAATGCAGCAAAAAAATGAAGCTCCATTATGCGCTTGTGGATGTAAAGAAAGAGTTAAATGGAATAAAATCTATAAAAAATGGGAAGAATATTTATATAACCATCGAAAAAGAACAAAAAAATTTTGGATTATTCCAAAAGGAAATCCACCATTATGTATTTGTGGTTGTAACGAAAAGGTCAATTGGAACAAAAGCCTTAAAAAATGGAATAAATATCTACATAATCATCATGGGGGAGGTAAAAGTTGCCTTGGTTTATCTGAAAGATTGAAAGGGAAAGGCAATCCTAATTATGGCAAAGGCAAAATTATTAAAGAAAAAAGAGGAGAACCTCCTTTTTGTGCTTGTGAATGCGAGAAAAAAGTAAAATGGAATAATAGCGGCTGGAAATGGAATAAATATATATATGGCCATAAAGTACAAAAGATAGATAAATCAAATTGGATAAGGATACCTTGTTATATTTGTAAAAAAGATGTGTATCGTTTAAAATCTGAAATAATAAGAAGAAAAACAAAATATTTTTATTGTAGTACAAAATGTTGTGGGATAGCAAGAACTCAACAAAATACAATTAAAGTTTTTTGTTCATGGTGCAATAAATCTAAAAATCTACTAAAAAAAAGATTAAAACTTAATTGTAAAAACTATTTTTGCAATGCTAAATGTAGGGGTAAATATCAAAAAGGAAGAAAACATTCTGAAGAAACAAAAAAGAAAATAGCTAAAAACCACGCTAATTTTTCTGGTAAAAATCATCCTAATTATGGGAAACAAGGAATAGAAAATCCTAAATGGAAAGGAGGAGTAGGCAATTATTCAAACTTACAAAAATTTTCTAAAAAGTGGAATTGTACAATAGAACAAGCAAGAAAAAGATGCAGAAAATTATTTGATAATAATATAGTACAAACAGTCAAGGAGATTGAACAATGCAAAACATTAACCAGCATGTAGAATTAATACGAAATCTTAAAAACAAATCTAATGGTTCTCTTTTAAAAATTTATGAAACATTAAGTACAATAGAAGAAACCAATGCATGGAAATCAAAAAATTATTACAAAGATCAAAATACTTTTGATTTCAAACAATACAGCAAAATGGCATTTGATTCTTTCATCAAAGAAGTTTTTGGCATTACTCAAATCCAATTTGGACAGATGGAGGAAATTGTATCTCTTGATAATGGAAAAGAACTATTTCTTAAACATGGTCGCTCAAATATGGTTACATATTATCACAGTACTGATGAAGAAAGAAAGGCCATTCTAAATGTATTTGAAAAAAAACCTAATAGGGTTTCTCCATTCAGTACAATTAAAAGAGAACTATATCCAAATATCAAAAAAGCAGAATCTAATGTCATTAATCCCTGGAAAGAAAAATATGAAAAACTAAAGAAAGAATATGATGATTATAAAAAGAAAGTTGAATTTATTTTAGGCAATCTTAAAAAAGTAGCATAATAACATGGAATTGTTTTTAGTAATTGTGCTGGGAGTGTTTTTACTCTCACTTATAATAATGATCATTGATGTCATTTTTTTCTGGTAAAAAATGAATAAATATAAAACATTAAGATTTGGCAATCATCGAATTGCCCATATCTTTAATCCAAAAACCAAAAAGATTTTATGTAATTCAAACTGGAGTATAAATATATTCAAAAAAGGCAATTATGATTGCACTATATCTGGAAAAAATAGCAATTTTAACGGAGGCTATACTCTTGGAAAATTCAATAAAACAATATTATCTGCTAAAGAAATAATAGAAAATCACAAAAAGAATAAGAAAAAATGGATGTGTCAAGGATGTATTAAATTATTAGAAAGGAGAATGAATAATGTTTAATAAAAAATTGAAAGAAAAAATTAAAAAATTATTAAAAGAAAATAATATTACACAGGTTAAAATATCAGAAATTTTTAATGTAACTCCACAAGCTATATATCAAATCAAAAAAGGGGCAAATTAGGCATGGATATAAAAAAGAAAATAATCTTGAACAGCACTGAAGGAGGTGCCAAAATAAAAGGTACAATTCAACTTTCTTTAAAGGAGGTCATTGAAAAATATTGTCAAGAACCAATAGATAAATCTATAATAAAACCTCTTTTGTCTCCTGCTGATGATGGGGATAGTCTTATTAAAAAAGTCATTCCTTTGCTTAAAAATGATATTGATGGATTAAATGAAATTATTACTAATGGTCGAAAAGGAATTGCTGTTAGTCATGGAATAAAAACATTAATTAGCAGGCCTGAATACACTAAATTGCTTCCTAAAAAACAAAGAATTTTATTCGATAAATTAAATAAGGAAGCAACAAAAGAAGGACAAGGAAATCCAACTATAATTACTCAATTATTTTTTCTAAAGGTAATTAAGAAATTACAAAGATCCAGATTAAAAACCATAATGATAATGTCCCATAAAAATTTTACTTTTTCAGAATCAGCTCATATTGCCGCTATTAAAAATCATTTAATAAATGTTGCCGTTTACGGAGCCAGCCGCCAAATACAAACAAGAGATTTAAAAGTTGATTCAGGGATTAATCATTTTTTAATGAATCAAAAAGATGCAATAATCAGAACAGAACGCAATATGATTATTTTAAAAGCAGCTAAAACCGCTGCTGAATCTTTGGAAAAATCCTATAAAAAAACATTAAAGCTCCTGAAGAAATATCATAAAACAAAAGATGAAAGTTTATTAACCTCTTCTAAAATAGAACCAATTAATTTAGATGATGCAGAAGATTATTTTAAGGCTGGAAACTGGGCGCATCCTCTTTTAGATGCCAAAAAGATTCTTGAATCAGGCCATTGTGAATTAAAGCCGCAATTAAGTAATTCTTCTAAATCATATTTGGCATCTACTAAATATGATTTACTTCAGGCATGTGAAGTTCATGATAAAGCACTAAAAATGAAACAAGAAGCAATCCAAAAAGCTAAAAAAGATGAAACAAAATATCACGATAAAATGACTAAACTGGTCAAATATAACGATCTTCTTGAACAAGCTAAAGATGCCGGCAGATTAGATAAAGATTTTGATAAGGCATTGAAACTAATGAAAGAAGCAATTAAGCTAATGCCAGAAGAGCAAGAAGCTCGATGGGGTTTGGCTTCTGCGCTTCATCATACAAATCAATTAAAAGAATCAGAAAAGGAATATCGTAAACTTGTAAAAGATTTTCCTGACAAATATCTTTATCAATTTGAATTAGGGCAGGTATTATTAAGAGATAATCAATTGCAAGAGGGACTAAAAGAAATTGGTGAAGTCATGAAAAAGACAGAAGAGTTTGACAATTTTCTTGCCCGGCTTGGCGATATATACCTTGAAGGGAATATGTATGAAGAAGCACTTATTGTATATACTTCATATTTGAAGAAATTTCCATTTGATTTTAAAATATGGACTAAAAAGGGAACTTGTTTAACTGCATTAAACAGACCTAAATTAGCTGAAAAAGCATATCAAAAGGCATTAGAGATTAAGCCGGATCTTAAAACTTAATCCTTCTTATTCTTAGCCAACCAATAAGTAATCCTTGCATGTTTTTCTTCCAAATCAAGAAATCTACCTAATGCTGCCTTTAATTGATTAATTGTTGTTGCAGCAGCCCCATCAGCCCTAATTGAATCAAGCTCACTTTCTATTGCTGCCCATGACGGCAGATTATCAATAATATCCTGTTCTTTTTGAGCTTCATCTAATATTGTTTGTGCATTTGGTGTAATATCCCCTAATTCAAGATCTATAAGTTCTTCTGTTACTTCATCAAACTTTTGAACTTCAGGATCAACCGCAGTATCTAATGGGAATAAATGCAACCCCGTATCAGGATATCTTATTGACATCCTTATCAAGTGTTCTGCCATAGTCGAATCATCCGGTGTTTGGCCTAGATCCACCTTGCCCTGCTCTCTAATCCAGCCAGGAAATGGATTTGTTTTTTCATATATCACATAAACTTGTTTTGCCATTTTTTCTCCTTATATACCATTTGAAAATTTCCAGCCTTCAGTAGTACAAGCAATTTTTGCAGTATCTGACACAGTTGCTTTTAGTTCTATAATTTGTGTGCTATCTGTAATCACTTCATGGGTTGTATGAGGGTTTACTACTTGAGCCGCTCCAATTCTATGCCCCGTTGCTCCTGATTGACCATTTGTACGCCAATCCCAAAAACCGTTAGCTACAGACAAAGTAAAAGCGGCTATCCCCAACGTTGTAAATTTAGGAATTATTAATGCCCCGATATCGGTAAACGCATCATCAATATCAATTGCCGCTTGATTTTCAATTCCGTCTGCAAAATTCACTTTATTCCCATCATGAAAAAATTCTAAAATTGCAGATGCTCCAGATGTCCGAACTGCAAAAATACACCGATCTGATCCATTATACCACCCTCTTTTGACTGGATTAAAAGTTGGTTCTGTTATACTATCTGTAAATTCAGCAGCAGTTAATAAATTACTGCCGAGTATTATAATAGCACTATTATCAATATATAAATATGACCAATCTGAAGCGGCTAAAGCTGTAAAAGTATATGTTAATTCACTATCCCAATATACCATTTGACCAGATGTTCCTTCGTGATTATATGTTCCAGCACCAATATATATTTCGTCGGCATCTTTCCACCGAAATTTAGATCGAACTAAACTTCCGAGCAATGATCCTTGTGTTGCTAATAAAGAAATTGCCGCTAATAACTGATTGCCTGTTTCTGTAGCTGCTGTCTTTAATGTTAATCCAGCTCCTTCAATTGCATTACGAAGTTCGTTTTGAACAGCATTCATCCAATCTTCTTCAGCAGCAGTCCCCGGAGGCCCATTGGTAAATAAATTACTACTATTATTTGCTCCTTCTGTCTTATGCACAATATACCTCCTTTATATTCCGGTAACTGCCCAATTTCCAGTACCATCAAAACGCCATTTATAAATACTGGGATATGTTACAGTTATTGAACCAATAACATAACCTAATATTCCAACAGTACTATTGCTATCTCCAACAGTTGGGTCCATACTTGCGGAAACAGATACGGCAGCAGATTGTAAAAAAACCGGCTTGCCAATAAATCCGCTCAATCTTGA
>SDBV01011241.1_pt1 | contig 11627 bp, 3 predicted proteins | sample 2277081 | NCBI WGS metagenome assembly SDBV01 (sample SAMN10402039, study PRJNA504765) | marine sediment metagenome | isolation source: marine sediment core GS10_PC15, 223 cmbsf | place: Arctic Ocean: Southern Knipovich Ridge | collected 2010
CCGTTGCAGAAACATGGTCGGTGCTCGCACGCACCGTTGCAGAAACATGGTCGGTGCGTGCAAGCACACACCCTACGGCACTATACCTTATCCCCCCTATCGGACTGCATGGATTCCTATAAGTGGAAAACTTGTTAAAATCGAAGTTTTGGGAACGAAACTACTATTTGAACTGTCTGATTTAGAGGCCAGAGTTTTGCTTGACAGGGGTGTACTACCCACGATAGAGTGAGGGAAGGAGAGGCTATCGACTCCGCCGTTTTCACTCATCTTTGATCTACCAATGTCGGGTATGGGAGTTGCCAGCAAAGGACTGCAAATCTTTGTGTGGCTCCGCCCTAAATTGGAACAGAGGAAAGGACCGCGCCATGGCCAGAAGTGACGCCGTCTGGGGTATTGATATTGGACAATATTCGTTGAAGGCGCTGCGCTGTCGGCCGGGCGACCAGCCTGGCCGCATAGTTGCCGTTGCGTTCGACTTCATATCCTACCCCAAAATACTCAGCCAACCGGGCGCAAATCCTGAAGAGCTTATCTCCGAAGCGCTTGCGCAATTTCTTTCCCGCAATTCGGTGCGGGGCGACCGCGTTGCCATTTCCGTTTCGGGACAGAACGGTTTAGCGCGATTCATCAAGCTTCCGCCGGTGGAATCGAAGAAGATTCCCGATATCGTGCGCTACGAAGCCCGCCAACAGATCCCCTTCGATCTGGACGACGTCGTCTGGGACTACCAGCAAATGGGCGGCGGCGCCGAAGAAGAGGGTTTCGTGCTGGAAACCGAGATCGGTCTGTTCGCCATGAAACGCGACCAGGTTTTCCGCGCTCTGGAACCGTTTACGACCGCGGGCATCGACGTGGACATTGTGCAGTTGACGCCGCTTGCGCTTTACAACTACGTGCTCTTCGACCAGATGAACGATCTGCCTCCGGCCGACGAGTACGACCCCGACAACCCGCCGCCTTCGCTGCTGGTTCTGTCGTTGGGCACCGACTCCACGGATCTGGTAGTGACCAACGGCTACCGTGTCTGGCAGCGGAGCATTCCCATCGGCGGCAACCATTTCACCAAGGCACTGACCAAAGAACTGAAGCTGACCTTCGCCAAGGCCGAACATCTCAAGTGCAATGCCACGGCCGCGCAAGACCCCAAGGCCTTGTTCCAGGCCATGCGCCCGGTCTTCAACGATCTGTTGACGGAGATCCAGCGTTCGATAGGCTACTTCAGCAGCATCGACCGCAACGCCACGATCGAAAAAGTCGTGGCCCTGGGCGGCGCCATGAAAATGCCCGGCCTGCGGCGATATCTGGCCCAAAGCTTGGGCATAGAGGTCGTCCGCATCGATTCCTTCCGCGGTCTCAGCGGCACCGAGGTACTCGGCGCGCCGGCTTTCAAAGACAACCTGGTTTCCTACGCGGTCAGCTACGGCCTGGCCGTTCAGGGCTTGAATGCGGGACGTGGCGTTCTGACCACGAACCTCCTGCCGCGGGAGATCGTCAAAGACCGCTTCATCCAGAGCAAGAAACCGTGGGCCATCGCGGCAGCCGCCGTTTTGATGCTGGGCTTCACCATCAGCTACGGCAGTTCGTCGATCGCCCTGAGCGGCGTGCAAGACCCGGCATTCAAGGCGGCTCAAACCAAGTGCAGCGACGTGGCCGAGCGATCGCGACAACTCAAAAGCGAGGAGGAAACGGCCAAGACCAATCTCAAGGCGATCGACGATATCGGCCAACACCTCATCGGCAACGTCGAAAACCGCATTGTTTGGCTGGAACTGATTCGAGCCGTCAACGAGTGTCTTCCCCACGAGAAGGAAGACGAAGCGGCCAAGGACGCCGCGGACGCACAGCCCGAAAAACCGCGCAAAGGCATCATGGAACGCAACGAGTTGCACATCACCAGCTTCGAGTGCCAGCGCCTGCCGTCGGCCGATGCTTGGATTGCGGCCGTTAAGAAAAGCGGTTGGTATCAACCGTCTGAAGAAGAATTGGCAATAGAAGCAGCTAACAAAGCGGCCATGGGCGACGACCCCATGGGCAACCCCGGCATGGGCGACGGAACTATGGCCGGCGGCATGGGCATGGGTGGTGGAGCAATGCCGGGCATGGGAGGCGGTGCAATGCCAGGCTCTATGGGTGGTGGAGCAATGCCAGGCATGGGTATGGAGGGCATGGGAGGCATGGGTATGGAGGGCATGGGAGGCATGGGCATGGGCGGCATGGGTATGGACGGCATGGGCGGCATGGGTATGGACGGCGGTATGACCGCCAAGCAGAAAGACGTGTGGATCATCCAACTAACGGGCTACCACTATCACAACCGCAAAGAGGCCTCCGGAGACCAGGGTGCCCAATATGTCCGCGATACACTCGTTCGCAACCTGCAGGAAATGGGCGTCTATCTTCCCACGGGAAACAAAGAGGACAACGAGAGCGGCGAGAAGAAGCTGGAACTGGTCTCCATGAAGGAACTGGGAGTCAGCTACCCGGTGCTGGTGAACCCCGGCAATCCTTATGACGAGAAAGTCATTGACCGCGACGCCGAGGCCGAGGCCAACGAAGACGCCGCCGCGGCAGGCGCCGGGCTGGGCGGCGGAAAAATGGGCCGTGGCCTTGCCGGCATGGGGATGCCCGGCGGAGAAATGAGCATGGGCGCAATGGGCGGCGCCGGCATGGGCGCAATGCAAAACAGGAAACTGATTACGCTGCGGCGATTCGATTTCGTAGTTCAATTCTGTTGGCACCCCACGCCACCCACCGTGCGTCACCAGACGAAGAAAAAGCTGGAAGAAGCAAAGGCCGAAAGCGGTCAATTCGGCGACGAAATTCCGGGCCCGACTCCGTAACAAGGAAGAGAACCATGGACAAAGTTAAAATCGTTCTGGCCGGTCTGAAAAAGTACCATTTCTGGGTTCTTTGCCTGCTGGTCATCGTCTTCGGGTTTATCGTATGGAACATAGCCACGGCCGATCTGAGCAAACAATACACCCAGCACAAGAGCAAGCTCGACAGCGCGCTGCAGTCGGCGCATGCCATTGCCGGCGAGACCGATCATCCCAACGACAAAACCAACAAGTTGTTGGGCGAGCGCAACAAAGATCAGCGTCAGAAGGTTTGGGAGAGTTGGACGGCGCTCTACGAAAAGCAGAAAAAAGAAAATCCCTGGCCCAAACCGCCGATCCTAAGCCGTGAATTTCTCGACAAAATAAAATCTCTCGATCACGATGATCCAATCCCCAGAAGGTATCGGGAAATGTATTCGTACTTCATCGAGCAGTACATCCCCACGCTTTTCAAGATCGTCGACTATCGCCATAGCGAGGAAATCGAGGAGGAGAGTGCCGACGGTTCCGCCGCCGCGGCTGCAAAGAGGCCAGCGGCGACAGGCATGCGCGGCATGGGTGGCGGTGGAATGCCCGGTATGGGCATGGCCGCCGGAACGGACGGCAGCCGCTACCGCATCGTAGGCATTGTCGACTGGAACCAATCCGACCGCGAGAGAATTTGGCGCAGCTTTTCCTGGCCGGGCTCCCCCACCACAATCCAACTTCGCATGGCCCAGGAAGACATCTGGGTATATGAAGCCTTGCTGAGAATTATCAAAGCCACCAACGAAGGCGCTACCAGCCATTACAACGCCGCTATTAAAAAGATAGGAGCCTTGGAGATCGGCCAATCAGCGGCCGCCGCCGTCTCCTCCGGCGGAATAAATCTGGCGGCTGCCGTAACTGCCGGAATGGGCGGCGGAATGCCCGGCGGAATGCCCGGCGGAATGGGCGGCGGAATGGGCGGCGGAATGGGCGGCAGAATGGGCGGCAGAATGGGCGGCGGTATGGGTGGCGGAATGCCCATGCGCGGTGGCGGGATGCCCGGCGGGATGGGCGGCGGAATGCCCATGCGCGGTGGGGGAATGGGTGGCGGAATGGGTGGTATGCCCGGCGGAATGCCTGGCGGAATGGGTGGCGGAATGGGTGCTATGCCCGGCGGAATGCTTGGCGGAATGGGCGGCGAAATGGGTGCTATGCCCGGCGGAATGGGTGGCGAAATGGGTGGCATGCCCGGCGGAATGGGCGACATGGGCATGGGCGGACCGCCGCTAGATCCCAAAGACCAGTTCGTGCTGGATGCCCGTTACGTGAACCAAAACAAAAGGCCGATTATGGCTACCGAGGAACATCCTTACGCCGAATTCAAGATGATGCCCATCCGCATGAGCCTCTTAATGGACCAGCGGAAGATCCCCAAACTCTTGGTCGAATGCGCCAATTCGACCATGCCCGTCGAGGTACAGCGAATTCGAATCAATCCTTCCGAAGGCATCGGCCCCAGCGCGGGCGGCGGCATGGGAGGCATGGGCATGGGCATGGGCATGGGCATGGGCGGCGGAATGCCGGGTGGCGGAATGGAAGGCGGCATGATGGGTCCCATGGGCGGCGGCCGACCAAGCCGAGGCATGGGCGGCAGAATGCTGGGCGGTGGAATGCCGGGCGGTGGAATGCCGGGCGGTGGAATGCCGCGCGAAATGGGAATGAGCGGCGGAAGAGGCCTTGGCACGAGAGGCGCAATGGGCACCGGCATCGAAACCGAGGAAGTCAATCTTCAGGAAGTGCCCGTTGAAATCGTGGGAATTATATACATTTACAACCCGCCCGCCCTCGCAAAAGTCGGTACCGGGACCGCCATGGACGAACCCACGGCAATGCCGGGCGAGCCGGCAGCACCGGCGGCAACGATACCGCCTGGAGCAACACCGCCCGCGGCAGAGGCAACGGTACCGCCCGCGGTAACGCCGCCTGCGGCAACAACGCCGGCAACAGACGAAGCCACGGAAAACAGGAGCCGAACCAATGAAAATTAAAATGAAGTTCGACAAAAAGGCCGCGCTGCGATTGCTCGTCCAATATGGAGAGCGGGCCGTGTTCGCCTGCGTGGTGCTCTGTTTTCTTTTTTTCGTATACAAATCATTTGCCCGCGAGCGGTATGAAAAAACTCCGCGGGATCTGATAAATGCCGCCGACAACGCCGTCAAGGCCATAGAACGCACCGAGACCTCATCGACTCTCGACGATACAGACGAGGATCGAGACTATGGCGAAATCATCGAACGCATCAGCGGCAAAATCCACGAAGGGCCCTATGCCACAACAATCCCCCTCAATCCGCCGATTTTCCAGCCGCGCAGCAAACGCGGATTGCCCAAGCTTTTTACCGTAGAGGCCCTGCGGGGCGCGTCCGGCGTGGGCCGCTTCGACGACGGCATGGGCGGCGCCGCACGAATGATAGGCGTGGGTGCAATGCGCGGCAGGGGCGGCTTTGATGGCGGCCATGACGCCGGACGCGACGAAGAATTCGATCCGCTGGGCCGCCGCTGGGTGATGCTCACCGGGTTGGTGGATCTGAAAAAGCAAACCGAAGCTTACAAAGAGTGCTTCAAGGACGTGGTCTGGAAGAACCCGCAAACGGACCGAATGCCCATGTACTATGCTTTCTGGGTCGAACGGGCCGAGCTTACGGACTCCGACAGCGAAGAGAATCTGCAATGGAAACAGCCCTACAAAAGGCTTGGCAGCGAAAAAAGAAAATGCGGCGGCGCTTCCGGGGGCGGAGCCAACGGAACCTATGTGGCAAGCAATTTCATCCATTCGGAACTGACCTTTCCGGTGCCCAGGCTTACCGACCGCGATTGGGACGATGCGGTTGCCCATCCGCCCGAGATTCCGTTGCTTAATTACGACGACCAGATCATGACCAACCTGAGGGATCCTCGACAAGAAGAGGAAGAATTCGACCCGGACGATCCGGGCGCCGGGCTGCTCCGCACGCCAGGAAGAGTCGGCGGTAGAATGGGCATGGCTATGCCCGGCGGCATGGGTATGGAAGGCGGCATGGGCATTCCCGGCGGCATGGGCGGTCGATTCGCTCCTGGCGCTCGTGGCGGCAGGGGCCGACTGGGCATGAACGCAAAAGAGCTTTCGCCCTATCTCCTCTTCCGCTTCATCGACCTCAACGTCGAACCCGGCAAGCAGTATCGTTATCGCGTGCGCATCGCATTTCTCAATCCCAACTTCAAAGTAGAGCCGCGATTCTTGATTCCCGAACTGCAACAAGTGATTGCGGCCGACAAGGCCCGCGATCCCAGTAAGAAGAAGGAGTGGAAGTTTTTCATTAACTCGGACTGGAGCGAGCCCTCCGACGCGATCGCCGTACCGCGCGACGACCAGTTACTGCTGGCCAAGGTCATCCCCTCGAAAAAATCCGAGCCCAAGGCCAAGGTCATGGCCGTTCACTGGGACATGCAAGACGGCGTGGAAGTCGCCGACGATTTCGACGAAATTCGCCGCGGCATGGTGGCCAACTTCCTCGACCATGAGGTCAAAGCCCCGGCGAACAATCTCCGCCCGGGCAGGGGTGCAATGATGGGCGGACCAGGCATGGAAGGAATGAGAGGTCCCGGAGGCATGGGCGAAGGCGGCTTGGGCGGAAGAGCGACCGCAAAAAATAAAAAAGATAAACGCCGGCCCAAAAAAGCCCGAAAAACCGGCGGTGGAAACGATCTGCTCGGAGGCGGTCCCAATAATATCAGACGCGGCGGCGGTGCATGGGCAGTGGCCGACAGACAACCCCAAAAAGTTGATTTCAAAACCGAATGCCTGGTGCTCGACCTTCGCGGCGGTCGAAGACTAGCCGGCAAGAATCGCGATCTTAACGAACCGGGCGAGATCCTTCTGCTGGACCCCGACGGCAATCTGCTTGTGCGAAACGACGTCGCCGATTTCGACACGTACCTAAAGCATAAATACCCATCCAAACGCGACCTTAGGCGCGGAGCCCGACGAGGCGGCATGATGGGTCCAGGCATGATGGAAGGCGGCATGATGCCAGGCGGCCGTGGCGGACCCATGGGACTATAAGTAGTAAAGTAGGGTGCGTCCGCGACGCACCAGATCTCCACGTTCTGCCCTCTGCCCTCTAATATACCCATTAAAACACGCGACGTTCCGTGGCTCGTCACGGACGCACCATACGTATCTTACCCAGTCGCCGGGTGTTGATCGCCAAACAACACTATCGGGGCACCTTCTTTCGAATGGCTTTTCCTGAAAATAACCGTCGATTGCGGTTTTTCGCCGGAAGTGACCTTGACCGGTCCGGGCCATGACGGTATTTATCCCGCTCTCTTCTACCAAATCACTGAAAATCCATTCAAAGAACCAAATGCGATTGGCACTTGGCTGGCGACAGGTGTGTCGGCGTCACGTGAGCGAGCGGTCCCAAGCGGAAGAGAATTGAATTGGTACCGAATTGCGTGATCGTCACCACCGATGCAGGTGAAGCCAACCGGCGTTCCGCCGATCGCAGCGGGAAACCTGCGAGTCTCGAACGAAGAGGAGAATCGTTTTGAAAACGACCACTCGAACCTTAATCGGCCTGATAGCTTTGCTGGTGTGTCTGCAAGTGACATCCGCAAGCGCGGCGCCGTTGTCATTTGCCACCGAGGCAGTCCTCGGTCCACTCGCCACTACACAAACATCGCCGGCCAAGGAGCTTTCCGAATCGGAAAAACGTAGCCGCTCGGACGATTTACTCAGGCGCGCTCGAGGGGCCATGTCTGAAGGCCGATTGGATGTGGCTGAGCGTTTGGCCGGCCAGGCCGAGGCACTGGGCGCCCGCTACAATCCGCTCAATCCCCTCAGCGATACGCCGGCCAAACTGCGGCGCGAACTGAAGCGGAAGCAAGCGGCCGCCGCCGGCAAGGTCACTGGCCCCTCGCGATTCTTCTCCATGCTTCCCTTCGGAAAGAAACGGGCAAAGGCATCTGCCGCCGATCCCTTCAAGTCGGCGGCATCCACCACCTTGCAGGACTCTACCCCTGAAGTTACGCCGCTGCCTCCGGTTGACGATTCGGCCATCTTGCCCACAGCCGCGCTTGCCAAGGCCCAACCCGCCGTAACGCAGACCGCCAAGACGCAACTGTCGGCCGGCGGCTCGCCCGGTTTCGCCAATGTCAGCGGGACGATGACACCCAAAGCCACTCCCACAAACGCCGCTACCACAAACGCCACTACCGCGGGTCGCGCCAAGAGCGATAACCTCATCCTCAACGCACGCCGAGCACTGGCCCTTGGCGATGTTAAGCGTGCAAGCAAGCTTGTCGACCGAGCCAAGATTTATCGAATCAGCTATGGCCCCAGCGACGACACGCCCTTCTTGGTGGAGACGGCTGTTAAAAAATACGCCGACCTGGAAGCCCAAAAGCCCGCTCGCAAGGGCACCGAATCCTTCAGACAATCCAAGGTTCGCCTGATGATGGAACAGGCGGGAGCTTTGCTCAAGTGGAATGATTTTGACGAAGCCGAACGGCTGGCCCATCAGGCTGCCGCCCAAGGCGTCAGTTTCAGCCCCGTAGAAACCAATCCTCAACTGTTGCTCCAGCGCATAGCCAAAGCCCGCCGGCAAGCCCGCTCGCCACGGGCGGCGCCCTTGGCCTCCAAGGCCGTTGCCGCCAGCACCAACGTCAGCCCAAGCTTTAGTCGTGCTGCAAATAAATCGCCCACTTCGCCCGCCACGCGACAGGAAATGAATCGTCTCCTCCACGGGGCACGGTCGGCACTTGCCGCGGGCAATATCCAACAAGCTGATATGCTGGCCAAGGCAGCCGTCAACCTGCAAATCCCCGAGGCCATGTTCGCCCCGGGCGAAGATCGGCCGGGACTCGTGCTTCTGGACATCCAAAGGGCACGCAACGCGGCCGCTTCCGGTGTTGTACAGGCTAGTGTAAACTTTGCCGCGGCGGCCACAGGAGTAGCGCCCCATGGGCATCAAGCCGCCCGAGCCTACTACAACCCCGCCAGCGACCAGACTCGCAACGTACCAGCGTCTTATCAACCCTTGCTGGCTCAAAACGGTCCCACACCGGTGCCGCCACGACCGCCTGCGACGTCTGCCGAGGCAAATCCCGGTTCGGCCAATCCCCAGCATCCCGCCACACAGCCTCCCGCCCAAAGCTTGGGCATGAAGCTGTTCCAGCAAGGCGAAGCGGCCCTTAGCGGCGGCGACGGTAAAAAAGCCATGGACTTCTTCAAGAAAGCGTCCGTTTATCGCCAGCAACTCGATCCGCTCACGGCCCAACGCCTCCAGGATCGGCTGCTACTTCTTTCGCAACCAAACGCCAAGACTCCCACGCCACCCACCCGCACACTGGCTGAAGAGACCACCTCCAAACAGCAGATTCTGGCTCGACAGGTGCTCAACGATGTCGTGCGACAAGAAAACCTCGCCGCCAAGCTCCGCCAGAGCGATCCGCTGGGCGGGCTGAAGATTCTCGAAGAAAGCCGCGCATCAGTCGAGAAAGCCGGGCTGGAACCCACCGCTCGAACGGCTCTGCTGGCGAAAGTCGACCGCGGCATTGCCGAGATGAAACAATTCATCGACGACAATCACGCCCGAATCGAACTCACCGACCGCAACCGCGCGGTTCTGGCGGCAATCGACCGCGACAAAAAGCACGAACTCTTCGTCCAGGACAAGCTGGCTGATATGGTCGAGCAATACAACCAGAAAATGGAAGAGCAGTCTTACGCCGAAGCCGAGATCATCGCCAAGAGGGCTGTCGAGTTGGCTCCCGATAACTTAACCGCCCGACAACTATTGCTAAACGCAAAGTTTATCCGCCGATTCCAGAACAACCGGTCTTTGATCGCCGCCAAGGAAGCCGGATTCCTCGACCAGCTTATGTCGGTGGATGAGTCTTCGATCGGATTCGACGACCGCCTTCCCATTCGTTTTCCAGACGGCTGGAGCGAGCTTACCGGACGGCGTGGCCGTCTGGTCGAAAAATATCGGCCTGCCCGCTCCGCACGCGAAGTCGAGATCGAGCAGAAGCTGAAGACACCCGTTTCGGTCCGTTTCGACGCTGCCCCCTTGAGCCTGGTGCTGGAGCAACTGGCGCAGTTGGCCCAGGTCAATCTCTTCCTCGACCCCCAAGGCCTGCAGGAAGAGGGCGTCTCCACCGACACCCCGGTATCAATAAATCTGCAAAGCGATATTTCCCTGCGAAGTGCTCTGAATCTCATCCTTGATCCTTTGCACCTCAACTATGTCGTCAAGGACGAGGTCCTGAAAATCACCAGCGAACAATACCGCGCCGGCAATTTGTACACCAGGCCTTACAACGTGGCCGATCTGGTCATTCCCATCCCCAATTTCGTGCCCAACTCGCGCATGGGCATGGCAGGAGCATATAACGACGGCATCAGCCGTGTGGGCTTCGGCGGCTCGAGCACCTTCGCCGGCGGCACGTCTCCGATGGGATTTTTAGCCGCTAACAATGCCCAAGGCGGCAACGTCCCGGCGGGCGTTTTGGCCCAGTCCGGAATGCCTCCGGGCAGTGGCGGCATGGCCGGCGGCGGAACCATGCCCATGGGTTTCGGGCCCGGCGGCCTGGGCGGCGGATCGCAGGCTGATTTCGACAGCCTCATCGAGCTGATTACCACCACCATTTCTCCCGAATCGTGGACAGAGGTCGGTGGTGAAGGTTCCATCTCTCCATACGAAAACAACCTCACGCTGGTTGTCAGCCAAACCCAAGAGGTCCACGAAGATATCGTCGACCTGCTCGAACAGCTTCGCCGCTTGCAAGACCTGCAAGTCACCATCGAGGTGCGATTCATCACCCTCAACGACAACTTCTTCGAACGCATCGGCGTCGATTTCGACTTCGACATCGACGACAACATCGACCGTGCCTACCAGGTCTTCGGTCGAGTTATCGAGGACGGCGATGGCGACGAGCAGAACGGCGCGCTTGATCCGGACCGAAACGTCACCGACGTCGACCACGACCGCAGCGTGGTCGTGGGCATGTCGGCGCCGGGCATCTTCTCGGCCGACCTCGACATCCCCTTCACACAAAACAGCTTCGGGCTGGCCATTCCGCAGTTCGGCGGTTTCGACGCCAGTGCCGGGGCATCACTGGGCTTCGCCATCCTCAGCGACATCGAAGCATACTTCTTCATCAATGCCGCCCAGGGCGACAAACGAACCAACGTTTTGCAAGCGCCAAAGGTCACGCTCTTCAACGGCCAACAGGCCACCATCTCCGACTCCTCGCAAAAACCGTTCGTGATGGGCCTTATCCCCGTTGTGGGCGACTTCGCGGTGGCGCAACAGCCGGTCATCGTAATCCTCAGCGAAGGCACCTCGCTGACCGTGCAGGCGGTGGTTTCAGCCGACCGCCGCTTCGTGCGATTGACGGTTATACCCTTCTTCAGCAGTATCGGCCAAGTCGACACCTTCAGCTTCACCGGCCAAACGTCGTCGACCTCCGATACGTCCACCGAAGGTCCACAGACAACTCCGGATGATTCCACCAGGGTCAATAATGTCCAGAGCAGCAACGTCGTGGCCTCCACGGTACAGTTGCCGACCTACTCCTTCGTGACCGTTACCACCACCGTCAGCGTCCCCGACGGCGGCACGGTTCTGCTGGGCGGCATCAAGCGCCTTAGCGAAGGACGCAACGAATTCGGCACGCCCATGCTCGACAAGATCCCCTATATCAGCCGCCTCTTCCGCAACGTCGCCATCGGACGCGAAACGCAAAGCCTGATGATGATGGTTACGCCGCGAAT
>SDBV01011242.1_pt1 | contig 11627 bp, 8 predicted proteins | sample 2277081 | NCBI WGS metagenome assembly SDBV01 (sample SAMN10402039, study PRJNA504765) | marine sediment metagenome | isolation source: marine sediment core GS10_PC15, 223 cmbsf | place: Arctic Ocean: Southern Knipovich Ridge | collected 2010
CTATAAACGGGCGGAGATTAAAGACGTCCTTGCACATCTTAAGCTGCTGATAAATCCAGACGATCAGGTCGCGTTTGACAGGATAATCAATATACCGCACAGGGGCATCGGCAAGACGTCCCACACCAGGCTGAAGGATTGGGCGAAGGCCGGGGGAAAGCATCTACTCGACGCGAGCGCCGATGAAATCGCCGGGATACGAGGCAAGGCGGCCAAGGGACTCTGCTCATTCGCCGGGATGTTCTCACGGCTGAAGCGTCTCCCTGAATATCCGGTTGCCGCCCTGATGACGGCGGTACTTGCCGAGACCAAGTACGTCTCGTACCTGGAGGAATCACTGGGCGAAAGGGCCCTTGAGAAGATGGCAAACGTTGACGAACTGGTGAACGCGGCGGAGGAATACGACCGGGAGAACCCGGAGGGTTCACTGAGCGACTTTCTGGAGCGGGTTGCCCTTGTGCAGGACATAGACACCTGGGATAGCGGGGCCGACGCGGTAGCGTTGATGACACTGCACGCGGCAAAGGGCCTCGAGTTCCCGGTAGTATTCATATGCGGGCTTGAGGAGGGTTTATTGCCGCATACCCAGTCAATGCAAACCGAGGCAGAGGTCGAGGAAGAACGGCGGTTGTTCTTTGTGGGCATCACAAGGGCCGAGGAGGAACTTGTCATCACATACGTAAGAAGGCGCTCACGGTTCGGGACGGTCGTGCCCGCACTGCCGTCACGATTTCTTGAGGAACTTCCGAAAGACGTTGTAACGGAAGAAGACAAGACGTCCACATACGTTGGCCTGATACGTGAGCATGCGTCTGAGTATGACCCTGTGCGCTATCACGCCGACGAATTGCCCGTTGACAGCAACGTCCCCACGCCCGGTGAACGTGTCAGGCATCCCAGTTTCGGAGTCGGACAGGTGATAGAGATACAGGGCTACGGACAGTCACTAATGGCTGTAGTGGATTTCCGGGCGGGCAGAAAGACCCTGCTACTGGAATATGCCCGGCTGCAGAGGCTGGGGTAAGACTAATGTCAGTAGATAGTTACTCCAGATAGCAGGTTGACAAACCGGCTTGAAGATGTATACTCGCTATATAAACGTTTATGTTTACTTGGAAGGACCTTATACAAAGGATGCTGTGGTATGAGAGGTACGCACACGTTATCTATAGTCCTGCTGTCCCTGGCCCTCTTCACTGGGGCTGCAAAAGAAGACATGGCGAAGGGTCTGAGCACGTTTGAGCGTTCGCTGACGGAGTGGATGCGCTCTATGGAAACATTGCACAGTAAGTTAGACGCGCTTGAAAAGAAGGTAGATAAAGGGCCGGGGGTAAGCCCCGAGCTTACCAACACACTTCGTGAGATAGCCGACAGCGTGGGAGAGCTGCACAAGAGCATGACAAAGTTTAATACGCGTCTAACCAGGATAGAAGACAGCCTGGGTGGGGCCGCCGCCGAGAACCCGATGATAACCTTTGGCCGTACACTGGACATACTTAAGAAAAACCTGGCCTCTCTGGGGAAGAAGCTGGATGACCAGGCGGCCCTGTCGGCAGTGCTTGCTAATAGATACGCCGATTTCATGAGGCCGCTGGACCCCATAAAAGAGACGCTGCGCAGACATAAGGAGAACCTCGACGACCTGACAAAGATGACGACCGACGACGGCAAAAAAATAGGTGCGCTGGAGTCTTTACTGGCAGACAGGTTGTCCGTTCTTGATGACTTTCTGAGTTCCACCGAAGCGCAGGGAAAAACGTTGGACATACTTGTCAAGAGGGTTGGAAACATAGAGAGTAACACCGGCATTACACCACCGGAGGAGCTGTTTACGGAGGCTGAGGCTGAAGAGGTGGCAATGGAGGCCGAAGCGGAAGCCGCCCGGCCGAAGACGCCTGAAGAAGAGGGATACGAAGGGGTTGGAGAAGGATTCTACGTCCGGGACGTCCGGTTTAAGCGTTTCGGGTCCTCGGCGAGGGTTACCGGCGAGATCAAGAACCTCTCAGACACAGACTACCAGATAGCCATCTTCAGCCTGATGGTCTACAACCTGGATAACGTGCTCGTGTCAGACCACGACTTCACTATTAAGGGCATAAAGAGGGGTGGGATTAAGACGTTCAGAGAGACCCTGACCGGAGCCGATCCGGGAAACATAAGTAAATACGTCGTACGCTTTAAGAGATCGACGCAATAACTTCTGTTGCCGGTTCGCCCCCGCGCCAACCCCCGTTTTTCAAGAGGTGCAATCTAGGGCTGCTCCGGTTCCGCTGCCGTACCTGCCTGCGCTTCATCCATCTCTCTAACACCGGTTATGATGTCACTCTCGAGCTTCTTTATTGAGGGCAGCGTCAACTCAGCGTTGGACATCTGGGCATCACCATCAATCATCTCCTGCAGGAGGAGTTCCATCCGCCGTATTACGGACTTCCTGAAGGTCTTCGAAAGGCGTTTGGGGTCTATCTCTTTTACGTCAGAGAGAAGCAGCTCATCGTCGTCATACAAATCAAACTCGACGTGTATCTTGTAAATCTTTACCGACAGGACCTTGTCCTTTTGCATTTGCGCGGCCAGGCAAGGGGGGCACATGATGGTTGGGGACCCAACGAGCCAGCTGCCCGTCGACAAATCCCACTTCAATGTGCCGTCAGGGCTTAAGGCGTACAGCTTGTTGTCTCCAGAGCCGACGTATATCGTCCCGTCGTCACCAATGGCGGGCGAAGAGCGTATCGCCTCTCCAGTCTTAAACTCCCATTCCTTCGCGCCGACCTGGTTTATCGCGTACAGGCTGCCGTCGATAGAGCCGACCAGAATCGTCCCGTCCTCGGCTATTATCGGGGACGATTCTATCATGTCCTTCGTCTGGAATTTCCATTTGAGGCGGCCCTTTTTAGTTATCGCATAAAGATGGCCGTCAAGGGAAGCCACGTAAATTGTGCCGTCTTCTCCTATTGCAGGGGTGGAAGTTATCTGCCACTCGGTACTGAACTTCCATTCCATCCTACCTTCACGGTCTAGCGCGTAAAGGTTACCGTCGCTGGAGCCAAGATAAATGGTGTCGTCTTCCCCGATAACGGCTGAGGAGCGCACCCAGTCGCCGGCGTTGAAACTCCACAGCAATATGCCTTCAGGGTGTAGCGCGTAAAGCTTGTAATCATCAGAGCCAATGTATATCGTCCCGTCGGTGCCTATTGTTGGAGAGGAATACAGGTTGTCTTCCATACGAAACGTCCACTTTAGCTCTCCGTCAGGATTGAGGGCAAAGAAGATGCTGCTGCCGCCTATGTATATATCGCCGTTCCTGGCCACGGTCGGAGAGTTATATATGGGCCAGCCGGTATTAAAGGTCCATTTTAATTCACCCTCCGGGCTGATTGCGTAGAGCTTATGGTCACCGGCACCTACGTAGATGCTCCCGTCCATTCCAAGTGCCGGGGTAGTCTCGATCCCCGCGCCAACCTTAAAACGCCACTTCAGGTCGCCGTCAGAGTCCACGGCATAAAGGTGCGCATCCAACGAGCCGACGTAAATTATGTTCGTTACGTCTTCAGGAGGTATGTTTGCCGCACCGCTCAGCAGTCCGGGATGCCGGACATTGCCGGTATGATGCAGGTCGCGCTGAAACATCGGCCACGGCGCCACTCCAGTCCTGGCATGGCAGATGTCTGAAAACGAAGGAAGCAAGATTAATGACAGGAAGAGGAGTAACGACGTATACCTATACATTATCCCTCCGCGTTCAAGGCTGGACGTATAAGAATGTGGGCAATCAGGTCTTCCGGGGCTATCCAGCGGAGCTATTACGCCTTGCCCCGGTAAGGTTGTGAACTTACCGCTCCTTTTCAGGTGCGGCACCGAACTTCAGGACCATCTCTTCTATGTCAAGCATGTCCACCCGTTGTGTGGTGAACTCCAAGTATCCCAGATTAATGTTCTTAGCGGCTTCAAGCGCCACTATCAGGTCTCCTCCGACGCCTATCATGGCGGCACGTCGCAGGTTCTCTCCCTCGGCCCTCGCCTTTCTGACAAGCAGGTCGCCGGCGGCTGCGCGCTCCTGGTAATAACGGTCCGCGCTGGCCTTTTTTTCAATCAGGTACTTGTTCGCGGCCGCCATAAGCTCAGCTATGCGCTGGTTTACCAGGGCATCGAGTATGGTGAACTTCGCTATCCTGTCACCTTCGATCCTCTCCACCCAGGCCTCGGTGTCTGCGTCAATAATGTTTGTAATACCCCTGTAATCCGCGGCTTTACCTTTTGATATATTGAGGAGGATGTCCAGCTCGGCCAGTTTGACGTTTTTAATCTTCCTGTCCAGTTTGGGGTCGAACTTGAGGTCCAGCAGTAGCACGTCAATTATGTCCAGGAAACGGGTGTCCATCCTTTTTTGAAGTTCTTTCAACGCCTGCTTTGCGCGCTTACGTTTTTCATACGGGTCGTACAGATGTTTCTCGGTCATTTTTCCGAAGACACTTCGGGCAACGTCGACGGTCTCGTTTTTGAGTATTATCTTATACCGGACCCTTTCTTTAACGGTCTTCTTGGCCTTCTTGGGTTCGTATGCGGCGGCGCCGGGACCCAGCAACTTTCTTAGCCTCCAGGCGGAGCCCCTGCGTATCTTGTACTTGATAATCAACTCTACACTTACGTCATAGTCGTCCATCGTCCTTACCTGAATCGGCTCCATGCGCCTGCCCGCTATCTTGTCGGTGGTCATGTTCAATGTCTGGACGGTTGCGTTATAGCGGTCCCAATAATCCACAATGGGGATGCCCCTGTGCCACCCGACAAAATAGTCCTGCTCGACAACACCCCGTGAGAAATCAGTGATTCCCACAGGCCATACCTTCGTCCACACACCAATCTCTTCCACGTAGACCTTGAATATGCAAAACGGGACCACGACACTGAAGAATATGATGAAGAATCCTATAGTACCGCCGTAGACGTATAAATCTTTCTTGGAAGCCATATGGTTATCTCACATTACGGTCTTACTTCGCCCGCAGCGGCGGCCGGCCTCTGGATTTCCAGTTCTCTTTCCCTCAGCAACTGTGGAATCTCTCTGTCAGCCTTCAGGACCGGTGTCCCCTGTATCTGCGCCTCTCTGAGCCTCTTGGCATACTCGAACTTGACAAGCTGGCGGCCTCCGGGTCGTTCAAGGGCACGGCGCAATGCAAGAACGCCTCCAGCCTCGGCCTTCTTCTCTGCAAGGACGGCTATTGACTGCTGCCTCAGCCTCTCAAACTCGGCGTCGCCCTCGATGGTGACCTTCCTGTAATAGGCGTCTGCGTCACGCCGCTTCTGCTCCGCCCTGGCGTCCGCCTCCAGTTCGCGCTTGTTAAGGTCACCCCTGTATCTAGATACCTCCGTGTCCATCCTCCTGCCTTCTTCAATCTTGACGCGCCTTCTGTTCTCCCTGGCCGCCTCGGCCCTGTCTATCTGCACCTCGACCTCTTTATCGGCAAGCCTTCTTGCCAGGATCTTTTCCCAGTACTCTTGATAGTAACGGTAGTCCAGCACGTTTATAGCGGTTATCTTGATGCCCCGGGGTTCTATGACGTCATTTATCTCTTTTATGGCCTGCTGCGCCTTTCTGTCGCGCTTGGCTGAATTCGGGAAGTCTTCAATCAGCAGTTCGCCCATATTGTATCTTAGTACGGCCCTAATGTAATCAAAGACCCATTTCACCTTATACGCATTTCCAGGACCGGAATCTTGAATAACAAAGGAGGCCATATCGGGAAGCATCACGTAGCGAATCAGGAGGTCCAGAGATACGTCACCGCCGTCTATGGACTTAACCCATAATGCGTTGCCCTTCGGGTAGTCAGGGGTAATATTGTCATAGGATAGGCGGAGAACCTGTTCTTCCTTGTCGAGTGTGTTGACATCCTGCAGGATGGGAATGTATATGATTACACCTGCACGGTCTATTCCCTTCACGCCCCCGGTAAGGTTGTTTACCACCACACCTACTTCAGAGGGCTTTACGGTGAAGTACCCCAGGTTTCTTACCACAAAGAAGGACCCTACACCCAGCGACACCATAATGGCGGATATTATGATTATCCACTTTACCGATATGCGTCGCCTGAACCTACGTCTACCCTCGAAGTCTTTTCGCATGGTTTCCTTCTAGGTTCCCAAGATAAAGACATGGATGTATTTTCCTAACATTCTATTATATAAGCAATAAACGCTGTGTCAATAAAAAATCAGGCCCATAATGGACTCTTTTGATAACCCCGCTGATTACTGGATTTTATGCATCCTTTTCTTCAGACCGGCTGAGTTTCTCCTTATATTCGTTCAGTTTATTTAGCGCTGCTATTGGCGTAAGTGCTGTGATGTCCAATGCCTGTAAATCATCAACCACCGCCTGGCCCTTCGGCGCGAATAGTGACAGCTGAATATTTTCCGTCTCTTTTGCGCTAAGCTGCCCCAATTTTGGCCTTTGGTGGACATCAAGCGCGTTCGCCTCTAGCTGTTCAAGGATCTTCCCGGCCTTTTTTACCACCTCTCTGGGGATTCCCGCCAGCCGGGCAACGTGGATGCCGTAGCTCTTGTCCGTACCGCCCTCCACTATCTTCCTCAGGAATATCACGTCATCACCCCACTCCTTTACGGCAACGTTGAAGTTCTTTACACCCGGCAGCAATTCCGCAAGACCGGTAAGCTCATGGTAATGAGTGGCAAACAGGGTCCTGGCACCGACGTTCTTGTAGATATATTCGGTCATCGCCCACGCAATGCTCAGGCCGTCAAACGTGCTTGTCCCCCTGCCTATCTCGTCAAGGATGATTAGACTGCGGGCCGTGGCGTTATTCAGGATATTTGCCGCCTCCTGCATCTCCACCATAAATGTGCTTTGCCCCCTGTGGAGCTCGTCTGAGGCCCCGATGCGCGTGAAGACCCTGTCCGCCACGCCGATTGTCGCCTTTTTCGCGGGGACGAAGCTGCCCATCTGGGCCATCAGCAACAGCAGCGCGACCTGCCTTATATACGTGCTCTTGCCGGCCATGTTAGGGCCCGTAATAATCATTACCTTTGTCGAAGTTTCATCCATCTCAACGCCGTTAGGCACAAAACTCCCCTTACCCATAGTCTTTTCCAGCACGGGGTGTCTGCCTTCCTCGACCAGCAGCTCGGCACCGTCGCAGATCTCGGGGCGGACGTAGCCGTTCTCCGCCGCTACCTGCGCCAGAGACAGCAATACGTCAAGTCGCGCAACGTTGCCGGCCACCCTCTGGAGCCGCGGCGTGTATCCGGCTACCTCAGACCTTATACGTTCAAATATCTGGTGCTCCAGTTCCCTGGCCCTCTCGTCGGCCGTCAGCACCCTTGACTCATAGTCCTTAAGCTCCGGCGTTATATAGCGTTCAGCGTTCTTCAGCGTCTGCTTGCGTATATACTCCTGAGGGACCCGGTCCTTGTGGGTATTTGTTATCTCTATGTAATACCCAAAGACCCTGTTGAAGTTTACCTTCAGGCTAGGTATGCCGGAACGCTTTATTTCATCGGCCTGATACCTGGCTATCCATTCCTTTCCGTCTCTGCGTATGCCCCTTAGCTCATCCAGTTCCGGACTGTAGCCCTCCCGTATCATGCCGCCCTCCCGAACGGTCTGGGGCGGGCTGTCGACCAGGGCGGTTGAGACCAGCACCCTTACCTCCTCAAGGTCCTCCAGGCCGCCGCCTATCGACAGCAACTCACCGGCCTTTACCGCCGCCAGCGTCTCTTTCAGCCTGGGCACGACGTCCAGCGAATTTTTTAGCGATACCAGGTCTCTCGCGTTCGAACGCCCTGAGCTGATGCGTGTAGATATGCGCTCTATGTCTGATATTTCCTTGAGGAGCGGGCGGAGGTTCTCGCGCAACAGGTGGTCGGCGTGCAACTCACCCACAGCCTGATGGCGAGACCTGATTCTGTCGGGAGACAATAACGGGAACAGTATCCATTCCTTGATGAGTCTCGCTCCCATCGGAGTACGGGTTCTGTCCAGTACCCACAGCAGCGAGCCCTCGGTCTGTCTTGTCCTGGCCGTCTCGGTCAGCTCAAGCCCCCTCTGTGTGGTGGCGTCAACCAGCACGAAGTCCTGCGTACTGAAGCGTTGCAGCCTGGCTATGTGGCCCAGGGAACCTTTCTGCGTCTCCTTGAGGTATTGCATTATGGCGCCGCCGGCCCCTATTGCCGGCCCAAGGGCCTCACACCCAAAGCCCTCAAGGCTGGACGTACCAAAGTGCTCGGTAAGCATCTTGTAGGCGGTGTCCCTTGAAAACTCCCAGGCCGGCCTGCGCGTCAGCGTAACATCAAGCCCCGCATTCAGGTCTGCGACAAGGGTGTCATCCCGCGCGTCCTCCGGTATCAGGCACTCCGACGGCCTGAGCCTGTGAAGCTGGTCCAACACCATGCCCGGTGGGATGTCCTCCACCTCAAACCTGCCGGTAGAAAGCTCCACCCACGAGAGGCCCGCCATTTCCCTGCCGGGGAGTATGCAGGCGAGATAGTTGCTTACCCTGTCTTCCAGGAGGTTCTCATCGGTAAGCGTTCCCGGGGTAATCACCCGTGTGATATCCCTGTCAACGACTCCTTTTGCTTCACTGGGGTCCTGCACCTGGTCACAGATGGCCACCTTGTGGCCCGCCTGCAAGAGCCGCCGGATGTAGGGCCCCGCCGCGTGATGTGGAAAGCCCGCCATAGGCACCGCCTTCTCTCCCTTGGAGCGGGACGTCAGCGCTATGCCCAGGACCCTGGAGGCTATCTTGGCGTCCCCATAGAACATCTCGTAGAAATCCCCCATGCGGAAGAACAACACCGAGTCCTTGTACCTCCCCTTCAAGGAATGGTACTGTCTCATCATAGGGCTCTGGTCCGTCGTACTTTTCATCATCATCGTTTGACCGGCTGTGTTGTTTACCCGGCATTAATCGTCTTACACGCCGGGAAGAAATATTTCCTCCCTGGTGGCGGCAGCCACTCCCAGTCGGGATTTTTCTGTATCATAATAAAACGCTGCCGATACCTCGTCGTCATCGTTGACCGCCTCAGACAAGGTCTCCTGTATCGCCTCAGGTGTGGCGTGAGAACTGTCCTCACCGATGTGATAGAGGTGGGTCTCACACTTACAATCAGAAGAACCGAAACCGATGAGCGGCACCCGGACGCCTTCCATGCGCGCTATGTACCCACCAAGCCTGCACTCCCACTCCTTCGGGGCGGCAAACGCCCATACGTACCTGACATGCGCGTGGGCAAGGAGATAGTCTATATGCCAGTGAAGTTTTTTTGTCGCGCCGGAAGGTCCGGAAAGGTGGCGCCGCAGCCGCTGATATAGGTTTCTCTGGGCGCTGCCGGTATAGAGGTAGAGACCGCGGGGGAACGGGTGCCTGCCCAGTGCGCCCACACGCAGCAGGCGCCGCCGTCGAAGTTCCGCCGCCAACAGATATACGCCACCGTTAAAAGGGAGTATACCGGCTAAAAACGGTGACGGGTATAAGGGAGGTTGTAACACACTCATATTTCGCCGGTTGAAGCGTGTTTCTTGTTTTTTTAGAACAACCGCAGCGGCCGTTCTTGTCCTTGCTAGAATAAATACAGAATCCCCCGGGAACAGGCGCCGGCGAGGCAGCGAATCAAAACGGCATGGTATTTTTCGCAGTCGCTATCTCTTCCGGACAACCATTCTCTCCTTCGCCCAGGCCGGGTCTGCCGGGGGTACTTCAATGATTTTTTCCGCGCCCTTCGCGCACACCTTGACCCTGACGCGCGGCATCTCCCTCTCCTTGCTGAAACGCGCCGTAAGCCGCGCCGCCACCTCAAGATTTTCATCGCTTAGCTCGCCCACAACCAGGCACAGAGGCCCCGTCGTGTCGGCCAGGTAGAGCTGTGCGTCACCCTCTCGCGTAAGGCCCTCGATTCTCTGGTTTTCGGCGTCGTCCCTGGCCACAACGGCCTTGGTCCGGTCGTTAAGCCTGAAATGTCTGCCCACCTTCAGCAGGTTCACGTCCCTCAGGTTGCAGTCAAGGTCGTGGTCAAACAACTCTTTTATCCTTACGGCAAAGCCGGGGTCGGTAAGCAGGCAGCCTCCGGCGGAGCAGGGATAGTCCTTGAGTTCAAAGACGTCAGCCAGCTGTATCTGCTCTTTCCTTGAGCGTCCCTTTATGGCCAGCAGTTTCTCCCTGTCTATAAGCCCCTCTTTTTCAGGGATAGTGGGCTCAAGATGCTTGGCGCAGAGAGGCCTTACGATAAGCCCCTCAAGGCCCGACTCTCGCTCAATCGTCTTCATCGCGACCTTACGCTGCGACATCGGCCTCTGACCCAGCACCTCGCCGGTCACTACGAATGAGGCCCCTATCTCTCTCATATATTCCCCCGCCATCCTGAACATGTTTATGCGGCAGTCAATACATGGGTTCATGTTCTTGCCGTAACCGTGCTTTGGTTTCTTGACAATCTTCACAAAACTGTCCGTTATGTTGAGCACCTTTATCGGTATGCCGAGCGCCTCTGACACCTTCCTGGCCTCAGACTTACAGTCACCGCCCCTGTTGCACAGGCAAAAGACGGTTGAGAAATTGAGGGCCACAATGTCAACCCCCTGCTCCTTCAACACGTTGATGGCCAGTGTGCTGTCCAGTCCTCCGGATAGCAGGGCCACGGCCTTGACCTTCTTCTCCGTCTCGCCGGGTGTTGTGCTAATTCGCGCCGTCTCAGCCGCAATCCCTGAAGCAGGGACTGACGCTGACGCTGAAGTGGAAGCTGAACTTGATGCCGATTCTGAGGCCGTGCCTGATAATGTATCTATCATAAAATCCTCACTTCTATGTCGTCGGAAACCAGCGTCCTGAACCGTTCAGCATCGGCCTCGCTGCCGACAATGTCACCGTAGTGCATGGGAACGGCAATCTTCGGCTTCATGCGGTTCACCGCCTCAGCGGCCTCCTCGGCCGTCATCACGTACGTGCCGCTTACCGGCACCAGCGCAACGTCTACGTCAAGCGAGTCCATCTCAGAGATACTGTCGGTGTCACCCGCGTGATAAATCCTCTTACCGCCCATCGTGACGACAAAGCCGACCCAGCTCGAATTCTTCGGGTGGAAGCTCTTGTTCGTATTATAGGCCGGCACGGCCTCGATGCTGACTCCATCGATTTCCACCGTATCGCCCGGTTTTACCACCATGACGTCACCCTTGAGCTTCCTGGCGGAGTCGGCGGTGGCTACAATCACGGTCTCATCAGTCGCAATCTTTTCAATGTCAGGAGGTGAACAGTGGTCGTAGTGTTCGTGCGTCACCAGGATTATGTTCGCCGGCTCCGCGTCTTCAAGCTTCCAGGGGTCTATGTATATGACCTTATCCCCCTTTATCTTCATGGAATCTCCCCAAGAATAGTACGCCAAAAAGACAGAAGAATCTGCCTCTGCTGGCGCAGAACGAAATTTGCCGACTATTTCACAGAATTTTCGTATCAAGAAATACGTAAATACCATAGAATTTGTTTGCATCTGTCTATGGTAAGTGTAAACTTGAGACAAATAGGTTTGGCATGTTAAGCATGTAACTGTCTAGTAATGAGTTATCCATCTCTGGTGGAAATACAGCCAAGCTTTTTTACACTACGTAGACA
>SDBV01011243.1_pt1 | contig 11627 bp, 10 predicted proteins | sample 2277081 | NCBI WGS metagenome assembly SDBV01 (sample SAMN10402039, study PRJNA504765) | marine sediment metagenome | isolation source: marine sediment core GS10_PC15, 223 cmbsf | place: Arctic Ocean: Southern Knipovich Ridge | collected 2010
CGCTTGTGGCTGCTGGGAAAGCGCGGCTGAACCAGCACGCCGTGCGACAGGCCGAGACTGGCGAGCATGGCGCGATAGTCGTCGAGCGTGGCTTCGTAGGCTGGCGCATAGCGCCGGCCCGGTGCGAGCGGCAGGCCGCTGACGAACACGTGCGCGTGGCTGTCGATGCCGGTGACCGGTTCCGTCGTCGCCATGCAGGAAAGAGGGGTACCGTTGGATAGCGTCATTCGTGAAGCTCAGGCTGCGGGTTCTTCGTTCAGTGTACGGCCACGCGTCTCCGGCAGCATCAGAATGGAAACCGCGACGATCGCATAGGCAATCGCGGCGTCGACGCCGATCGCAAATCCAAGCGAGAACTGCCCGGCGAGATGCCCGACCATGACGGGAAAACCGGCCGAGACGACCCGTCCAAAGTTATAGCAGAAGCCGACCCCGGTGCCGCGTGTGCCGCGCGGATACAGCTCGTTGAACAGGGCGCCCATGCTCGCCGGAATGCCCGCGGCGAAGAATCCAAGCGGAAAGCCCAACACCAGCATGGCCTCGTTCGACATCGGCAGGAACACATACACGATCACCATGGCCACACAGCAGACCGAGAACAGCAGAATGGTCTGGCGGCGTCCGATGGCGTCGAGCAACACCGAGGCGGCAAGGCAGCCGCAGAAAAACGCCAGGATGATCACCGCCAGGTATCCGCCGGTGCCGAGCACGGACAGATGCCGCTCGGTTTTCAGAAAGGTTGGCAGCCACGTCGTCAGTGCGGAATAGCCGCCATGCGCGCCCACGCCGAGCAGGCCGCCGATCAGCGTCATGCGCAGCACGTCGGGGGCGAAGATGGACAGGAGCGGGACGCGTTCGATTGCGCCGGTCTTGCCTTCATGAGGCGTCTTTGCGGTGCCGGCGGACGGCTCCTGGATATTGCGCCGGACATAGATGATGAGCAGGGCGGGCAGGATGCCGACGCCGAACATCACCCGCCAGCCGAGCGCCGGCGGCAGGAACGAGAACACGCCCGCATAGAGCAGCACGGCGGCAGCCCAGCCGACGGCCCATGCGCTTTGCACCGCGCCCATAGCCTTGCCGCGATGCTGGTTGCGGATCGTCTCGGCCATCAGCACCGCGCCGGCCGCCCATTCACCGCCGAAGCCGAAACCTTGCAGGGCCTTGAGCACGATGAACTGCGGAAAGTTTTGCGCGAAGGCCGAAAGCAGCGTGAAGATCGAAAACCAGGCGACCGTGACCTGCAAGGTCCGCACGCGCCCGAAGCGGTCCGCCGCCGCGCCGCAGATCCAGCCGCCCAGCGCCGATGCAACCAGCGTCACGCCGCTCACGAGACCTGCCTCGGTCTTGCTGATGCCCCATTCCGCGATGATGGCCGGAATCACGAGGCTGAACATCTGCACGTCGAGGGCGTCGAGCGCCCAGCCGCCGAAGCAGGCCCAGAAGGTATGCCGCTCGTTCTTCGATACGTCTCGATACCACGAAAACATTTGGACTCCGCGCGCCTTGTGCCGGCGTTGATGAAGGTTAAACCCCGAAAATTGAGTGATGTGCCTCGGGCGATCTGTTGCCGGTGACGGGCATGGCGATACCGATTGCCGGGCGAAGCAGGAAATCAGCGGATCTCTACCTCGTAGGAGAAGTGCTCGGCTGCGCCACGCGACAGGCGCCATTCGAGCGGCGCTCCGTCGTAGCCGAAGGCCACCCGTTCGATCACCACAATCGGGCTATGCGCCGGCACCTGTAACGTGGCGACATCCTCCTCACTGGCGGACTCGACAGTCAGACGTTCATCGGCCCGCGCCACCACGCGGGCGCAGCGCGCCTCGTAGAACGGGTAGAGCAGCGGACCGAACGCCTCGAGCTCGCACTCGGCGAGAGCAGCAAAGGGCTCGTACGGCAACCAGATCTGTTCGGCAACGATCGGCGTGCTGTCGATCAGGCGCAAGCGGGCGAGCCGGATCGCCTTGGCGCCGGCCTTCAGACCGAATCGGGCAATCACCGCTTTGGGTGCTCGCGTGACGACGCGCTCGAGAATGCGACTTTCGGGGACGCGCCGCTCACCGGTGGGCGAGTGGAAGCGGAAGAAGCGAAACAGCGACCTGTCGAAGGTGGCACGGCGCACAAAGGTGCCGCGCCCCTGAAAACGTTCAACCAGCCCTTCGCGCTCCAGCAGGTCGACGGCCTTGCGCACTGTGCCGACCGCGAGCCCATAAGCGGTTGCGAGTTCCTGTTCGGTGGGTAGCGGGTCGTGTGGCTGCCACTCGAGCGCGGCGATACGCGCGGCCAACTGGTCGCGCAAGCGGTGATACCTGGGAATGCGGTCATCCACGATCGTGTGGGGCGCGAGGGCCTGGGTGAATTCATATATATGTTTATATGAATCGTTTGCGATGGGCATTAGGGTTTGCCCTGGAATGGCTCGCGCATTTTTCCATATGTGGAAAAAATTTATGACGCATGGGAATCTGTTGTCCCTCTCCAAAGCACGCTCATATAGTCCCACCGAGCTCTGCAAGACTGCGGGCAGTTCAACGAACAAGGACGTCAACGTGCGCCATTACCAGAATTTCACCGACAACCACTTCAACGACTCGGACCGGGCGCCATCCATCGAAGTCTGCAACCCCGCAACCGGGGAGATCATCGCCGCTGTCGACAGCGCCAGCCCCGAAGACGCGGATCTGGCCGTTCAATGCGCGGCTGCCGCACAGAAAAAATGGCGGCGCATGCCTGCCGTCGAACGCGCGAAGGTGCTGCACCGCCTGGCCGATGCACTGCTTGCCCGCACCGATAACATCGCTCAGGCGCTTGCACTCGAATCCGGCAAGAGCCCCCAGCATGCCCGGGCCGAAGTCCAGTACGCAGCCGAAGTCACCCGCTATCACGCGGAGTGGGCGCGCCGCATCACGGGCGAGATCATCCCGAGCGACAACGTCGGCGAGAACCTGATGTTGTTCCGCGAACCGATTGGCGTCGTGGTGTGCCTGATCCCTTTCAATTCGCCCGTGTATACGCTGATGCGCAAGCTCGCCCCCGCGCTCATCACCGGCAACACGGTCGTCGTGCGGCCGAGCAGCTACACCCCGTGCTCGGCGCTGGAAATCGCCCGTGCCGTGCAGGACGCGAGCGTTCCGGCCGGCGTCATCAACATCATGGCGATGAACCATGTGGTGGCGGAGCAGATCTGTACGGCTCCGTCCGTTGGCATGATCACGTTGACCGGCAGCGTCGGCGCCGGCCGCAAGGTGCTCGAATACTCCCAGGTCAATATCGCCAAGGTGTCGCTCGAACTGGGCGGCAAGACGCCCGCCATCATCGAACCGGACGCCAGTCTTGAACAGGCAGCGGCCGATATCGTGCGCTCCAAGACCTCAAACTGCGGCCAGCTCTGCACCGCGGTTGAACGCGTCTATGTGCATGAGGAAGTCGCACCGAAACTCATCGCCCTGTTGCGCAACCGCATGCGCGAGCGTCAGTGGGGCGATCGCAGCAAGAGTCACGACTGGATGGGACCGCTGATCCACAACAACGCACGCCTGCACATTCACCAGATGGTGGAGCGGGCGATCGACGACGGCGCGGTGCTCGAATGCGGCGGCGTGATTCCGCAGGGCAAGGGCTTCTTCTATCCGCCGACGCTGCTCACCGGATGCCGCCAGGAGATGGAGATCATCCAGGAAGAAACGTTCGGGCCGGTACTGGGCGTGGTCACGTATCAGACGCTCGATGAAGCGCTGGACATGGCGAACGATCACCAGTTCGGGCTTGCCTCGATGATCTATAGCGAGAACCACCGCACGATCATGCGTGTGGCCAACGAGATCGAGGCGGGCGAATGCTACGTGAACCGTATCCCGGACGATCCGTATCAGGGGCACCACAGCGGCTGGAAGCGCTCGGGCATCGGCGGCGACGACGGCCAGCACGGCATGCTGGCGTTCACGCAGACGCGCCTCGTCGTGGTGCCGCACTGAGCCGTATCGTGAAGCTGGATTGAAAGACTGGGCGGGACGTACCTCTGCAAGGTACGTCCAGATAGCGCGGTTCTGGTTTGAAAAGGCACGAAATATTATAAGGATTACTTATAAAAACAAGGCGGATTACCCGCCAGGGTGAAAATTTTTCGAAGTTGTCATGCAGCACCGGCCTAACAGGCTGGTCACAAGTTATTCAATAAAGGAGACGCCATGACCGTAACAATCGAATCCCCTGAGCAGACTCTGGCAGAAACTTCTGCCAGTGGCTCCCCGTTAGTCCGCTATTTTCAGCTGGCCGTGCTGACGCTCGCAGCCGGGGCCCTGTATCCGCTGCTCTACCTGCGCCAGAATTTTGAAAACACGCTGCTGCAAGCGTTCCACATTACTGCCGACCAGCTCGGCGAGCTTTACTCGGTGCTGGGCATCGTCTATGTGATCACCTATATCCCCAGCGGCTGGCTGGCCGACCGCGTGAGCTCACGCTGGCTCGTCGTGTTCTCCCTGGGCGTCGTGGGCCTGCTTGGCCTCTGGTTCGCCACCTATCCTGAACCCTCGATGCTGCGCTGGATCTTTCTCGGCTGGGGGATCGCCGGCGGGCTGACATTCTGGTCGGCCATCCTGCGGGCCGTCAAGCTGCTGGGCACCGAACGCGAGCAGGGCCGCTTCTTCGGCATCCTCGACGGCGGCCGCGGTCTCACGGAAGCGGTGCTCGCCTCGATCGCGATAGCCATCTTCGCTCACTATGCGAGCCAGGCTCCGCAGGTATCGCTGCGTCCGGTGATCCACATGTACGCGTACACCTGCCTTGGGATCGGTGTGCTGGCCGGGTTGATCCTGCCGAGCGACCGGAACCGCACGCGTGGCTCCGGCGGCGCAGGGCAGGGCGCTTCCTCCGCCTTCGGCGATTTCTTCATGCTGGTCCGCATTCCGGAGATCTGGCTCATCAGTTTCATCGTGCTTGCGGGCTACCAGTTGCTGTGGGCCACGTTTTCCTTTTCCAGCTATATCCAGGAACACTTCTCGGCTTCGGCGGTACTCGCCGGCGAGCTGACCGTCATCAAGCTGTGGATGCGCCCGATCGGCGCTATCGGCGGAGGCTTCCTCGGCGACCGCTTCTCCAACGTCAATGTGCTGGGCGGCGGCATGCTTGCCGCGGCGATTGCCTGGATGCTGTTCGTGCTCGTACCCGCGTCGGTGCCTACGTGGCTGCTGGCTTGCTGCATCGTCGTGCTCGGGCTGATGACGTATTCGGTGCACGGCCTGTACTGGGCCATCATCGACCGCTGCCATGTCCCTGCACGGGTAACGGGCCTCGCGATCGGAATCATTTCGATGATCGGCCTCTCTCCGGACGTGTTCCTGCCGATGATCAGCTCGGCGATCTCGCACCGTTTCCCGGGTGTGCTCGGCACCCAGCTCTACTTCGTGTACATCGGCGTGTGCTGCCTCGTCGGCAGCGGCCTCGTGTATGTCTTCAGGAAGCGCACACAGCATTACCGCTTCCCGGGCCGCTGATTTCCGCTGCTCCGCAATACGGTTCAACTGTCACAAGCCTCAAGGCCAACCCATGAAAATTACCTCGCTTGAAACCTATGTCGTTGCCGTGCCGCCGCCGTATATCGGTGGCCGTTACTGGATCTTCGTGAAGCTGAAGACTGCGTGCGGCATCGAAGGGGTGGGCGAAGTCTACGCGGCGAGCTTCCACCCGAGCGTCATGGAAGCGGCCATCGCCGACGTCTATCAGCGCTACCTCGAAAACCACGATCCGCACCACATTGAGCGCTTTTTCCGCGAAGCCTATTCCAGCGGCTTCACACAGCGTCCCGACCTGAGCATGATGGGGATCGTAAGCGGCCTCGAAATGGCGTGCTGGGACATTATCGGCAAGGCGGCAAACAAGCCGGTCTACGAGCTGATCGGCGGCAAGGTGAACGAGCGCCTGCGCTCCTACACTTATCTGTATCCGAAGACGGCCGACGGCGAATACAGCCACGACTACGAGGACGTCGAGCTTTCCGTGCGCTGCGCCGTGGAATACGCGCAACAGGGCTTTACCGCGATCAAGTTCGATCCGGCCGGGCCCTACACCGCGTACTGCGGGCATCAGCTCAGCCTCGACCTGCTGGAGCTGTCGGCGAAGTTCTGCCGGCGTCTGCGCCAGGCGGTCGGCACCCAGTGTGATCTGATCTTCGGCACGCACGGCCAGATGACGCCATCGGCCGCCGTGCGGCTGGCACGCTACATCGAGCCCTACGACCCGCTGTGGTTCGAAGAGCCGGTTCCCCCGGGGCAAGCCGAGGCGATGGGGCGAGTCGCGCAGAAGACCAGCATCCCCGTGGCCACCGGCGAGCGCCTCACCACCAAATACGAGTTTTTCGACGTGCTGCGCAACAATGCCGCGTCGATCCTGCAGATGAACCTCGGTCGCGTGGGCGGGATTCTCGAAGCAAAGAAGATTGCCAGCCTTGCGGAGGTGCACTATGCGCAGATTGCGCCGCATCTCTACAACGGTCCGATCGGCGCCGCCGCGAGCATCCAGCTCGGCGTGGCGTCACCCAATTTCCTGATCCAGGAGAGCATCATGCGCTGGGAAGGCTTCCACGCCGAGATCCTGAAGAAGCCCATCGTGTGGGAAGACGGCTACATCATCCCGCCGACCGAGCCAGGCCTTGGCGTCGAACTCGATATGGATGTCGTCAGGGCTCATATGCCGTACACGAGCCGGCGTCTGCACCTGACGGTCTCGACGCAACCGTTTGACGTGAAGGCAGGACCGTCCGATAGCTGGAAGGCGCGCTACGCCGTCGACAAGGAATAGGCACCAGGGATGGAGGCAAACACCTTTGACTACATCATCGTCGGAGCCGGCTCGGCCGGCTGCATCCTCGCTGACCGCCTCAGTGAATCGGGGCGATTCCGGGTGCTGCTGCTCGAGGCCGGCAGCGCGGACAGATCCCTGTGGCTGCGCATGCCGCTCGGGTTCGCGAAGCTGTTCTACGACGCGAAGTACAACTGGCGCTATCAGACCTCGCCGCAGCGGGAACTGGCGGGCCAGCGCGTCTATACGCCGCGCGGCAAGGTGCTGGGCGGCTCAGGCTCGATCAACGCAATGATCTATGTGCGCGGCCAGCGGCAGGATTTCGACGACTGGGCCGCGCAGGGCAATCCCGGCTGGGGCTGGGACGACGTGCTGCCGTGGTTCAAGCGGCTGGAATCGCACCATGCGGGCGATACCGAATGGCATAGCAGCAGCGGCAAGATCAACATCACGCGTGATCCGGTGCATCCGATCTGCGAGGCGTTTTTCGAGGCATGCGCCACGCTGGGCTACCGCTCGAATGACGATTTCAACGGTGCGCGGCTCGAGGGCTACGGTGTCTACGATATCAACACCCGCAACGGACAACGGGATTCGTCGTGCACGGCCTACCTGCACCCCGCCATGAAGCGTGCGAATGTCGTGGTGCAGACGGATGCACTGGTGGAGCGCGTCCTGTTCGACCGGAACCGAAAGGCTACCGGCGTCAATGTGCTGATCAAGGGCCATAGGCAGCACTTCACTGCGCGCCGCGAAGTCATTCTGTCCGCCGGCGCCGTGGAAACGCCCAAACTGCTGCAGTGTTCGGGCGTCGGCAACGCGGCGCTTCTGACGCTGCACCAGATTCCCGTCGTTCACCCTATGCCGGCGGTTGGAGAGAACCTGCAGGATCATCTGTGCGCCTCGTACTACTACCGGGCGAACTGCCCGACCTTGAACGACGAGGTACGAAGCCTGCCCAAACAGGCTCGCGCCATGCTCCAGTACCTGTTCAGGCGCAAGGGCATATTGGCGACGACGGTCAAGGCCGGCGGCTTCCTGCGCACGAGCGGGGAGGAGACCGTGCCCAACGTGCAGTTGTACTTCAATCCGCTTTCGTATGTCCTGCCGGAATCGGGCGGCATGCCGCGCGTCGAGCCGTACTCCGGTTACACGATCTTTTTCGCGCCGTGCCGGCCGACAAGCCGCGGCACGATCCGGCTCACCAGCACCGATATTCACGCGGCGCCGCGCATCGATCCCAACTACCTGTCGACCGAGCACGACCGGGCCGAGGCAATTGCAGGCAGCAGGCTCGTGCGCGATCTGGCAGGGACGTCGTGCCTCAAACGGGTGACGGCCGAGGAAGTACGCCCGGCAGAAACCGTATCCGACGACAACAGCATGCTGCAGTTCTTCCGGGAGCAGAGCGGGTCGATCTACCACCTGTGCGGTTCGTGCGCGATGGGCAGCGACATGCAGCGCACGGTCGTGAACAGCCGGTTGCAGGTGCACGGCATGGCGAATCTGCGCGTGGTGGACGCCTCGGTGTTCCCGAACATCACCTCGGGCAACATCAATGCCCCTACGATGATGATTGCGGAAAGGGCGGCGAGCCTGATTCTGGAGAGTGCCGCCGCCTGATTCGTCCTGCGCAAGCCCGCTTTTGCAGGGTTGAAGACAGTGACCGTGGGCTAACACCCGCTAACACCCGCCAACTCCAGCGGCTGGACCGGCCAAAGCCGATAGAATACCCGTCGATGAACGCGCCCGACCCCTTACCCGTAGAGAAATCGAAGGCCCCGGCTGTAGACGGGGCCCTGGATATTCTGGAAACGCTGGTCCAGTCCACCTGGCCACTGACGCTTTCCGAAATCGCCGAACGCGTGAACCTTCCCGTGACAAGCTGCCACCGCATTATCGGAACGCTGCTACAGAGAGGGATGGTGGTGCGTGACCTGCGGCGCAAAAAGGCATATTGCGCGGGTGCGAGGCTCTTTCAGATGGCGTCCGCGGCGTACCTCCAGCAGCCGATCGTGCCGCTGTTCCATCCGATCGCAGACGTGCTGAAAAATGAACTGCACCAGACCGTGAACCTGAGCGTGCAGGCCGGTCCCCACGTGCTCGTGGTCGCGCAGGTTTCATGGCCGTTCGCCGAAACGTTCGGTGCCTACGTGGGCCTGTCCGATGTGCTTCATCAGTGCGCGGCGGGCAAGGCGCTCATGAGCATGCTTCCCGCGAGCGTGCAGAAGCACTACTGGAGCGAGTTCATTTCGACCCGCGTCACGCAGACCTCGCCCAATCTGCCCGGCGCGGACGAATGGCTGCACGAGCTGGCGGAAATCAGGCGCGTCGGCTATGCGTTGATTCGCTCGGACGTGGCTCCAGGTGTTTGTCATCTCGCCGCGCCGGTGCTTAACCGCCGCGGCGAACCGCTCGCCGCGATGAGTGTCTCTTTCGCTGCGCAGCAGGATGTGCGTCCGTACGTGACTCCGCTGATTCAGGCGACGTGGCAATTGGCGTCACGGCTGGGATAGCGGTTGCGGGTACGCAGCCCCCGTCGCGTGAGGTGGGGGCGTCGGAACCGCGCGTCACGGCTCAGCGCGGCAAGATTTTCTTGCGCGGATCGACACAGCGGCGCGGGTCGACCGGTTCGGACACGACGTGGCGGGCCGGCGCTTGCCGCGTTTCGACCAGTTCCCCGGCGAACTTGGCCACTTCGACCAGCAGTCCCAGCCCATCGGCGGATGCAAGGTAATCGAGACCAGGCGCTTCCCCGGTTTCCAGCTCGGAAATCACCAGTTCGGCGACCGGCTTGAGCACGTTTTCCTTCTGCTCCGGTGTCGGGTGAGGCGAGTGCGGCTTGAGTTTCGGCTTGATAGGCGCGTCCATGAAATCCCCTTTTTGCCTTGAAATCGGAAAGTTGACTTAATTTCGTATCAACCATATCATACGAAACAACACACCTTATCGTAACACATATGGCACCTGGCCTTGGACAAGCGCGGAGTGAGCTGATCGACCTGATGACGTCCACCGTCGGTCAACTGGTCGCCCGCCAGATAGACGCCGCGCACAACTATGCATCCGCGTCGCCCGACGTTCGCCTCATGGTGAGGGGAGTGGCGGCGCGCATGGCTGAACTGGTTCGAGCCATGAATCGGGATCAGATGGAAGCCTGCGACCCCGAGCTGAACACGTTCTTCCGCATGATGCCGTTTAGCGAAGCGATTCCGGTTGCGGTGGAGGTGGAGCTGAAGTGGCCGCATCACATTGAAACGCTGCCCGAGGCGAACCGGAGACTGAAGCTGATTCGCAAGGGCGGGGACTACGCGATGCTGTTCAGCGAACAGAAAATCGAAAGCGTTATCGCGCGAATTGGCCAGATGGAGCCCAGGCAATAGCATGCCCTACCTGCCATTTCCGATGCCGGAGCAGACCTTTCAGTCCTGCGTGGTCGAAGCCGAGGCGAAGTACCAGGTTCCCTCGTGCATCCTGCATGCGGTGCACGAGGTCGAATCCAGCGGCGACCTGAGGCCCGGTCTGGTGCGCTCGAACGGCAATGGCACGAAAGACTACGGCATTACGCAAATCAATACCGTCTGGATGAACTATTTCCAGAGAAAGTTTGGCATCACGGCGTCTGACTTTGCCAATAACGCATGTCTGGCAGTGAACGGCTCGGCATACATCATTCGCTACGAAATCAACGCTACCGGTAGCTTCTGGGCTGGGGTCGGCAACTACCATAGCCGCACGCCGGGCGAGCACGATCGCTACGTTCTGCGGGTGGCTCAACAGGCCGAGAGGTTCGGATGCCGGATCAGGTAAATAACCGCAGCTCGGCTCCGATCGTCGCGCTGGGGGTGGTCGTCGTGGTGTGCGCGGCCATGCTCCTCTGGCATCAGAAGCATGAAGCCATTGCGCGTCTCCTGCTGGTCTGGAAAGCATGGGAAGTCCTGCCGGTCGCGCACCTGTCGGGTGCGGCTGACGCGCTTCGCGGACGTATCGGGATCTATGCGCGGTACGCGGGCGTCATCACGTTCAAGGAATTGCTGGTGCTTGGATGGGAGGTCGGCGCGTTCTATCTCGTCATTCCAGTCACGCTGAGCATCGCTTTTGCATGGCGAGCCGCACGCCATCCGGTTGTTCGAGCCACCCGTGTCCATACCATCCAGTCGTTGCTCGAGGTCCAGAGCCGTAGCTTTTCTGCCGTTGCACCGGTTTTGCGCCGGGATCTGTCCAACGATAGCGCGCCGGAATGGGCGTCCTCGATGCACCCGGAGGAGTGGGTTGCTCAACATGGGCTGATCGTCAACGAACGGCTGGAGCTTGAGCGCACGCGTGAGCTGCTTGTGCGCCAGCTGGGCAAGCCGGTCAATGCGTTCACGCAGTTAAGCGACACTGAGAGGGCCTTGTTCGCGATCTTCGGCCTGCGGGTCTTCTTCAAGGACCTGGAGGCTTCGAAGGCGCTGGTGGACGCCCTGAACTACAGCGCGTCCAATGCCCAGTCGCGGCCGGATCTTGCACTTGCGCGCGAGGCGTTCGAGCGCTGCGCCCAGGCGAAACCGGCGCGAGACTGGCTGCGCAAGCATCCCTATCCGCGGACCTTGCTAATGGCGCTTCTGATCGAGTCCCGCCAACTGGGTGTGCTGCCGTCTTCGAATTTCATCTGGCTCAAGCCGCTCGATCGGGCACTCTGGTATCCGCTGAATACGGCGGGCCGGAAGGTGCCCTTCATGGAGTCGGCCGGCGTATTCAACCAGATGCAGGCCGAAGATGTCGCGTGGGATAACGACTGCGTTCTGACCGCGCCGCACGTTGACGACGCCGTCAAGGCACTGCAACGC
>SDBV01011244.1_pt1 | contig 11627 bp, 11 predicted proteins | sample 2277081 | NCBI WGS metagenome assembly SDBV01 (sample SAMN10402039, study PRJNA504765) | marine sediment metagenome | isolation source: marine sediment core GS10_PC15, 223 cmbsf | place: Arctic Ocean: Southern Knipovich Ridge | collected 2010
GAGGTCTTATACTCCTCGACCCTATGTGCCACGGATGTGAGTGCTTGCGTTAGTCGATGGCCCTTATGGGTGTTAGGATCACAATCGATAAACTCGTGTGCTGCTTCATTAGCAAACATAAAGCGGCGGTTCTTATAGTAGAGTATCCCGATTTTTCTTTCTGTACCTGCGCGCATAAAAGAACGGATACTCTCTTTATACTGATTGATTTCTTGATGTTTATGGTACAGCTCATCGGTAAGGGACTTATATCTTTGCTGGAGGGCTTCAAGTGTACTGTGAGTAACTATCGTGATGATATTGCTTAAGTACGTTGTAAATACGAGCATTTCATCGCGCTCTTTGTTGGTAAAGAGTGTACTGATGCGTGCATGACGGTCGATTATAATGTAAGCAATCATAGTCTCACGTTCATAAATCGGTAAGAATATATCAGCATGAATCGCATCTAAAAACTGAAGAATCTCCCCTTGTACTGGATCATTATCGTAGAAATGGCTGAAATGTATTTCATCTCGTATAAGGATTTTTAGGGAGCTGAACATCGTTAACAGGGTTTCGTTTTCTGTGGTCAGGAACGATTCTACGGTGGCCATTACTGCTGAGTTTTCTTTCAGTGGCGGCATGCCGTTAGTGGTTCCTTTCCTTCTTATATAGAGGGCCGTTTTTGACAAGGGAATATGGAATGCTCGTTTGTAGAATGTTTGTGTGAGGTGCCCAAGTTCATGCAGAGCAGTAGCATAACTTACCTGCTCAAGGATATCCTTAAATTGCACAAGAAAGTTAAAGGTATCATGAGATGCAACATCCTTTCGTATGTTAAGAAAACGAAATCCCATTATTTTTTTACTCAGGACATAGATGGCAATCGTGCTTAATATGGTTGTTATGGTAAATAGGAGGTACTTGTACGGGAAAATAAAGGGGACGAAGGTGCCCAAATAGGAGCAGTGGTGATTTGCCGTTTCCATGACTACGTACGGGATAAAAAAATACATAAGGTATTTTAGCTGATGAACGAGAATGATCGGAACTTCCTGTGAGCGGATTTTTTTAATAATGCTGTAGGCTACAGGAAGAAAGAGAAAAGGCAGATATATGAAAGCTACCTGTATAAGTTTCAGTTCAAAAAAGAGCGTTGTAGGGCTCGATGAGGGTATAGCGTAGTTAAAGAATGCAAGATAGGTAAAACAGGAGGCAAGAACTAGATTTATGCAGCCATTAACTAGATGCCATGGCCCAAACTTAATTTTTTTATTGAGTAAATACTCAAAAAAGAGTGCCAGTGCTTGATAATAGGTGATAAAAAATACCCAGTCGATCCGGCATAGTAGGGTAAACAGAGGAAAGTCTTCCTTTAATGCTAAAATACCTCTTAACAGGAGACCGCCCATAGGGCAGACCGTTGTCATGAGCGTGCCGAGTAAGAAGATCATCAGAAAAAGATGTAGGAGTCGGTGTTGCGGAGCCTTGAAAAAATAGCGTACACTCGAGCAGAGGAAAAAGAGCTTGCATGCGAAGGAGATTCCCATAGCTGCAAGCATGAGTTTTTTTGGCGTACATAGGGTGCTGACAATGTCTATAAATGCCATGTGCGGTATCCTTCTTAGTCTATAGCTGTAGTATAATTATTTTTTGCATAAATGTCAATTTGAATAGCTGCCTAGCGCTGAGATGGGGACTTTCAAGGGATATACCGAGCTTCAGTGGGATCCTATGCCGTCTGAATCCTGCAGAGGGCTCAGGAGCGGTTTGCAGCACGGCCTCAAATAGGCTACATTAAGAAGCAGGAGGCGCCTCATGGAAATGAAAGAACGGATCATAGCTATTCTTGCCCTTTTGAAAGAGGCTACCAAGGATATGCAAAAGCCTATGGTAACATTAATAGCTGAGGAATATGGGCGGGATCCTTTTCTTATTTTGATTTCCTGTCTCTTAAGCTTGCGGGCAAAGGACAAGGTTACCTATGGTATTAGCAAGGAGCTGTTTTCACGAGCACGAACACCTGCCGAGCTCATAAGGATCGATACAAGTGAGTTAGAAGAGCTTTTTTATACTTTAGGCTTTTATCGCAGAAAAGCACGACTGGTAAAAGAGGTAGCGAGGACGCTTATCGATACGTTCGGATCAAAGGTGCCCGGCACCGAGGAGGAGCTGCTTACTATTAAGGGGGTAGGACGCAAAACGGCAAATCTTGTGTTAGGTGAAGGTTTTGGTATTCCTGCAATTTGTGTCGACACGCATGTGCATCGGTTAGCCAATCGCTTAGGGTGGGTACAGACTACCGATCCTTATGATACAGAAAAGGCGCTTCAGCGCCTCGTGCCACAGGAATTTTGGATATCATTAAATCACTATCTTGTTATGTGGGGCCAGAATATCTGTGTTCCTCTCTCTCCCTGGTGCTCTCGCTGTGTATTACGCCCCTTATGCCCTCAGGTGGGGGTTACGAGGAAGCGATAATAACTTTTTCTAATTTTTGTTTGAGTTTTTGAAAGCGTCGTAAGATGTGGAAAGCACACCATCTTATTTCATGGAGGTTGGCTTGGTGTGATCTGAATTTTAACCATAAATGCTCTCGATGGTGACCCGCTATTAATCCTCCAATTACAAATAATAAGCCTAAAAATTGGTTGAAGAAATGGTTGCGTACATACTGAGATGCTGCAGAAGAATCAAGGAAACATATCATCATCCCAATCACCCCAATATCCATTAGTATCTTGTGAGATGGAAGATAGTGTCCTAAGGTTACCATGGCTTTCTCTCTAACCGGTGCCTGGGAGTAGTAGTGGTGAATAAGCTTTTGCAGATATCTCATGTCCATAATATGAGTTTTGATCTTATTTTGTTCTATCTTGAGCACCTCTCTTTTTCTTGTGCGATTATCTATAGCTAGAGCTGCCGAATTTATGGATGGGCGTATGTCCGGAAACCTTCTGGAGTTTGCATCAAAACTATCGAGTAGCTCCCTGCAAAGATTGCGTATATCCTGTATATGGGCAGAATGCTGGCTGAATTTGTGGCTGTATACAATGGATGTAAAAGCATTCTTGATTTTGGTGTCTATCTCAGATGAATGAGTTGTTTTCAAATATTTGTCGATGAAGTGGGGAATTTCATCAACAAGGGGCGTATCTTCAATCTCAAGAAGAAGAGCATTTACAATATTTGTATAGCATGAATAATCTAGATTGAAGTGGCGTGCTAGCCTGTTAAGAAAGGCGTTATTACCGGGTAATTCTTGGGCAATCTGGTTCCATACTTCTGCTGGAAGGCATTCTATAGTAGTAAGAGCTGTGGTTGTTTCTTCCATTGCTTGGGATGAAATGGGTGTAGCTGCCATTAATAATAGGGCGAAAATGAGGAAAGTTTTTTTGATGTTCATGCCATCTCCCAGTATGTGTTCTATGCAAATTATTAATTGTTGTTTTTAACAATTGTCAACGCATATAATTTCTATGGGAAAATTCCCTGCTTGGAACTGATTATCTTCTTAGGCTTAATATACCTTATCCTTCGATTGGAACATCACCTTGCATGAGTTTTCTGTAGTAGATCGATTTTTTCTCAAGTTCGGCACGGGTATGGAAGGTAATATCCTTTTCTCCATCGAGTAACGAAAAATCGAGAATTCCTACTGCATCATCGAGTGTTTTAAGGCGGTGGGCAATAACGAGTGTTAATGCACGCTCAGCGAGCTGGCTGATCATACTCGTGATCGCTTGCTCACTTACTTCATCAAGGCTGCTTGTAGGTTCATCAATAAGTATGAGTGCCGGTTTATAGTATTGAGCACGCATATAGAGTGCAGCAAAGTTTAAGCGCTGGCGCTGTCCACCTGAGAGTGTCAATCCTGCTTCTCCAATAGGGGTTCTTATGCCCTCTTTCGCTTCAAAAATGTTCCAGATGCCCACTTTCTTCAGTATAGTAATGATGTCATCATCGCTATACATCTCATTGCCCTTGGGTATGCCGAGAAGCAGGTTACTCCGTACGGTTCCACTTAAACTACTTGCTATTTGGCCTTGGATTGCTATGATCGATTGTCTGCCACTATCATCGATTTTATAGATGGGTATACCATTGATAAGTATGGTTCCACTATCCGGGTTTAATTGGCCGCCTAAAATGGAAATAAGGGTTGTCTTGCCGATACCGGAAGGCCCAATAACGCCGTAGAGTTTATTGGGCTGATCGAGCGGTACTTCTAACGAGAGGTTATGATCATCAAAGATTCTTGCCTTAGGGGTGTAATCAAAATAGAGATCGTGAGCTTCAATCGTTATCATGTCCTCCTGTGCTGGAGGTAAAACCTTTTTATCTTTTGCCGTAAGAACGGGGAATGTTTGTTTTCCAAAGACTCTGATAAATGAGTAGAGATCTTTAATACGCGTGATCGATTTCATAAGCTTTCTCAGCCGTCGGCCAATTTGAATAATTTCGTACGTGCCATTAATATAGGTCAACAGGAGTGTTGTTGCCACGAGAACGCTCAATAACCCTTGGGAAATAGAAGAAATAAGGAGTCCTCCTAGAATAAATATACTAAGGAGGTAGCTTAGCCGAGAAAGGGTGGTAGCAGCCATAAAAGCAAGCCAGCCTGTTCCTTCTTTATACATCATCTCGGTACTACGCCTTTTGCCTGTCGCCGCTATTTCCTTCGTTGCAAAGGATGAGCGAATAAGTTGGACTTGGGTAAGACTTTCAACGCTCAGCTTTTTTACCTCATCATCAGCTTCGATTAATCTCTGTTCGAAAGTGGCACTCGTAAAAAGGTTGATGCCAATATTAATTCCGGCGATGAGGATGAGTAATAGTATGGCAACCAGCCCGAGGGTAATATCTGTGATAAGGAATGACGTTACTACAGCACTGATGCTGACTAAAATAGGTAGAATGTCCCATAAGATAATATCAAGAAAATCTTCATAGGAGCGTGCACATCGTTCTATTTTAGCAAAGAGCTTTCCGCTTGCTTTCATCGTATGAAAAATAGGATCAACGGTAAGAAAAAATTCGAAAGCATGATACTGGATGCTGTTAATAGATTGGATTTCTAGAAGAGCACTATAGTAGGATGCTACATATTCGATAACTATAATGCAGGCCCATGTGCCTATCAGATAAAGGAAATAGGTATACTCTCTACTTTCTATGATGAATCCGATAATAAGAGGGTACATAGTGTAAAATAGTTGAATGATCGTTTCACAGACTAAGGCGATTCCAAATAATTTTTTTTGGCCCCAGAGAATAGCTATCCAATGTCCTTGAAAGTTAACGGGCCCTATTCGTGCCTTTTGCTTGATGTTCGCAAACCACAGCCAGAATAAATAGTATTTTTCGGATAGGTGTTTTAATCGAAGAAACATTGATATCTCTTTTAAATAATTACCGTAATCCTTACGGTCGTTAATGCGTCCAGGTTATTCTACTTAATTGGAACTATTCCCTAACGGAGCGGACTATGATAGTCTGTTGAGTATACTACAATTCATCAAGGAGAGTATAGAGATGATTAATATTGGTCGAAGGCTCGTTGTATCCTGGCAAGAATCAGTTGAGTTTTTAAAACCGAAGACGTTGCGTCTTTTTTTACTCCTTGCGTTACGTTCTCTTAAAGAGTTATATTTCTCCCTTCTTTTTGCCTGGTTCATTCCGATCGCCTTATTTGCAGGACTGGTACTAAATCTAAAAAGTCTTATGTACGCATTTTATATGGTGCTTCTTGTGCGTGGCACACGGCCATCGATCGAAAAAAAAGGTATCGCTTACTGGCAAGAAGTCCATGTCGTAGACTGGGTTCTTTTTTTAGGCCTTTTGTTTCTTCTGGAAGTTCCTGTGGTTGCATCTTCTTGGCTTCATTGGACCGTTCCTATGGTGTATAATTTTCTTTTAAGTGTCTTTTTTCTTGCGGGCCATGCCTGGCTTCCGGGGGCAGAAGCTTTGGGTGCTGCGGCCATATTTCTTTCACCTTTTGTTGTTGTATGGACTCTTTTTATGTGCGATGCGCAAAAGACTCCCTGGCAGTATATCAAAGCTTTCGGTAGAGCACTTACGATGCTGGTCTATAATTATCCTTTCTTCTTAGTGGTTTATGAGATTATTCGGCTCACTCTTGCAGGTATTTACTTGGTATCAAGGTTCGTTATTACCGCGTATCCACCGTTAGGGATTGTTGGTTGGGTACTCTTATTAGCTTTCTTTTTGCCTTTGTATGTTTGCTTTATTACGAATGTCTATGTAAAGCGTTTGCATGATCAAATGAGTTTGTATTATAAGGTTTGAGGGCTGCTACAAGGCCCACGCGTGAATCTTCTGATTGGTGAACGTTATCATCTTAGAAGAGATGTGTTCTCCGAGTATAACAACATTTCCTGAAGCGCCCGTTTCTCAAGCATACACATTTTTAGAAAATATGACATACTACTGGTAACTGCACACCTATACAGGGGAACTATGGTAATGAATATTATTTTGTTAATGCGAACGCTCATTTTTTATTTCTGTGTAGGAGTCCTGTGTCTCATCTTTATTCCACCGCTGTTCGTTATTGCCTGTCTACCTGCTCGCTATCGTTATGAAAATAAGTTCATTTTTACTCTTCTTGATTGGTTTTATAAGCTGCTGCTTCGGGTGTCATTTCTAAAGATAAATATTCAGGGGAAGCAGAATCTGCCGAGTAGTCCGGCGATCTTTGTTGCGAATCATCAGTCGTCAGCCGATATTCCTGTTTTAGGTTCATTATGTAATGGCTATCCGCATGTATGGTTAGTATTGTCCTATTATGCAAAAACGCCGGTGATGGGTTTTTTTGTCAGAAGAATGTTTATTCCGGTTGATAGAGCGAATGCAGCAAAGGCGGCTCGTTCATTAATTCAGATCTATCGATTTGTCAGTAAGCATAAGCGGCATGTGCTTATTTTTCCTGAAGGAACACGTAGGACGGATGGGAAAATCCATGAGTTTTATGGTGGTTTTGCGATTATTGCTAAAAAAACGGGCCAGCCGGTGATTCCCATTTTCATGCCTACTACCGGTAAAATCTATCCTCCGGCAAGCTTTTATCTCTATTCTTATCCACTCATTATCATCATAGGTGAACCTTTTTATTGCGGTGAAGATGAAACTGAGCAGGCGTTTACTCAACGAGTGCGACAGTGGTTTTTAAAGGAGAATGAGAAGTATAGCCATGATATATAGTGTATATTCAAATTTTTTGTCCTGTGGGTAATCATGAGGAGCTTTCCCTACTTGTATTCTTATACGTATCCAGTCTCCCTATCTTTATTTGTCTTTTTGATTGAGGGGTTACTGTGAAAGTAAGAGTTATTCTCATCATAACGTATGCTTCAGCATCCTTACATGCGGCATCATTTACGGCTTGGAGGGCAGATCAAGCGTACCAAAATGCTGATCTCAACAAAGCGCGGCTCTTGTATGAAGAGGTTGCTGCACGCGATCCCCAGGATATGCAGGCTCTCTATAATGCAGGGAAAACGGCCTACAAGCTAAAAGATTATGAGGCGGCTAAGCAGGCTTTTGAGAAAGTGAGCAGGTCGCTTCTGAGTTCGCCGGAGTTAAAGGAGCAGGCTCTCTTTAATTATGCGGATAATCTTGTACAGCAGCATTCCTACCCAAAAGCACTTGCTTTATATGAGACGGTTCTCGATTTGAATCAGCATAATGAGCACACACAAAAGAGGATTGATCTGGTGAAAAAACTGCAAGAAGAACAGATGCATCAGGATCAGAAGAAGGAGCACCCTCAAGATTCATCGGAGTATGATCGATCGGGCAGTGAGGAGGAGGGAAATACCTCTGAAAAAAATCGAGCGTTACCTGGTCAGGATGAAAAGCAGTATAATGATCAGGGGAAGCAGGAACCGCAGTCTCAGGAGGGACGTGAGCAGATTCAGTATCATAAAGAAGGGAAATATCAGCAGAGCGAAAATACAGGTGCTGAGTCCTATAATCACAAGGCAGCTGAACAGACCAATATTACTCATCAAAGAGGCGAGCGGGGGATTAGTAAGATACAGAAAGCCGAACAGAGCGCTCAGGCCCAGAATGAAATAAAGAAGGAACGAAAAGAACATAGTCAACCTCAATCGCTGTCTATTCAGACCCAGTCTCAATCGATAGTGTCCGAACAGAATGATACACACACGGGGAGCGTACGGCTCTTTCCGAGAAAGTTTAGCAGAAAAGCGGGTAAATAGCGAGGCATATACCTCTGATGGTGGTTGCAGCACTATTCTAGGGATACGCTAATTGCCAAGCATGTGGCTGCATGAGAGATAGCTCATAGGCATTCACCGACTGTACAAGGTAGAAAGAGATGGTTTCTCTCTGTGGGTACTGCCAAGACTTACTCGAAAGGGGCTTTCTTTCTCCTGCACTTGAGAAAAATGAGGGTTAATGGTATGATGTGTTTTCAGTAAGGGGCAGCGAGTGGGTTCACCGGGCATGTAGAGCCCTCAGAGAGGAAACAATAAGCTGATGGAGACTCAGAAAGCACTTATTCTTGTCTGTTCAGTATGTGCACTTGCCCTTACGGGGGTGCTTCTTACGGGACAGTATCCTGTTCAGTCGGGCGTCAGTAGAACATCATCGAGCCCTCAAACGGTTTCTGGCCCTCCATTTCTTCATTCTTCTTCTGTATTAAGATACTATGCAGCAAAAAAAGGTATGCTTCTCCAGGATGCGAGTTTGAAGCTGTCTCCTAAGCCGGGTATTAAAAAAAGCTCCTTACCGCCTAAAAAAGTGTCTCGCCCAAAGAGGCGTCGGTGGCGTGTAAGAAAAAGAAATGCGGCTGTTGTTAGTTATAAACGGGCGGTCAAGGCTTCTCATGGCCGTGCTTCTGCTCATCGACAGCCTAGACCGGCCATACAGAGGCAGGTGGCGAAAGATTTATCTGGTGTACATATTAAGCCGGCAACGGCTCACGCAGCATGGAAGAAACTCCAGAAAGAGCCACTTTTTTTGTGGCCGGTTGATCCGTCTCAATTTTGGATAAGTTCGCGGTTTGGGCCTCGGAAAAAGCCGAATGGAAAATGGGCTCTTCATGCTGGTCTTGATATGGCAGCTGTTCGAGGTACCCCCGTATGGGCGGCTGCCGATGGTATAGTAGTAGCGGCCACACGGTCTGCCGGCTATGGGAAATATATAATGATCAGGCATAACGACCAGGCTAAAACCAGATATGCCCATCTTGATAAAATTCTCGTAAATATTGGACAAAGGATATGTGTTGGTGATAAGATTGGACGGGTTGGAGCGACAGGCTTAGTGCGAAAAAGCAAGAGAGGTGGCTCCGGTTCGCATCTTCATTTTGAAGTATATATGGGAGGTAAGCCGGTCAATCCATTTTATTTTCTTGCATAGTTTTCTTTAAGGCGGTATAGTCTTTTTTGTTAGACTATTGAAATCTTGTAGGTTAGCGGGTAATATGAACAAGGCGGTATAACTCTATACGAAGATGAAAATAACTAAGAGATGGAGCTCCTTAGCTGGAAAAGTGGCTTTCTAAAGGCGGTATGAGAGGTTAATTATGAATCTGTTGAAGCGGATTTTAGGGTCGTGGTACGATGTTTGGGTAGTTCGAGTACCGGTAGAACTTTTTTTGGTTATTCTGCCCATCGCTTTTGCTATACGTACCTTCGGGTTTGGGCTTTATCAGGTTCCAACGGGCTCTATGGAAACGACGTTATTGGTTGGGGAGCGTTTTTTTGCTGATAAGCTTTCCTACTGGTTTAGAAGTCCAGAGCGGGGAGAAATTATAGCATTTGATGATCCAAAGTATCCCTACTCATCCAATTCATTCGTTAATCTCTGGCAGCGTTATGCTTCATGGAATGTCTCTAATTGGACAAAGCGGGTGATTGGCATTCCGGGAGATCATGTTAAAGGTGTCGTGGAAGATGGCCATCCTGTAGTATATGTTAACGAAAAAAAACTTGATGAAAGTGCTTATATCAATAAGTATCCGCTTATTTTATTATGGAGGCGGTCGCCCTATGAGATGAATCAATACTCTCAAGAAAGAGAGTGGGATTATCGTTCTTTTGATCCTCAGGTATCTTTTGATCAACAGTTATTTTATAAAATAGATCCGCATCTTATTATAAGAAATCCGCAGACTCAGGAGCCTCAGTCTATTTTATATTCGAGAACCCCGCACTTAGGCGGTAAAGATGTATTTGATATTACTTTGGGCGCAAATAAATATTGGGTTATGGGAGATAATAGGCTTGGAAGCTCCGACTCAAGAGAATGGGGAATTTTGAATGGAAGGCTCATTCATGGGAGAATTATTTTTAGAATTTGGTCGATGGATAGCACCGAATCTTGGTGGTTTGTTGATTTATTAAAAAATCCGATCGCATTTTGGAGGAAAATACGGTTGTCTCGATGTAGCCAACTCGTAGAGTAAGGAGGTGACAGGAGAAGAAGGACCTGAAGAAAGTTGTGTAAAATTGTATTTATGATACATTTATTATATCCACCCATATTAATAATGGAAACAAAAAACATGAAAAATACCAGGTATAGTATACTGAGTTTGGTGTTTCTTATTTTGGCTATGCCGGGATGTGCGTGGTTTGGGAAGAAGCCGCAGGCTGCCGAGCCAACGTTGCGCCTAGTAGATGCCAATACGGAAAAAATCTATAAGGATGCTCATATTCCGGGAGCTGTACATGTAGATTTAGGCCGTATTGAAGAAGCAGCTGCTGGATGGAATAAAGAAACACCGGTTGTGATCTATTGCAGTGACTATACGTGTACGTCGAGTCACATGGTAGCAAAGCAACTCAAAGAGCTTGGATTTAACGATATTGCGGTATATGCGGGTGGTATAAATGAATGGTATCAACGGAGTAAAGAAAACAAGGAAAAGTATCCTGTAGAAGGAGAAGCTCAGCATGAGCTTCTACAGAAGGAGGTAACCCAAACCGTTTCAACAGAAGGAGATGTACATATTATAACAGCTGAAGAACTCAGTAAAAAGCTTGAGGAATCAAGAAAATAAGACTGGGCGGCATAGCCAAGTGGTAAGGCAGGGGTCTGCAAAACCCCCATTCCCCGGTTCGAATCCGGGTGCCGCCTCCAAAGATTCGGTGAATCAAGATCTTGTGGATCAAGATTCGGAGGATCGTGTAAGTAAAAGAAGGACGCCGAGGTGGCGGAATTTGGTAGACGCAAAGGACTTAAAATCCTTCGGGTTATGCCCGTGCCGGTTCGAGTCCGGTCCTCGGCACCAAATTAAAACAGAATAATTCTTTAAAAAAGGAATACTATGAATAAAGCTAAATTGATTGAGCAAATGTCGAAAATGTCCAAATTGCCAAAAGCTACCTGCAAAAAGGTTCTTGAGGCTTTCATTAAATCAGTTGGTCAAAGCCTTAAGGGCGCCAAGTCGGTTGTTCTTACCGGATTTGGAACCTTCTCCTTAATGAAGAGGAAAAGTCGCGTTGGTATCAATCCTGCAACCGGCAAGAAAATGCAAATACCTGCTAAGAAGGTTGCTAAATTCAAGCCAGGCAAAGCGCTTCGCGATTTAGTTTCTTAGGATAGTAATCATAGATAAAGAAGGCGCTTAGTCTCTAAGCGTCTTCTTTATA
>SDBV01011245.1_pt1 | contig 11627 bp, 10 predicted proteins | sample 2277081 | NCBI WGS metagenome assembly SDBV01 (sample SAMN10402039, study PRJNA504765) | marine sediment metagenome | isolation source: marine sediment core GS10_PC15, 223 cmbsf | place: Arctic Ocean: Southern Knipovich Ridge | collected 2010
GGATTGGAGATGATCGGCAGCCATAACTTTTAAGGGCATACCGATAAACGTAACGATCAGATGAAGGATTCGCATTTGTGGGAGAATCGCCGAAACTTTGACAAAAAGCTATTAGGAGAAGTGTGCGCTCTTAAAAATATCAACCATAACATACTTAAAATGTTGTATTTAAATTTTCTGCATTAAAAACTTGACGGAAAAATTATAGGATGTCCCCAAATCTAATCCAAAGAGTAAAATTCGTTAACGGTGTCAGTTAAAAACGGCTCGCCACCTAATGTCATACACAACATTTGTCTATAACTCTTGCCTATCCATCTCCCAACAGGATATGATCCATTATTTTGCGAGTTACAAATATCATAGCTGGACTTGGTAACCACGTTTAACCTTAAATCATTGAAAGGAAGAATTAATTATGTTGTTTTTTTTTAAAGCCCGTGTCGACCACACTGGGATGTCGGAAGACGAGTTATGGGACATTTGGGAGAAGGAGACTGAAGCTGCACTAGCTGCCAAAGCTGGTGGTAAAGTCGTATCACTCTATAAGGTCGCTGGTCAAAGGCGTGTAGTTGGTATCTTAGACGTTGAATCCCACGATGAGCTAGATCAGATTATTATGGGTGCTCTGCCAATGAGAAATATCCTCGAATGGGAAGAAATCTTGCCTGTGCGCGACTATGAGGATTTCGCAAAGGACGTTAAGCGACGTTGGCAGCAGTAGTTTGGTAAATCTGACAGCCTTGTGTACCTTACACGCCGTCATAGAGATACTCTCGTGTATGAAAAATAAAAAAAGGCCGTTAACGGGCTGTTGCCCAAATCAAAATGACACCACAAGCGGTGATTTTGGCTGAATCTGCTGTCAATATAATCAAATAGTTACCCGATCGATCTCTGTATCAAAACGCAGCAGAGACACAAGAATAGGGTTCAGGCAACAACCCGTTAAGATGTGACCCCACTCGGTTACCCTTTAATCGACCGCAGGTTAAGCGAGTCTGCAAAATGGCAGGTGACAAAGTGTTCTCCTCCCAGGTCTCGGTAAGCAGGATCCTCGTTCTTGCAGATTTTCTTTACATAGCGGCAGCGCGGATGAAAGTAGCAGCCCGAGGGCGGATTAGCCGGGTTGGGAACGTCTCCTTCAAGAATAATTCGTTCTACTTTATAGTCTGGGTCTGGAATCGGAACAGCCGACATCAACGCCTCGGTGTAAGGATGCTTTGGATTTGCAAATAGCTTCTCGGTTTTTACAAGCTCTACGATCTTGCCAAGGTACATTACCGCTACACGGCTGCTTATGTATTTTACAACAGATAGGTCATGGGCAATGAATAAATACGTCAGGCCGAGCTTTTTCTGCAGGTCTTCAAGCAGATTTATCACCTGAGCTTGGATTGAAACATCGAGAGCGGATACAGGCTCATCTGCTACAATAAATTTTGGATCCAAAGCAAGAGCGCGTGCTATACCGATCCGCTGGCGCTGGCCGCCGGAGAATTCATGAGGATAACGTTTCATGTGATCCGGTTGCAGGCCTACAACGTTGAGAAGCTCCAGAACACGGTTTTCCCGCTCGCTTCCCTTGGCTACTTCGTGAACAGTCAGCGGCTCTCCAACTATTGCTCCTACGGTCATTCTGGGGTTCAAAGATGAATAGGGGTCCTGGAAAATGATTTGCATGTCACGGCGAAGAATTTTAAGCATCTTGTGCGAAGCAGAGCCGATATTTACTATTTTATACGGTTCGCCGGGCTCTGCCAGTTTTTTGCTGCAAAAGAGGATCTCCCCTTCAGTTGGTTCGGTAAGGCGAAGGATCGCCCGGCCGGTTGTAGTTTTTCCGCAACCGCTCTCGCCCACAAGCCCGAGAGTCTCCCCTTCTTTGATGTACATGTCGACACCATCTACAGCTTTGACATAGCTGACCGTGCGTTTCAGGATTCCTTTACGGATGGGAAAGTGTTTCTTTAAGTTCTTTACTTTGAGTAGAATGTTGTTGGAAGACATTTATCATCTCTTAATTATTTGAATTCAACCAGCAGGCAACCGTATGGTCCTGGCTTACTTCCTTAAGCGGCGGAATCCGGGTTCCGCAAATCTCCATTGTCTTCGGACATCTAGGCTCAAACCCACAGCCCAAAGGAAGTTGAAACAGGTTGGGTACAACTCCTTCAATGGGTACAAGCCGCTCCTTTTCGGTAGTTGTAAGCGACGGAATTGAATGCATCAACCCCCGGGTGTACGGATGTTTTGGATCGTGAAAAATATCTCTAACAGAAGCACTTTCGACAATCTTTCCAAGGTACATGACAATTACTTCATCTGCCATGTTGGCGATGACCCCGAGGTCGTGTGTTATAAATAAAATGGCCGCCTTAAATTCCGTACGAAGATCGTTCATTAAATCCAACACCTGCGCCTGGATTGTTACATCAAGGGCTGTTGTTGGTTCATCAGCAATTAAAAGAGAGGGGCTGCAGGAAAGGGCCATGGCGATCATGGCACGCTGGCGCATTCCGCCTGAAAGCTGATGTGGATATTCTCCGATAAGCTGCTTGGGAGACGGTATCCCAACGGCGGCCAGCATCTCTATGGCCTTGTCCCGAGCATTCTTTTTGTTTAGACCCTGGTGGAGGATAATCACTTCCATGATCTGGTTTCCGATGGTGTAAACCGGGTTTAATGAAGTCATCGGCTCCTGAAAAATCATTGCAATTTCGTTTCCCCGGATCGAACGCATTTCGCTCCCCTTGGGGTTGAGCTTTGTTAAGTCTACGGTGTTTCCGTTCCGATTATAGAGAATTTCACCTGCTTCAATCTTGCCGGGCGGTCTCGGGATAAGCCCCATAATCGACAGAGCGGTCACCGACTTGCCACATCCGCTCTCACCAACCACACCAAGCGTCTTTTCCTGCCTGACGGTGAAGTCAACACCATCCACTGCTTGCGCTATACCTTCACTGGTGTAAAAGTATGTTTTAAGACCTTTGACCTCGATTAACGGCACCATTGTTAGTTCTCCTTAAGCTTTGATGGCTTTGTAAAAAGCTATGTTATGCCCCTCTGCGGCACTATAACCGAAAATACCCTTTCTAAATCCGCAATATCAACAGTTACCGGCTTGTCGATGAGCTTATCGCCATCACCTGGATCCCTAAAACCGAATCCGGAAACAATCAGCACAACTTTTTCGTCCTTGTTTATCCTCCTTAAACTTATAAGCTTCCGAAGTGCTGCCAATGCAATCGCACCGGCAGGTTCGGCAAAGAGCCCCTCCATACTTGCGAGATCCCGTTGAGCAGCCGTAACCTCTTCGTCAGGCACCGAGATCGCCGTTCCATCAAATTTTCGCAAAAGTCTCAAAATACGATTCCCACTCGGCGGATAAGGATTCCCCAAAGAGCGAACAATAGAAGTAAACTCTTGATTTACCCGCTCAATTGTTTCCGCGCCCTTTTCAAAGGCGCTTACTATTGGTTGTGCGTTTTCAGGCTGTGCGACCGCTATTTTTGGGATATCTGAAACAATTCCAAGTTTTTTGAACTCAATGAAGCCTTTGTATAAAGCTGAGACCATACCTCCGCTACTCGCAGGTGCCACAATCCATTCAGGGACATCCCAGCCCAGATCTTCGACAATTTCGAAGGCCATCGTCTTGTGTCCTTCCGTTCTAAACGGGTTGTCGCAATTTATAAATAGCACACCGTGTTTTTTACCTACCTTTAAAGATTCGTCATACATCGAATCATATCTGCCTACTACCTGTATGACCTTTGAACCGTAAACACTTAGATATAATAATCTTGAACTAATGATGTTTTCGGGCGCGAGGATATAACACGGTAAGCCTGCCTTGGCAGCATACGCTGCCACGGAGGTGCCCATGTTTCCATGCGAGACAGTCCCTACAGCATCCACTCCACGTTCAACAGCCACGGTCATCCCTACGGTAGTGCCCCGGTCTTTGAATGATCCCGTCGGATTCCTCGCGTCATCCTTGAGAAAAAGGCTGGAAAGGCCGATAGAACTTGCAAGAGTTTTTGCCTTATGCATCGGCGTAGCCCCTTCTCCTAAACTTACAGGCTTAGTGGAAGAGCTTACCGGCAGAAGTTCCCGATATTTCCAAACCCCTGGTCGCCTTGCTGCGAGGCTTTCCGCGGTGACCTTCTTTGTCAAGCTTGCATAGTCATATGTAACCAAAAGCGGACCATTACACAATTCACATCGATATAGGACCTCCTCCGGTAAAAATTCCTGATCACAGACACCACATTTGTACCCTGCAAAATTCACGATTGCGTCCTCTTTTTCAATGCTTCAGGGTTTATCGGATAACGCGGACTTTTACCTTGCAAAACAAGCTTTATTTCCAACGCAGCTTCTTTTTGTTCCCGGTAAACAGCCTCATCTGACCAGCCAGCCATATGCGGTGTGACTACGACATTTGGTAAATGCAGAAGCGGGTTTTCGTGTTCGGGAGGTTCGAGTTCAAAGACGTCCAGCCCGGCCCCGGCGATTTCTCCCTTTCTTAATGCCTTTACAAGAGATGATTCATCGATCAAACCTCCTCGGGCCGTATTAATAAGATACGCAGTTTTTTTCATGATTGAAAGCTCTTTCCCCCCGATTAGATGCCGCGTCTCCTCTGTTAGGGCGGCGTGAAGAGTGACATAATCCGATTGCTTTAACAAGTCTTCAAGGTCTACCAAATTGGCATTGACATCTTTCGCGTGCGTTGGTGAAATGTACGGATCATAGACTAGGAATTTGACCCCGAAACCACCAAGCATTCGGCACAACACTCTGCCAATTCCGCCTAACCCAACGATGCCGACCGTCTTTCTATACAATTCTTGCAAACCGGCATCCGACTCTCTCCAGGCGCCACTTTTCAGCTTCTCCATTTGTGGGATTGTCTTCTTCGCGAGACACAGCATCAGCATGGCTGCATGCTCCGCCACCGCAGCATAATTCACTCCAGGAGTCCAGGCCACTACGATTCCTTTTCTTGTGGCGGCCTCATAATCGACGTTTTCGGGCTTTGCACCACGCTTTACAATTATTTTTAGTTTTGGGGCAGCCTCTATCACGCGTGAGGTTATTTCATGCTGGGAGGTAATCATTACCGCATCATATGGCCCGATCATTTCAGACAGATCTTCTTCTGTGTATCTCCCCCTTTTGTTCTCAAAGGACAGCTCAGCCACTTCGTTTAATTGTCTAAAAAAGTCGAAGCGTTCGTCGTATTTGGCCTCAAGGAGCAAGGCTCTCGGTTTCGTCATAATTTTTCCTTTCGGCAAACATTCCATGTGCCTCTTTGTCACTTTTCCCCCTCCCTCAACCTTAAGAAAATTAGTAACGATTAATTAAGGATAGATGTCTGCTTTCCTCAGCGCGCATATAGCTTTGGATCACTGATGTCTCTCAAACCGTCGCCCAACAAGTTGAAAGCGAAGACCGAGATCAAGATCGCAAGCCCGGCGAATACAGACACCCAGGGGGCGATTGCCAAGAAGTCCACACCGGCCCGTACTATGCTACCCAAAGTCGGTGTCGGCGGCGGCACTCCTACACCCAAAAAGCTCAGGCTGGCCTCAAGCCTAATAGCCGTTCCAAGCCAGAGGGTGCCCATTACAAGGATCTCGCCAAAAATGTTGGGTAGGATGTGGCGCATGATGATACGAAAGTCGCTCGCCCCAACTGACCTAGCTGCCAAGATATAGTCCATCTCTTTTAGCGCCAGAGTGGGAGCATGCCCTAACCTGGCAAACCTGGGAATCATCAAGACCGTGATCACAATGATCACGTTTTGTATTCCGGAGCCCAGGACTATCATAACCATAACCCCAAATACCTCGTCAGGAAAGGACATCAATATATCCAGAATACGCATGATCGCTGTTTCCACCTTGCCCCCGGCATAGCCCGCAAGCATACCCATTCCTGCACCGATGACCATTCCCAAGGTTACCGAGATCATTCCAATCAAAAACGAGATCCGTACTCCAGTAAGGACCCGCGAAAGAACATCCCTTCCATACTCGTCTGTACCGAGAAGATGACTTCGTTCCGGGGGGGTAAGGCGATAATAAACGTTCTGCTTTATGGGGTCATACGGAGAAATCCAGGGAGATAGGATGACTACGAAGAGTATTGCTACCGAGATGCACGCACCAATTAGGGATGTTCTATTACTCAGAAATGTCCTCAGTATCTTTCCGCGTGCGCTTTGTTGTTTCATTGCAACTGTTCCTAAATTGACTTTTTACGAGAGCATTAAAATGATTAAGATTTTATTTATATCGCACTCTTGGATCTATCAGCCCGTATGTTAAGTCGGTTATAAGATTTATAAGAACAACAAAGCTGGCGAACGTTATCATCACAGCTTGCAAAGTCGTGTAATCGCGCTGTTTCAACGCCCCAATCATCATCTTCCCTAAACCGGGCCGGGAGAAGACGATCTCCACCATGACAGAACCACCGATAAGCACAATCGAATAGATACCAATAAGGGCGGTAATTGTAAGCAGCACGTTTCTCAACAAATGTTTGTAAATCACTTTTCGCTCGGTCAGTCCTTTTGCCCTAGCTGTCCTTACGTAGTCCTCGTTGAGAGCGTTTAACACTGACGAGCGGGTCATTCGTGCAACATAAGCGGTCATAATTAATCCTAAAGTAAGCCCCGGGAGAGCAAGGTGGCGGAGATTATCTGCAAAATTATGGATATCTCCACCGCCTACGACCGGAAAGAGGGGTATCTTTATTGCAAATACAAGCATCAGCAGTATTCCCAAGTAGAAGGTTGGAAAAGAGAGCCCGGCAAGCGATAAAGTTCTCCCTATGTAATCGGCAAGTGTGTTGCGCTTTAACGCGGTGTATACCCCTGTGGGTATCCCGAATATAACGCCAAAGATAATCCCCACAAGGGTGAGCTCCAGAGTGTATGGAATACTGCGCATTAAGTCTGCAGAAATTGGCCTCCCATTAACCATAGATCTACCGAAATTTCCCCGGAGCAACCCTTTCAAGGTACCAAGATATTGAGCCCACATCGACTTATCGATGCCCATATCCTTGCGTAGAGCCTCTACCGCCTCTTTGGAAGCGTAGTCGCCGAGCCTTACCTCAGCCGGATCTCCCGGTGCAACCCGTATAAGTACAAAGGTAATCGTCAAGACTATGAGAAGGGTCGGCACTACGATCAGGAGTCTCCTAATTGTGTATGCAATCATCGACTACTCCTTCTTGTTCAGCGGAAACAGGAGGCACAGGTTTTTCTATAAGCCCGCACCTCCCTTTTAAGTTCCCCCCCTGCCTGGCGTTCGGCTATGCTCACAACGAAGCCATTACCCTTCAAGTGGAATGGGTCGGGGATCGGGCGGTTTTATTTGGTTATCTTAGTGAGCTCGTTGATCTGGGGAGAGAGGATCAGAGTCGACTTCAAGTCATACCCCCAGTCCACATAGCCTTGTCTGGCAAAGGTGAACCTCTTGATAAAAAGCGGGTAAGCGACTAACCAGTCGAGAAGCTTAAACTGCGCTTCCTGCCAGAGAGCCTTTTGTCCCTGAGCGTCCAGCAGATTACGCGCCGCCTCGATAAGGTAATCTATGCTGTCGATCTTTCCGTCTCCGTCAGCGTCTTCCGCCCCGATATGTGAAAAGTTGGTATTAGGTTTTTTGCCTTTCACAACGATTGAATCTGAATGGCTAAAATACGTAAGCTTCACATCGGCGGTTGGCCTCCAGCAGTTATAGAGTACGATTGGATTCATATCCGCCCGGATGTTGTGATGATAGGTAGAATGATCAACTACCTTAAGTTTAACATTGATCCCGCACTCTCTGAGCTGAGCCACGATGTTCTGCATCGGCACCTGATACTCTCCACGCTCGGTCAAGTATATTTCCGTCGTTAAACCCTTAGGAAAACCGGCTTCAGCTAATAGCTTTCTAGCTTTCTTGCGGTTGAGATCATAAAGATAGTCTTTCCCATCTAGTCGGCCACGTAGTTGGGCTTGTTCACGCGTAATCCATCCTGGTTGAGGGTTCGGAATCGCAGAGAATATCGGTTCAGCGATAGCTTTGCCGATTGTGGTCACCACCTCATCACGAGAGAGGCAATAACCTACGGCACGTCGCACTCTAATATCGTCAAACGGCTTCTTGGTCAAATTTAAATGGAGCACTCCCGCCTCTCCAGGGCCAAATATATTCACTTTAACCCCTGGGAGCCTTTCCATTTCCTCCACCCAGGGCTGCAAAGGAGGACCTTCGATCACGTCGAGCTCCTTGCTCTGTAAACCGAACTTTCGGCTGCTCAGGTCAGACATGTAGAAAACCTCCACTCCTGCCAACTTTGGGACACCTCGGAAGAATTTCTTGTTTCGTACAGTGACGACCTTCTCCTTTAGGAAATATTTTTTGAAGATGAAGGGCCCCGTTCCCACAGGGTTTGTCCTGAATTCTTCTCCCAGCTCCTCGGCAGGTTTCTTCGGTATGATAAGTCCGCCTGCATAATCAGCAACTTTGGGAAAGAATAATAGTTCCGATAACGGTTTCTTTAAAGTAATCTGCACCGTGTAAGGTCCCACCGCCTTGAAGGTCATTCCGGTGTATTCGGCAGCCCATGCCGACTTAGCTGAGTCTGCTGCTGATTGAAAGGAGTAGACCACATCCTCTGATGTCAACTCATACCCGGGATTGCCCTTCCATGGATGGACCATCACGCCTCGGCGGAGATGGAAGGTCCATGTCAGCCCGTCCTTGGAAACGTCCCAGCTCTTGGCAAGGTCCGGCTCAAACTTACCAATATCACCAGTCTTGTAACGGATAAGACCGTTGAACAACAGGTGCACTACTGCTCTGTCCTGCGTAGTATGGGCAAAGTGCGGATGAAGATCCGTAATATCCGCCGCATCAAATGCAATTCGCAGATACTTATCCTCGCCCCCTATTGCAGGGGAGGCTCCAAGGTAAAAAAGTATCCCAACCGCGAAAACTACTGCAAACATCGCTTTAATCTTTTTCATTTTTAGTTCCTCCAAGTTAATTAATGATAATTAAAACCTGTTAAGTGGAACAAGAGCATCTTTAAATCTACCTTTCTATTTCCTCACCTCCTTTCCGTCATACCACTTTCTCGGTACTTTTGAGTTTGCGCATTTTAGCGCACCTAATGTGATGTCGTACCTACTGCACCGTCTTCTCAGCACTTCCATTCAAAAAAGTCATAATGATTTATCCGCACTTAAATCAAAGGTTTATTATTCACTTTTTGTATCCAAAACGACAAGCTGGTGCAAAATCATTTTGAAACAGATAAAAAATCAACCGTTAAGGAAAAAAGGTAGCGCAGTTTTAGAGAGAAAAGACAGATACCGTCTCTAATTTGAGTTGGGGGGGGGAATAAGCCCCCCCCAACTCAAATCAACTTTTTTTTCTAATTTCAACTATAAAAGAATAGTCATCTGCATCAAAACGAATATCTCATAAAAAATCCGCAATGAAAAAGCCCGGGTTATTTAGGGCTTTTCTCTTCTTAGAGACTTTTCTAACCCCCGGACAATGACCAAACTCACTATTCACCTCCTCCCGCCTCCCGGCCGTAATTTTAGATTTATTTTCTTAGAAATGGCAAAAATTCTAAGAGTGATCCTTTATATTTGATCTCCAAAACGAGTTATTGATAGTCATCAATAAAGGATAAGTTTAAACCTCGAAGGACACGAATTACACATGACTCGGGGCCATGATGAATCAGCAAATCCTTTCATGTAGGGCTCTTTCATATCCTACTCTATGTCAGTTTGTCCCGGCGCTTTTCGAACGTCCCCTTTGCCGAATATTCGATTGATTCAGAAAATGGCCATTCTGAAGCGACCACAGGGAGGCCGCGTCGCTTGGCCGCATTCATGCGGTGTCGAAGGACAGCAATCCTTGCCTTTTTTGGATCTCCGTCTGAGATGGCGTCATAGATTGCCATGTGTTCCCGGTATGAGTCCGGTGTCAATGGCAGGTTGCTGGGCTGGCTATGGTCTGCCTGGATTATCTCATAGAACTTATCGCTTAAGTAGGTGATGAAATCCTTAATAAACGGATTTCGGCAGGCATTGATAAATGATTGGTGAAACTCGACGTTTGCGTTTGTGCCCTCATGGCCCTCCTGCAGGGCAATGTTAAGCAACTCCAAGCATCGATAGAGTTTGATCAGGTCCTCTGGGTCGCGACGTTCGGCAGCTTGGGCAGCGGCGTCTGCTTCCAAGATCGTATGGAATTCAAACATGAGGGTCAGGGTTTCGAGAGGTTTTCGCTTCATCCCCTTGAATTGAAAGTGGGCTTTGGCGTTGTGTCTTGTCACCTTGGTGCGTCTGCCTTGACTCGTTTCCAAAATGCCATCGTTTTTCAACCGGGACAGCGCCTCCCGTATAACCGTGCGACTCACATTGAACCGGTAGGAAAGCTCCGACTCCGAAGGCAGGTTATCTCCCTTTTGAAAGGAACCTTTCTTGATTTCCGATGTGATGAATTCTGCCACTTGTTCTGACAAGCTCGGCCCTCTGTTGAATTTCGGCTCTCTTGAAAACTTCATCCCCTATTCGCTCCCTAGTTTTATAAATATAATAAAAAGTAAAACAAATATAAAGTAACTTATCATACAAGATACTCATGTCAATATAAAAAATAATTTTTGTTTAGATACATCATTTACTATAAAAACAATATGTTATACATGTTTACTACCATAATTTATTGAAAAGTACTATTTATTAAATCGACAATATTTCCAAAAGATATCTTGACATACAAGATAATAAGCTACTAATATATTTTTATTCGCATTCAAATCATTCATTTACAACCAGTAATTTCCGGTTCGGTTTTTGCCTCATCTTTTTCAAGGTGACATAATGCATTAATAATATTAACTTTCAATATAATTTTACCTTCACTGCTGGACATGCAATGACTAAGGAGTCTAAAGAGGGCAAGCATTTAAATGTGTGGGAGATCAAGCGCAAGCCTCGCTCAACGGCCCGCCCATTGATGGCTTTACATTATATGACGAGCCGCCGGTGCATGGCGTCGATGACTACCTGTCAGACCCAGATTGTCCGGTTGAAGCCTACTTTTAAGAAAAATCCCCTTCTAAGCATACAGGTGATCTGTGCTAAAAAACGGTTAAAATTTACAAATTTAAAAAAATATATACTGTTGACACCTCTTACCTAGGAATGAAAAATGATCGTTGATGATGCAATGTAGTTCATAGGAGCAATGAAGATCATTTGACGGATGACCAGGGAGTAATAAAACAAATTGTAGGTGGCGAACAAGCTAGGATTTTAAACCCCTGCTTCAGGCAATGGATGATTCCAACATTTACAATGTCGCCGAGATAGGAATCGGATTAAATGCCTGTTCAGAGAATACAGGTAGCATGATGGAAGATGAAGGGGCTTTTACTTTTAGTGCCTATAACATTAGTATCGGTGATAACACATATTTTGGTGGACTGGTAAAGGCCAAGAGCCACATCGATCTAATTATGCGAGATTCGACAATAACCATCGACAATGAGTTCCTCCAAAAAGATGGAAAACTCGAAACAAGAAAAATGATAAACAG
>SDBV01011246.1_pt1 | contig 11625 bp, 19 predicted proteins | sample 2277081 | NCBI WGS metagenome assembly SDBV01 (sample SAMN10402039, study PRJNA504765) | marine sediment metagenome | isolation source: marine sediment core GS10_PC15, 223 cmbsf | place: Arctic Ocean: Southern Knipovich Ridge | collected 2010
CGGAATAAATTCCGTAGTTTCTGACTGCGGAAAGACGGTTGCACCACGCAAAACCCTTAACTTAAATCCTTCGGCAGAAAAGCCGAAAAATTTAATGTGGGTTTCGCTAACGGTTCAACCTAAGAAAACTACCACCTCTTTAAGTGGAGGTGGTCGTAATGACTACAAACGAATATCAGCATTTCAATCCAGTAAAATACAATCTGGATGTGAAGATAGCAACAGTTCGCAGTGGGAGGCACTGCAAATATAACATAAATTATCATATCATTTGGATACCCAAATATCGGAAGAAAATCCTTGTGGGGAGAGTTGCTGAAGTGTTAAAAGAAATAATCAACGGACAGTGTGAGGAAATGTTATTGCAGAACTTGGCACTTGAAGTAATGCCAGACCATCTGCATTTATTTGTAGGTGCTAAACCCACACATACACCCTACAAGATAGTTAAGAAGCTAAAGGGTAACACAAGCACACAATTAAGGAGATTATTCAAGCAGTTGCATTTTCTCGGCTATCAAAGGCACTATAAGAAGTTTGATAACCTTTGGGCTATTGGATATTATTGTGGTTCTGCTGGACACGTTTCACAGGAAAGTGTCAGAAGATATATTGAGGAACAACAAGGCAAGGATGTGTTTGAGTATTCTGTTTATGGCAATCCTAATCAGAAGATAGGGGATTTTACTAAACAAGTAAAATTAACTGGGTGGTCACAGTGAGCTCAGATAAATTAATCTTGGATGTCTGTTGTGGCCCTCGTATGTTCTATTTTAACAAGAAACATCCTGACGTTCTCTTTCAAGACATCAGGATTGAAGAAAAGGGATATATCCCTATAAGATCATCTTGTGAAGTTAAGCCTGATGTGGTTATGGATTTTAGGAAGATGTCCCATCCTGATAAGTCATTTAAGATGGTAATCTTTGACCCCCCACATTTATTAGCAGGTGGAGAGAATGGATGGCAAAGAAAAAAATATGGAATATTGGATAAAGAAAATTGGCAAGAGGACTTGGCCAAGGGGTTTTCTGAGTGCTGGAGAGTATTGGATGATTATGGGACTTTGATATTCAAGTGGAACGAAGAATCAATCCCAATTAAAGAAGTTCTGAAACTCTTACCTATTGAGCCTATCTTTGGCCATCCGACAGCGAGAAGTGGAAAGACTAAGTGGTGTGCCTTTTTTAAGAAACCAATGGAGGTAGAGCAGGATGTCAAGAACTAATTTTTTACTGACGGCATTCCTCCCAAGAATAAAATTCTTGGGTATCCTGCCTAACGAATTATGAAAGTGCCGCAACACCAGTACATGATGAAATGCTTTTATTATATTCTAAAGATAGTGAAAGATTAAAATATATTATAAATGAAGAAATATGTATTAATTTAAAAATAATTAAAGAAGAGTTTGGTGATAGAGAAATATTTATTTTAAATAACAAAGATGGAACAAGAGACGGCCAAACAAATCTTGGATAAGTTTGCTACTGGTGTTGTACCTGTAGATGCTGTATTCATAAAAGATGGCACAGCACAAGTCAATCAACAAAAGGTAAGGCATTATGAACCACAAGGATACACAGATGATTTGGTTCTATGGCTTCCACCAAAGAACTTTCTAAGGATTGAATTTGAAGATGAACCTACAAAGAATCATAGATATATTTTAGAAATAGAAAGTGCAGCTAAGACTCTGGGCTTCGATTATTGTATAACTGGTCATGGTGGAAAATCTGATTATTTCAATATGGTTGTGAAAGGAATACCATTAGGTCAAGATAATAAAGATGCTAAACTTCTTTTGATTGATATGCTTTTACCTTCTGTTGCCAAGGATCAGCTTGATAGAACTAATCTTGGTTGGACTTTAAGTCCTGTGATTGGACACCCTCACTGGAAACCAAAGTATGATGGAGAAGTACATAAACTCCTTAGAGGGAAAAACCCAGTTGAACATGATAATGAATATCCAAAGGAGTTGCTAAAACAAATAAAGAAAGCTAAGATATGGAAAAGAAAGTATGCTACCAAAATAAAGCAGACTTCAAGCTGGGTTGAAGATTTCTTAATGAACTATTGTTGTAATAACCAACTACCTGGTGGATCAAGACATTTTGTAATTGAAAAGAACTTAGCAGCTTTCCTGATGTTCAGACCTGACAAAGAAGAAATCAAGAAGAGATACTATGCTATTCAAAAGAGAACCACAAACACCATGAGGACCTGGGAAGCTGCAATCCTCAAAGGAGATTTTGCCGATGTGTCTGCAGGAGAACTTGCAAAGTTCATAAAAGATTGTGGCATACCTTATGACATACCAATACCAAAACAGATTATCAAATACGAACACTTAGAAGAAGCTGTTGATAAAATAACATCTTACATCGATTACTTTGATTTGTCAAACCAGTTCCATCAAATACAACCTTTCTTTTATGATAAAGCAAAGATGTGGTGGCTATGGGATTGCAATACTAAATCATGGTCAATGATGGATGAGATTGATTTAATGAACCGGATTGATGATTCATTGAATAGACCAGAGACAATCAACACCACAGTAAAGAATGAGATAATAGAATCATTGAAAAGAATTGGTAGAAGAAAGATTCCAAAAGACATTCCTTTAACAATGGTTCAGTTTAAAAACAAATTGTTTGATGTAAAGACTGGAGAGATTGTTGAATCAAATCCTAAACTATTTACGACTAACCCAATTCCTTGGGAGGTTGGAGAAACTAGTGACACCCCCACCATTGATAAAATATTCAAAGAGTGGGTTGGTGAAAAATATATTGATACATTATATGAAATCATTGCTTATTGCTGCTTGAAAGATTATCCTATTCATTTAATACTTTGTCTGATAGGGTGTGGAAGGAATGGTAAATCTAGGTTCATGGCTTTATTGACAAAGTTTGTTGGAAAGGAAAATGTATGCAGTACAGAATTAGATACCTTGATTGATTCTAGGTTTGAAAGTTTTAAGTTATTTAAGAAGCTAGTCTGCACAATGGGAGAAACTAATTTTGGTTTGTTAAGTAAGACATCCTTGTTAAAGAAATTATGCGGACAAGATATGATTGGGTTTGAATATAAAAACAAACTTCCATTTGATGATTATAATTATGCTAAGATAGTTATCAGTTCCAATTCATTACCAAGCTCCATTGATACATCAGAAGGATTCTATAGGAGATGGTTGATAATAGATTTTCCAAATATCTTTCCAGAAGGAAAAGACATTCTAAATACAATTCCAGAAAAGGAATACAACAACCTGGCCAAGAAAGTTATTGAAGTGTTACCCAAGTTACTAGAAGATGGGAAGTTTACAAACCAAGGTTCTGTAAAACAAAGGGAAGATAAATATATTTCAGCTAGCAATCCATTATCTTTCTTTATCAAAGAACATTGTTTTAAAGATGATGATTTCTTTATGAGACACTCTGAATTATATTTAGCTTACATTAAATACTTATTAAATCAAAAAAGAAGAAAGATAAGTAGAAAAGAATTTAAGAATGTTTTAGATGAGGAGGGATTAGATGTTGTCAAAACATCTAAGAAAGTGGGAGATGATTTTGTGAATGGATATTTCATCGAAGGTATCAAACTAAAGGAAGGAGATATTAAAGAAAAAGAAATAGAAGAAGAAGTTGTTGAACAACAATTTGATGATAAGCTAATCACATATCAGAAATGTATGATCGAAGATTGTACCATATATGAAATTAATTTAGATATGGGGAACAAACCATTATGTAAAGGTCATTGGTTACAATATGCTAAGAAGTAAACTTGTGACAATTGTGACAGTTATGACGTGAATCCTATATAACCTACAATTGACAATCTTAATCTAAATTTTTGCACAATCGTCACAATTGTCACAAAATGTTTTTAGGGCTTTGTGTAATATATAAGCTTTTCTTTACACAGTTGCAACTTTTTTTACACAATCAAAAAAATCTATAGAAATACTGGATTCTATCGATTCAGTGAGTAAGCAGCAAATATTATGGCAAAGTATTTTAGCCTTAATTTCATTTGTATTAGCTATGAATCTCTTTGTCATCAGATTATCTCCAAATCTTTGTTTTAACATATGAAAACTAGACTCAATATTACTTCTAGAATGATAGATTTTCATATACTCTTGGTGATTATTGAAGAACTTGTCAAACATCTTGCTCCAGATAGGATTACCTTTCTCTACTCCTGTTGATCCTCTTCTAAAGGGTATATATGGATTAAGTCCTATACTGTTAAGGAAACTTAAGACTTTACGGGAAGAATAAGCTTTATCAGCAACAAAGTTGTTCATCTTAAAGTATTTCATCTTATCACCAATAACTGGTTCAAACATAGCTACATCACTTACATACTGGTCAGTCAGTTCAGCTGAAATGAAAATATTAGATTTACTACCTACAATGGCATGAAGCTTCCGAAAGTGTTTCTTCTTGTCCTTGATGCCAGTTCCATGCTTATGTTCCACCCACCTGTCAAATCTACTCATAGAGAGACCGGTAGCATCAATCGCTCCTGTTTCTTCAATACTGGCTATGGGCAAGGAAGAAATAAGAATTAAGTCATCAAGAATCTTATTTAATTCCTTATCGTTGAAAAAATTATCGATTGATTTGTAGCATGGTACTTTTTCAATAAAATTCAAAGCTTTAAGTTCTTTGAGAACAGATGTAGATTTTCTTAAATCACATTGATAATATACTTTGATGCACATACAAAATATCTTATCTTTGATACTATATCCTTTCCTTCCTAGTTTTGGAATGTTAGTTTCAGAAAGATAAATGGTAAGAAGTTCCTGGAGGCAACGCTTGACAAAAATAACTTCATTTGTTTTTGCCAGATCATATTCAGGCCATCTTTGATTGCATATTTTATTTCTAGGTACATAAGTTTTCAGTAGATTTTTCCATCTCTCTTTATCTCTTACCTTATCTTCATGTTTCTTTTTAACCTTATCAAATGCTTGTTCTATTTTCATTTTGTAATCCACTTTTCCAATGATTTGATAAGATACCCAAATAAACTATATGTTAAGATCAAGTATCCGGCAGCAATTAACTTCCAACCCAAAACATTTATTTCTATTACCACTCCAAGTATAAGTAATAGAAATGCACTAGCTCTTATCACCTCTAACATATTTTCTTTCATGCTACCACTCCAATATCTGTTACATCCATAATACCATATTTCCTGTCAAGTTCATCCCAGATATGAACTGCCTTGACACCCTTTACGTTTTTCTGCTTCTGTTGTTTCATTCATTGACCTCCTCCTTATTCCCCTTCTAGTTGAGGGGGTAAGGAATAGTGTTGTTATACTTCGTAATAAAAGGTAACAACAATTAGTATATAAACTTTTCTATAGTTGTTACTACTATTACGAAACGTACTAACTTTTAGAAACATTTATATATAAGATATACCTTAGTATTTCATATGGTATCTAAAAAATTGAGGGACATAGAAGAGATTAAAAAGGATATTGAAGAACCAGAGTTTGATTATGTAGAGAAGTTTGCAACCATAAGCGATGATAAGAAATCTTTGTTGCTTAGGATACCTCAAGAGATAACCAAACAATTTAATATCAAACAAGGACAGAAGATTAAATTCAGAGGAGAATTTAAAGAGGGTGAATTACCAGAACTGAATATAGAATTGGTGCAATGATGTTAGATAAAATACATAAAGCAATATTGAAATTATTAATAAAATATAAACATAAGACATTAAGTATAAATCAAATAGCTAAGAAAATAAATCATGCACCATTAACAACTAAGAAACACCTAGGCCAGCTAGAAGAAATGGGTTATGTATATCACAAAGAAGGTAAGGGGAGAGAATATGGTAAAAACAATTAGACCCACAAAAATATTATTTGGACTTAGGTTTAAGAATAGGTGTATAATCTGTGGCAAATTAATTCCTTCTGATAGAATGGACTGTCCGAATTGTGAGAAGAAGAAAGGAGTTTTTTGATTCAAAATGGGGGGGGAATTAATCTTCTTCCTTAGGATTGATATTTACCAATTTCATTAAAAATTTTTTAAAGCTTTTTGATTGAACTTTTAGGAATTTCAATAGATAATTCTTCCTTTTATCTATGTCATCAATCATACCTAATTTATCAACAAAATCATCTAATTCATTACCATCCAAAAAAATCATTTCCCTTCTTTTACAATATTCCTTAAAGTGAATTAATTCCTGTTCTTTTAAGTTAGTAGTACACATTAAACTTGCTGAATGTTTTATATCCGCTATTTTACCAAAGAAAGAATCAACATAGCTTAATATGAATTTATCCACGTCTTTACATTCAATTAATATGGGTTTAGAATCTGTTTTGACATATACATCTATTTCATGGGTTACATCTCTTTTAAATCCACTCCCAGCCTTAATTCTTTTATTTCTTTCAGTTTCAAAACCACTCAACTTAAACAATAATTCAACATATCTTTCTAACCATTCACCTTCTTTTTTGACTAGAGTATTCTTTTCAACACTGATTACTTTTTGTAATTCCTCTATCTGCCTTTTGATTTCTTCTTTATTAGATTCATTCATTTTAATATTATCCTATACGATAGCCACTTAAAATCTCTTCATCTGCATCCTGGCAATAACAAAGATAATTTGATTCGTTATCAGGATTAACTTCAAGAGAAACATATTCTAATTTTGGTTCATCTATACAAAGCTCTTCGCAAAAATCCAATAGTTCATCTTCTGTGTATTCGTCTGTTTCATATGTTGTAGATAAACTTGTTATACTTGATACTAAAGTTAAAATTAATATTACTGAAGATAAAACTAATGTTACAGTTGAAAAACTCTTGTCTTTGAATTTAAAAAGATGTATAATTGATATTATGAATGTAGCTATAGTTATCATCAAGAAAGACAAACTAAAAATAAGTAATGAAAGAGTTATGGTACCAACTTGTATAGAGTAGCTTACTATCCAGAGAATAAACATAATCCAAAATAAAAACTTTAATACATACTGTATTGGCTTTTGCTTCTCTCCAGGTTTACCATAATCTTTTGTATCTTTAATACCTCTCTTAATCATTTTTTTCAAACTATATCCATAACCTAGAAATATCACTGCAAGAAAAAAGAAAATTGTTTTTACACTTTTTCCGGCAGCATCTTGACTTGATGTTGGTGATATAAGACTTCCTGCAAATATTATTCCAAGAACAACAAAAATAGGCCAGAATTTAGTTTTCATACACCATAGAATCATCGTACGATTTATAAGCTTTACTATGGGTAAGTTTACTTTCCCATATTCCAGAAAGACACTAATTCTTACAGTTTTCAAGAAAAGCTTATGAAAGATAACAAGTGGGAAATAGTGATGGTTATAGGTAAACCTTACTCTCTTGAGATACTGGAATCTTTATTTGAAAACCCAAAAAGGTTTTCTGATCTGAATAAGGCCTGTCCGATTGAAAAGACTAGGGCCAAACGTTTGAAAGAACTTAAAGAACATGGCCTGATAGAAGTCATCATCATGGAAAGGAAGTCAAGGAGCTTCATGCATTACAAACTAACAGAGAAAGGTGAAAGCGCATTAAGGAAGGCTAGGGAGTTTTAAATCCTTGATTTATACTGTAAATCACCACAAATATTATATAGTATTACATCATATATATTCTAGAACAACCCAAGAGTAGTTAATAAGTGCATTAGAAAATGAGGGTCAAGGGTGAAAGAAAATGGGATTAGAAAGCATAAAGATTGTAAAAGCTTCGGATTTGCCTGCGGAAACTTTGGCAAAATATGGGTTACCTAACAAAGGTTTTATAGAAGTTAGAATGGAAAAAGATTCACCTTTAGGGCCAAAGTTTAAAGTATTAAAATCTGGAAGTATGGATAATATAAGGAAAGACTTAAAGGAAAAAGATATGTTGTTTTGAGGTGTTCTAATTGCCAGAAAATAGTTTTTTAATTGTAGATGAGTCTATCTGTACTGCATTTTGGTCAGAAGATATTGATTTATATAATGATGCGGAGAAGTTAAGATTGTATATAGCATGGAGAAATAATGACCACAATGCTTTAATTCTAAAACAAGATTGGGAATCCTTTCGGGAAAAAATTAAAGATAAAGCAGAAGAAATTTCTAATCCAAATGAAAGAGAAAAATGCATAAAAGAAATGAATGAAAATTTAAAATCTTTTATCTCAACTCAAAGATTTTACAATGAAGATTTAACAGAAACACCACGTAATAATTTAATAATTTTAACTAATGGATTATCTGAGTTAGGGAATATTATTGTAATCTCTAATGATAAAACAGATAAGGAATTTGATTCATCTATTGGAAAATCAAAAGTATATAGCTTAAACGAATTTATAAAGTTAATCAATGTAAAATATCCCGCATTCTATGACTATATTACTTCTGAATTTTTTACATCTTCAGCATAAAAAACAATGCTTAAACCACCAACATCCTGGCGATTCTATCTCAAATGGTTCTCACTAGGAATTATTCTAGCGTCTGGTATTGTCTTGTTAGGATATACTAGATGAAAGCTTACTCTTTTTCACTTGTAAACTTAAAGTAGTATACATGCCAAGCTTTAGGAGTTGCTGGATCAGGACCACCAGGACTTGCTACACAACCATATTTATTTGCGAGTTCGGTTTCTTTTGCTTGTGCTTCTTCTTTAGTAAGGTTCCATTTAAGTACCTTCCAATCACTAAATCCCTCAGTTTTACTTTCCCAATACTTTTTCCTTTCTTCCAAATCTGTAGTAATACCTATTCTACATGCCATCTGAATCACCTTTGTTTTTTATTAATACTATAAATTAAGATGAAGGCTAGGTCATTTATATACTTTGGGCGCAGATGTCCAGTGTCCAGTGGGTCTGTAGCCCTTGGCTAGCATATCATTATTACACAGAACAAGCTATTATTACACAAGAAGGCTATTTACACAAAGCCTGTTTTTAGGCACTATGAATATTTCTATGTGATTACATAATCTACTATATGATTCTAACACTTTAATCAATTCCTTATTAACTTAACAATAGTTAAGTGTAGTTAACCTCAAACAAGTTACCACCATAATCCACCACCCCACGTTCAACTGTCTGATTCAACACCCCAATATGACAATGAAAGCTCCGGTCCAACACTCCGGCATGTGAGAAGCACACTGTATTACCTCCCAACCCATAACCCATGAAAAATATAAGTAGCAATAAAAGAAACATACACACATACAAGATAGGTTTCTGGTATGGTTGCAGCTTCCTGGAGATCTTATCAGTAGTAACCTTGAACTCCTTCATATCTTCCTGGATATTCTCTGCCAATTGGTCAGGTTGATCTGGTCCTAATGTTTCTTTTTTATCCATTAATATCATATATCCTAACTAAATTTAAATTAAAGGGGGGTAAATTAAGGTTACATAACCTCAAAACCTCACTTTCTAAGAAGATTTGGTGGTATAGCCCCGTTTTTTATATCTGCAAAACGATTACTTATGGTTTTGAGGCTTACATCAAACATTTTGGCTAACATTCGGTTATTTATACCTTTTTCTCTGTATGCGACCAACTCAGCAATGTCAATAGCCTTCTTACCACTAGGTAACCCCTTCACCTTTGGTCTGAGCTCATCCATTATCCTTTTGTTGAGTTTATCGGTAAATATACCCTTCATCTCTTCATATTCCTCTATCACCTCAATAGGTGGAGCTGGAAAAATAATGTTTTTGATATCAACCTCTTGACCGTTGTATATTGGGCGATATGTATGTGTATAAACCTTACCCGTCAAATTATTGGTCTGCAAAAGCAAAGGCTTCCCGTAAGATATCTTAGACCGTTCATTGAACCCCATCATCGTTATTTGAAGGTCAACCAACTGTCTTACACCCTTTTCAAGGTAGTTGAACACTGGTGTGTTCATTATCAGTACATTATTCCTATGTCTCCATGTCTGGACAAAGGACTGGAAGAACTTGTTGAACTTACTGTGCCATTCTCGATAACTCGCTCCACTCCCAGTTGTTCCAACCTCTTCAAAGATAAATATATTCCCTCTACCTTTCTTATGCTGTGGCAGTTCCATCTTCTCCAACAGACTATAGAAATCGAAATCCATATTCAGTCTTGGAGTAAATTCAGTACCTAATACTTTTGAAAGGTCTATAGCGAAACTCACACACGCCCAGCTCTTTCCTGATCCTGGTGCCCCATTGAATGAAATCACTGCGTTGCGATTCTTTTTGTTTATTCTGTAATTTACCCATCCAACAAATGGATTTTGTATTAGTGTAACCATATTATTTTACTTTAGGTTCTATCTGTGTTATTTCATATTCCATCTCTTTCCTCTTACCGAATCTTTCTTTATTCATTATCTCAACATAAAGTGCCATCAGTTGTTTTGAGTGTTCAGTCTTTAATTCTTCTAATTGCTTCTTATTCGTCTTCAGCATATCATTATACATCTTAGTTGCACTATTTCTTTTCCCTTCATTATTGGTCTTGAGTATTACTTTCTTCAGTTCCATTATGCCAGGATCATTTGAAAGGAGAATAATTTTCCCCCTTTCTTTGTTATGGCCATCGTTTAATTCCTCGAGTTTGTCCTTAAAACCACCATTGTCTTTACTATTCAAGAATTTACCCACCAATATCCCAAGTTGAAATACACTATTATCATATTTCTCCCGTTGGTTGGGTAAGTTAATGTCAATCACTTGACCGTTGATATACCTCGTCACGATCCCCCCTACTGTCATCTCCTCACTCCCCTCAGCACAACAGTGCCTTAACTGTTTGAATATAAGATCCCAATACACATCAACATCTGACTTCCTAAAGAAACTTGAATCAGTATGCACAAACCCTGAGTTCTCTTCATTGGAAACTACGTCATCATCATTAAACGCCATACTCTAATCCTATTCTCAATATATTTAAACCTTTCGTATAAAAGGCTTTGTCTATAAAGTACTGTTTTGTCTATAAACTATCTGTACTTAAAGTGCCATACAAACAAAGAAGCAGCGATCAAACCAATACCTTTATAAGTATCATAATATTATGATATCTAATCAATTCATGCCTTATCAGCCCTTGCTTTTTCTTTTGTAACATCTGTTACAAATGTTAACTACAGTTTATATATATCCCATGGCATGAAACTTATTCTATGAATAAAATCTTTAATAACCTTAGAAAATCTAAGAAAGGATTTACTATTGGAGACTTAGGTAACATTGCTATTTCTTTTGGAATTGCTATTATCATCATTGTTGTTGTTGCCATTATAGTGCAGACAATGAGAGACGACCAGACAACTGTAAACACCACAGCAAGAAATGTAACTAATTTTGGATTAGAGGCAATTAATACCCTATCAAGTTTCTTACCACTAATCGCTTTGGCTGCTGTTGGAGCAGTAGTGATCGGCATAGTTATAAGGTTCTTCCTACAACCTGGTAATCAAACTTAGGTTGAAATTTAATAAATAAATAAATACAAACACAATGGAATTAAGAAAATTAGGAAAGAGTAAGAAAGGATTCACAATAGG
>SDBV01011247.1_pt1 | contig 11625 bp, 10 predicted proteins | sample 2277081 | NCBI WGS metagenome assembly SDBV01 (sample SAMN10402039, study PRJNA504765) | marine sediment metagenome | isolation source: marine sediment core GS10_PC15, 223 cmbsf | place: Arctic Ocean: Southern Knipovich Ridge | collected 2010
GTTACCTCCTTGGCTGAAGTTGTTGGGCAACTCAGCCTTGGGTGTAACATTGAGTCGTTCAGACGGCAAAGCCTCTGAACTCTGACCTTGCTCGGAGAGCAAGGTTTTCTACGCTGGAATAAATTCCGTCGACTGGAGGCAGTCCCGAAGGATACCGTTTTTGGACGGGAGCCGGAGCTGTTAGAAGAGGCTCGGCAGCATCATGCCATGCTTCCGTTCAATCAACTGGATGTGCTCCTGGTGGACGAAATCGGCAAAGAAATATCCGGAGCCGGATTTGACACCAAAGTGATCGGCAGAATACGCAACATTTATGAAAAAGAGTGCGAACAACCGAAAATCACTCGAATTGTTTTGAGAGACCTTTCCAAAAAAACCGGGGGCAACGCCATTGGGATCGGATTGGCCGATTTTATTCACCGTCGGGTCGTGGAAAAGATGGATCCGGAGATAACGGCCCTTAACAGCATCACTGCCGTCGCACCGGAAAAAGGCATGATACCCATTACACTGCCGTCTGACCGAAAGGCTCTGGAAGCCGCTTTTCAATCCATTGGCCCCTGGAATACCGATTCCGTTCGGATGGCCTGGATTATTAATACAGGAGAATTAAATTACCTGGCCGTATCGCCGGCATTGGCCAAAGAGGCCAAACTCAAAGGATTATCGATTTCCGAGAATAATTTCGTTCTACCGTTTGATGCCAACGGTGATCTTCCCGGTTTTCACAAAAGCCTTGTTCCAGGCTGAACCTCAAACCCGGAGTCTGTCACCACTTACATTTATTAACTAGTGTCCGTCCACAAATGGTAGATTTTGGTTCAGAGCAAGGCTTGAGCAATTTTGAAACCGGAGGCATAGCGGGTTATGTCGAGGATTTCAAAAGAGCGAAAACGCCGCTCCGGGCCAAAAGATGCCGTTTGTGGATGGACACTAACTAAAAATGAGCTGCCATGGAAGTCAAACCGATAAAAAAAGTATCCACCGCCGCTAAAGTATTTGAAGCGCTCTATGAGATGATCCTTAACGGACATTTTCAGCCCGGAGAGAAGCTGCCTTCTCAAGAGAAACTGGCCCGGCAATTCGATGTGAGTCGCAACACCTTGCGGGAGTCCATGAACAAGCTATATGCCATGGGGTTGTTGTCATCCCACCAGGGCATCGGCACCGTTGTCGAATCGCCCAATCCTGAAGGATATCTAAGCACGTTGAGCGGCCAATTCCTTTTCGATTCGCTCTGTATGCGGGAGTTCATCGAAGCCCGTATCTGCATCGAGCGAACCGCCGTGCGACTTGCCGTCACTCACACCGGCAAACCCGAAATAGAACACCTGCAAGGGCTCATCGAGGGCCAGAAACTGGCTTTTAAAAATAACGATGCCGATGAATTTACCCGGCAAGATGCCGCCTTTCACATGGGACTGACCCAATTGAGCGGCAACCGCGTGCTCATGAAGTTTCTTCAATCCATTCAGGACCGGTTGCATAGTTTTATCAGCGAAATCGTCCGGCTGCCGGGGGCTACCTCTGATGCCCTCTATTTTCATCAGCGGGTGATTGAAGCCCTTGCAGCCAAAAACGCCGACCTGGCGGAACAGGAGATGGTGTCGCACCTCTTTGATGTTGTTCGAAGAATCGAATCCAACCGTAAAATCGACCTCAAGCTTGAAACAATGTGCGGCGTTGATCTCATCCAGCCTTCACCAAAGAAAAATGCAACCTCCGGGAGGCTTAACCCGAAATGAAATCCAATTCATATAACCTGGTGATGTCTGCGATATTTAATGGTCGACAAGGCCAAAGACCGCCTGTTGGAAACCCGACCTCCATCGCTTGCCACGGCCTTATGGACAAGGCCGGCGCATCGTTCCCGGAAGCGCACCTTGACGCTGTCGCCATGGCGGATCTGGCCCTGGCCGGTTGGGAGGTCCTCGGCTTTGATACGGTCATGCCCGAGTATTCCGTGGTCCAGGAAGCTGCGGCTTTAGGGGCCCTGGTTGATTGGGGCGATCGGAACCGGATGCCGGATGTCAAGGAGTTTCCCAAGGCGGATTTTTCCGATATTGAGGTACCGATCGATTTTCTCGAAAAACCTTCCTGCCGTGTGGTGCTTGACGCTATTTCCATTCTGCGGCGCCAGGTGGGAGGCAGAGCCGCCATCATCGGCAAAGTCATGGGACCCTGGACCCTGTCTTATCACATGGCCGGTACCCAGAACTTTTTGCTCGCATTGGGAATGGGCGAAACAGCCAAGATCGACAACATGCTTCGGCAGCTTATGCCGGCCACGATTGCTTTTATCAAAGCGCAATTTTGTGCCGGTGCGGATATTGTTGTGTTAGCCGACCACGCCACCGGCGACTTAGTCGGGCCTTATCATTACGAGAAACATCTTCTTTCCATTCACCAGGAAATCACCGCTCAGGTGGGAGGACCCATTATCCTGCATGTGTGTGGCGACTGTTCGGATCGCCTGGAACTTTTCGCCCGATCAGGCGTGGACGGTTACCACTTCGAATGGCAGGTGGATTCCCGGGAAGCGGTTCGCCGGATCGGGAAAGAGATCTCTCTGATCGGAAATATTAACAACCCGCGAGCGTTACTGCAGGGAACGCCGGAGGATATTTTTAAGCAGGTGCGCTATGCGATTGAAGCCGGGGTGAACATCATCGCTCCGGAGTGCGCAATCCCCCTCAGTACTCCTCTTGAAAACCTGCGGGCCATCGTCGAAGCAGCCCGGGAAGGTTATTGAAACCTTTGAACACAAAAGCTTTCAATTTTTATCGGTCGTTATGCAATCGAACGGGGAAGGACGTTGGGAAGCACCGGAAGGGAGGTGATAAGTAAGCAGAGACTGTAACGAATGGCCAAACGATTTTGGCCTGTAACCTGAACATCCGTAATATGAACCATTGATAAGGAGAATATTATTATGAGATTCCAAAAAAATAAAATTCCGACTTTTTTCGCAATTGCAACTATTGTGCTGGCCCTTCTGGTTACACCGGCCCTGGCAGAAAAGACTATCAAGTGGAAGGCTCAGGCCTTGTGGAGCGCGGCCGAGCTGTCCTACAAAACCTTTGTTGACTTCTGTGAGCGGATCAAGGTTTTGACCAATGGGCGGTTGGAAATCACGCCTTATCCGGGAGGCGCCATTGTGCCCACATTCGAGCTCCTGGAGGCGGTCCAAAACAACGTACTCCAGGCCATGCACAGCTGGCCCGGTTACAACGCCGGCAAAGAGCCGGCCTTCGCGGCCATCAGTGATCTGATCGCCGGCTATTCCGACCCCTGGCAAAAGGATGCCTGGATGTATTACATGGGCGGCTGGGATTTGCTCAATGAGTTGTACGAGCCATATAATGTCTACTCAATCGGATGGATGTTCTGGGGTATCGAGTCAATGGTTTCTACCAAACCGATCAGAAGAATGGAAGACTTCAAAGGTCTCAAAATGCGGGTGCCCCAAGGCATGACGGCCATGTTGATGCAAAAATTGGGCGCTTCGGTAGTTGTTTTACCCGGAGGTGAGGTCTTCTCCGCCCTGGATAAGGGAGTCATCGATGCCAGCGATTGGGCCTCCCCCTCCATGAACCAGCGGATGGGTTTCTTCCAGGTGGCCAAATATTTCAATAACCCCGGCTTTCACTCCATGCCTTTCGGAGATTTTGCCGTCAATAAAGACGAGTGGAACAAGCTGCCTGATGACATCAAGGCCATCCTCAAAACGGCTGCTCGTGAGTGGGCCTGGGATAGCCTGGAGAGAATAAGAATCGATGATATCAGAGCCATTGCCGAAATGAAAGAAAAAGGCGTCACAGCACTGGCCTGGAGCGAGGAGGATTTGACCAAAGTCCGGGCCGTGGCCATGGGGATCTGGGATGAGTATGCAAAAAAGAGTCCCATGACCAAAAAGGTCATTGATTCTCAGAAAGACTGGCTCCGAAAGTTGGAACTCATCGAATAACAGATTAGCGGAACTGATCACAGGGAAAGGGGAAACTCGGATCTCCCTTTCCCTTTAAAGATCCAAGGAATGATTATGAAAAAACTATTAACCATCATAGATGCCATCTCTATCTGGACCGGCAAGGTGACCAGCTGGCTGATCCTGATCGTTGTCGCCATCGTCATTTATGAAATCGCGATGAGGTATCTTTTTCACCTTCCCACCCTGTGGGTTAGCGAATCCATGGTCTTTGGATGTGGCGTTACCTATGTGCTGGGTTCTGCCTGGTCCTTACAAGAAAACCGGCATGTCAAGATCGATTTGATTTATGGCCGGTTGACGCTCCGGCAACGGGCAGTCATAGACTCGATCACCTTCCCTTTTTTTATCCTTTACCTGGGAGTCTTCTTTTGGGCTGCGGCAAGCTACGCCTGGCGGTCGATCCTGGTGGGGGAAACAGCCGGCTCTGCCTGGGATCCGCCGATTTATCCCATAAAGATGGCCCTGGCGATCGGCGTCGCCCTGTTGCTGCTGCAAGGCATGGCCAAATTCATTCGGGATCTCCATCTGGCGATCAAGGGGTGTGAGCTATGAGCATCGAAATGATCACCTTCTTACTTGTGGCTACTTTCATTACGCTGCTGCTGACGGGCCTACCTTTGGCTTTTGTCATGGGTGCCACGGCCGTGATTTTCTGCCTGACTCTGTTTAGCCCTGCGGTGATGGTCATGATGGTGGGCCGGGTCTATCACATGATGCTTAACTACGCTCTGGTGGCGGTGCCGTTGTTCATCTTCATGGCCGCCATTTTGCAGCAATCAGGAGTGGCGGATCAATTGTTCAAGGCGGTTCACATCTGGTCCGGTCCTTTTCGGGGCGGACTGGCCATCGGAACCATCATCTCCTGCACCATCATGGCCGCCATGGTCGGCATTGTCGGAGCCGAGATCGTTACCTTCGGCCTCATTGCTCTACCCAGCATGTTGGAGCGAAAATACGACCCAAGGATCGCTTTAGGCAGCGTTTGTGCCGGTGGCGGATTGGCCACTCTCATTCCGCCCAGTGTGGTCTTCATTGTTTATGCGATGACGGCAGGCGCCTCTGTGGGCGAGCTCTTTATCGCCGGCATCATCCCCGGTCTGATCCTGGGGCTGCTGTTCATCGCCTATATCGTAATAGCAACCTGGCTTAACCCGGAGATGGCCCCGGCCGCGACCGAAGAAGAACGAAACATTCCCCTTAAGCAAAAATTGATCCTGCTCAAGGGTTTGACGATGCCGGCTCTTCTGGCCACGGTTGTACTGGGATCGATCTACGCCGGCGTGGCCACCCCGTCCGAGGCGGCCGGCATCGGTTGTTTGGGAGCGGTCATTTCCGCGGCCGTAAACCGTAAACTCACCTTTGGCGGAATCAAGGACGCCCTTTACGAAACCGTCAAAATCTCTTGTATGCTGGCATGGCTCTTCTTCGGAGCTCAGACCATCATCGGCATTTATACTCTCTCCGGAGGAGATCAGTTCGTCCGAAACGCGGTCCTGGCCCTTCCCTTCGGCAAGTGGGGCGTTATCATCGGCATGCAGGTGATCATGATCTTTTTGGGCATGTTCCTTGACTGGATCGGTATTGTTTTGCTGACCATGCCGTTATTCGTTCCCATCATTGAAGATTTAGGCTTCAATGTCGTCTGGTTCGGGGTGGTCTTTTGCATGAACATGCACATATCCTATCTTTCACCGCCCTTTGGCCCGTCAATATTTTATTTAAAAAGTGTGGTCGGTGATGAGATCTCCGTGAGCACGATCTATCGGGCCAACCTGCCCTATCTCTGGCTGACCTTCCTTGCCCTTGCCATAGTGGTTATTTTCCCGCAGGTGTCTCTGTGGCTTCCCGGCATGATGTATAAATAAGGGCCCTCGATACAATAAAAAGGATTAAGGGTTCGCGCAAAAATAACTTAGCAGAATCGGCGCTTAGATTGGGTTTAGATTTGGCTGATCCGAAAGAGCATAACTACAACAATAGTGAGCTATTTCGAGAATTTTGAGAGTGAGGCATCGGCCAAAGATGGGCTGAAGCTAAGATGCTAAAATGGGAAGTTATTTTTTCGCGAACCCTAAGTGCATTCAAATTGAAAGTGCGCCATGGATTGCGCAATAAATGACTTCCCGGCGCACCTGATAGATGTTAGATGAGAATTGGACAGGATACACAGGTTCATTCTGGTTGTGGGTGAGTTCTTCTTTCTCACATAATCAGATCGTCCACCATTTATTTATAGGGTGTACTTTAAATTTAAATTTACTTTGTGTGGGAGATTGGTTTTTTGAAAAAGGAGACAACCATGGATTTAAAACCTGATTTTGAACGCATACGCAAAACTGCGCGTTTTGAGGAACCGGATAGGGTTCCTTTAGCCGAAATTCTTATTGACTACTCTATCCAGAGTCAATTTTTAGGTCGCCCCGTTGCACCGGATGATCTGGAATCCCAGGTAGAATTCTGGTCGAAAGCCGGTTATGATTTTATCCCACTGACCGTCGGCATGATGCAGCCGGGTAAAGTCACCCAGGAATCCAAAATTTCAAAAGTAATCCGGGAAGTGATGCTGGCTGACTCCGCTGAAGCTGATAAGGAAGAATCCTGGAATCTGGAACTAACCAGTTTTATAAAAACCCGCGAAGATTTTGAAAAATTTCCCTGGGACGTTGCCGCTGAACTGGACTTTGACAGTTTTCATAAAGTCAATGACCTTCTGCCTGAAAAGATGAAGGTGATTGCCATATCCGGCAAAATTTTTACGCTGACCTGGATGTTGATGGGGTTTAACCACTTTGCCACATCATTGATTATGGATGAGCAGCTGGTGGCCGATGTATTTAAAAAAGTGGCTGAGATCCAGTTTCAGGGCCTTCAAGAGATTTTTGAAATGCCCCACATCGCCGGAGTCTGGGCGGTTGATGACCTTGCCTTTGGTAATGGACCCATGATCTCTCCCCAGGCATATCGTGACCATGTATTTCCCTGGTACCGGGAAATGGCCCTCCGGTGTCATGAAAAAGATCGATTATTTTTAATGCATTCCGACGGCGATCTGACCGAGCTGATGGAAGATATTATCAAAATCGGGGTAGATGTGATCCAGCCCATTGATCCGTCTTGCATGGATATTGTGGAATTCAAACAAACGTACGGTGATCGAATTTGTATAGTGGGAAACGTATCCAATGAACTGCTGCGCAGCGGTACCCCGATGGAGGTGGAGTCCCATGTAAAAGAGCTGCTTGAAAAAGTGGCGCCCGGCGGGGGCTATTGTGTCGGTTCGGGAAATTCCGTACCGGACTGGGCCCAATTTGAAAACTATATGGCCATGCGGGACACCACGCTAAAACAGGGTGGTTATCCGATTTGTATTGATTAGGAGGAATCGAAGATGACAGATATTTCGAAAACGATTAGTGAAATGGTGGTTGACGGAAAGTTCAACGATATCGAAAAGAAGGTTCAGGAAGCAGTTGACACGGGTATGGACTTGAACCGTCTGATCAATGAGGCATTGATCAGCGCAATGGATGTTGTCGGCAAACGATTTTCAGAGGGCAAAATTTATGTTCCGGAAATGCTTGTATCTGCAAAGACCATGAAACTGGGACTTGATATCATTAAACCGCTCTTGCAGGCCGATGAGATCACAAACCGCGGCACCATAGTTATGGGCACTGTTAAAGGAGATCTTCATGATATCGGAAAAAATCTGGTAACCATGATGATGGAAGGCGCCGGGTTCAAAATCATTGACGTTGGCGTGAATGTGAAGATTGAAGATCTGGTCGAAACTCTGAAAAAAGAGAAAGCGGATATTTTAGGGCTTTCGGCTTTGTTGACCACGACCATGCCGGAGATGCAAAATGTTATTGAGGTACTAAAAGAAGCAGGGCTCAGAGATCAAATCAAAGTCATCGTTGGTGGGGCACCTATTGATCATGTATTTGCGGATAAAATAGGCGCAGACGGTTATGGAAAGGATGCAGCCGATGCGGTTAGGCTCGCCCGCGAACTGATCCCGGAAAAGTAATTGCGGTTCTTCACTAATCTAGTTGGAGAAACGGATTCGAGGATTCAAGCGGTCTTTTTATCGATTTGATCAACCCTTTGAACAGCGTGAACATTGCTCATTTCTGAAGAGGACACTTTAGTGAATATTTTGAAACTGTGGACAGACACAAACTAAGGAGTGTTGTTCCAATGACCCATCGAGAAAGGTTACTCAGAGTCGCCAAAGGTGAGATGGTTGATACCATTCCATGGATTCCCCGTATTGATCTTTGGCACAATGCCAAATCATTAGAGGGAACTCTCCCTAAAAAATACCGGCAATACAGTGTGGAGGATATCCATCGCGCCGAAGGCTGGCCGCTTCATAAAGTCATTCCTGAGTACCTGAAACCCGACAAACCTGAAGACATTATCCATCGGGGCATCGGACTCTACCGGCTAAAAGAGTTTCCATATGATTTCGAGTTTTCATCCGAGATTGAAATTGAAGTTGACTATGAAGAATCCGATGATGAATCCATGACCCATGTCGTGTATCATACAGCGGTTGGAACCGTTAGTGTTACACACGGAGTTACGGCTGAAATGAAAAAATCAGGTGCTTCCATTTCCTGGGTAAAAGAACACGCCGTAAAAACCAAAGATGATTACCACACACTGGCCCATCTGTTTGCCAATTTAAAATTGAGGCCGAATTACGAACGCTTTACTCGATGGAAGGATTTTGTTGGAGAAGAGGGTATTGCCGTGGCCCAGGGAATGGGTATCGCCTGTTCTTCACCCATGCATTTTATTCAAAAAACGTTTCTGGATGCCACAGCCTTTTATCTTCATTATCATGACTACCCCAAAGAAATGGCTGAACTGGTTGAGGTTCTTGAGCCGATTTACCATCAACTGATCGATATTCTGGCCGGCTCACCGGCAGATGCCGTACTGTGGTCCGGCAACGTGGACGATATGATTACCTATCCAACCTATTTTGAAAAAGACATTTTGCCCTGGTGCCGTAAGGCAGGTCAAAAACTGCACGACGCAGACATCCTGACCGTTATGCATCCGGATGGGGAAAACCGGGGACTCATGGATCTCATTCCCAAGTGCGAAATGGATATTGCCGATGCGGTTACCCCCTACCCCATGACCAAAATGGACATCAAGGAGTACTACGAGCGTTGGTGCCGTTCAGGCAAAATGACCATTCAGGGCGGTATTCCGGAAATATTTTTGCTGGAAGAATCCACAACCCGCAATGAATTGGAACATTATATAGACCACCTGTTGAATGTCATCACACCCGGAACGCGCTTTATCGCTTCCATCGGAGATACCAGTCCGCCCAATACGGATTTTGATCGACTTATTTACATCGGTGAAAGGATTGAAAAAGAAGGAAAACTGCCCTTAAAGGCAGGCAGTTTTAATCCCGTCAGTCAGGAGCGTTTGACACAGGCGGGCGCCAAACCGAAAATTTTGCACCGCACGCTGCCTGCAACAGCTCCTGCCAAAGAGGATGACCTGTTTATAACTCTTCGCCAGAGCGTGCTGGCCGGTGATATCAAGATATTGGTAGACAATGTCGGTAAAATGCTGGATCTGAATTTTGATGCCCATGAAATCCTGAATTCAGGCATGCTCGCAGCCATGGAAATCATCGGCGAACGCTTTAAAGACGGCACTGTGTTCATTCCGGAAGTATTGCTTTCCGCCAGAGCGGTCAATGAGGCCATGAAACTGCTTGAACCCCATTTGGCAGGTAAGCAGTTTGGGAAAAGCGATAAAATTATGGTCGGAACAGTTTTAGGCGATCTCCATGACATCGGCAAAAACCTGGTGTTGACCATGCTCAAAGGTGTCGGCTATAAAGTCGTTGACTTGGGTGTAAATGTAAAGGTTGATCACTTTATACAGCAAGTTTCCGAGCACAAGCCTCAAATACTGGGTATATCCGCCCTTCTAACCACCACAATGCCGCAAATGAGGATGATTATCAGGGCTCTGGAAGAGGCGGGCTTTAGAAACCACCTGAAGGTGATTGTCGGTGGTGCTCCGGTAAATGCTAAATTTGCCGATGACATCGGGGCCGACGGCTATGCTCAGGATGCGGGTGAAACAACTACACTGGTCAAGTCGCTGCTGGATTAACTTTTTTCGGATTTCATTTTGGTGATGAACTCCGCCAGCTCATCGGCGTCATCAGAGCCGAGTTCACCCAATATTTTAAGCTCCTTTTCAGCCAGATCAAATTTTCCCATCTCAGCATAGGCTTCACCCAGATACTCATGTGCTTCAGCCAGTTCAAAGTTTATTTTAATGGCTTTTTTATAAGCTTTAACCGCCCTTTTGAAATCGCCTTGTTTTCGATAGGTAAACCCCAGATTGCTCCAGGCCTCTGCATATTTTTTGTCTATTCTGACGGCTTTTTTGTATTTTTTTGAAGATTCCTTCCAATTACCACTCTTTTGAAGTCGCTCACCTTCGTCAAAATAGACATTGGCTTCTCCGCGCAACTCAGCTGCCGATTTACTGGGCTTACTCGGCGCACTGGCTGCATAAGTAGTTAGATTCAATACAAAAAAGAAGATTATAAATAAAACCGATACGCTTATCATAAGCTTGATCAGATAGACTCTGTTGATAATTTGTATTTTCATTTTTCCCCCTTCAAACAGGCTCTATTTTTTAGTTCAGATTTGCTTCGATCTCTATAATAATTCCAAAATCACACTAAATCAGTGATATGCTCACCCCACCCAAACTCTAATCCTTCAAAATAAGGGGCGCAGGTAGCGGGTAATTCGGATCAAACACGTTAAATATAAATTTAGGCATTCCTTCAGAAAGTTCAAGTATATCCAATAAGCTGCGTGTGGAAAAAAGCGGGTTTAAAAACGATTATATAAAATTTAAGACAGGTTGAAAAAAAAGCGCTTTCCTCAGATATTAGCGGCCCGGAAAAATACATTTCTTAGACACCCTTCCTGTTTTTGGTATCAAGATTAAATGCTCTATTTATTTGTCTAAATGGATACGATTATCCGATGGTTTACAGGAGAACAGATGTGGGGATATGTTTTGGGGATATCTACAAAAAAGAAGCGACTCTGGTAGTTGAATTTTTTTTTAGCTAAATACAACCTCAATAAGTAGATTTAAGAAATTGAAGTCTAAAGTTTTCCCAAAACCGTATGAATTTTGAGATATTGGGGACGCCCATGAGGGAACTGTGATATAAGGGTTGTATGCCACGCCAAGCACGCATAGATGCTCCCGGAGCCTTGCATCATATTATTGTTCGTGGAATCGAGCGGCGGTGGATATTCTCTGATGAGCAGGACCGGCATAATTTCATTGAACGACTAGGTGATATCGTCACCGAGACGCAAACCTCTTGTTTTGCTTGGGCGCTAATCCCGAATCATGCCCATATTCTATTTCGATCCGGCCCTACGCCCCTTTCCACAGTTATGAGACGTCTTTTAACCGGCTATGCGGTTTCATATAATCGCCGACACCGGCGGCATGGACATTTGTTTCAAAATCGCTACAAATCCATATTGTGTCAAGAAGAGACCTATTTGCTGGAGCTGGTTCGATATATCCATCTGAATCCGGTGCGCGCC
>SDBV01011248.1_pt1 | contig 11624 bp, 5 predicted proteins | sample 2277081 | NCBI WGS metagenome assembly SDBV01 (sample SAMN10402039, study PRJNA504765) | marine sediment metagenome | isolation source: marine sediment core GS10_PC15, 223 cmbsf | place: Arctic Ocean: Southern Knipovich Ridge | collected 2010
GGAATCTAAAACTAAGAAAGTAAGGGATGTTTTATCTAAAATAAGTCTTTCGACATACGAATTTCAGAGCGTCCTTTATTTCACCTTTTCTTTTCTCATTGATGGACCTATGTTAGAAACTTTCAATGAATGGTTTCAAAAAGTAGATGTTGATTTTCCGAATAGACACGTTGTGGGGCACGGTAAATATATAAAGAATTTGTATAGTAAGGAGAATTCAATAAAGGTTTTCTTGTTGTTAGACACAATCTATTGGATAATTAAAGAATTTAGTAATGTGAATGTAATTGAGCATCAAAATATTAGACAAATACTCCATAAAATAAATTCATTAGATGCTGAAGGAAAAACAAATGAAGCACTTAGTAAAGTTGAAGAAATTCTTAATCACCCAAAATTTACATTAAAATACGATTTCTTTCTTCAAGGATTATTTTATAAGATGGTATTTTTCTATGAATTAGAAAAATTAGACGAGGCACTTGAATTATATGAAGAATACAATATTAACAGTATAACCGAAGAATTTCTCAATGCTTTTAATATTAAAAGTTTAATTCTCGCTAAAAAGGGGGAATATTCTGAAGCTCATCGAATAATTGATGAAGTTACTGATAATACAAAAGAAAACATGGAGAAATTAAAATATACTAATAGTAAAGGAGAAATATATCAGATGGAAGGAAAATACCAGGAAGCGATAAACATTTATGAACAAATTATAAATAACGCGAAAGAAGATTTTGAACCTAATATTTTCATTTATTTCATCCATATAACTCATTTAAAATTGGGAAATTGTTATAAAGAAATTGGAGAAAATGTAAAAGCTCTAAACCATTTAAAAGAGGGAAAAAGAATAGCAAAACAACGGAATTTAAAAAAATGGATAAATAAATCAGAGGAATTATTATCAGAATTGACTAAAAAATAAATGATGAGAGTTTATCCTTCCCCCCGTATAATACGTTTCGGTTAATTGATTTATTGAATAAAATTGGAATAACAGCTACTACCTTATCTTGATATTTAACCTTTTTATAGAAGTCAATTAATTATTAGGTAGAAGCAATAAGAAAATTATGGGATTCTTTTTCTAAAGTCTATTTTTCAATTTGGTTTTATATTACTGCATATTAACTTTAATTTTGTTATTATATATTAATTCTATAAACTACCAACCTTCAATAATTCATGATTTAACAGTTAATAAACTAAGAATAAGTTTTTTGGTATTCAAAAACCTTTTGTCTCTTAATATATCAACTGAATAGTAAGATTTGAGAGGCATTCTTTCAAAATTAAGAATAATTGCTATGGAAAACTTGCATTCAAAAATAGAAACCTCATCATTAATTGAAGATTAATATTTTTACAGTTTAATTATAAATTACATAATCATGCTCCGGAAATGTTAATGTTAAGGTTTTTGTTGCAATATTACTTAACTGAAAACTTTATTAAATAGAGTCTGTTATATTTAAATAATTCCAAATGTAATAATTCAGTTGTAGATCAATTTTTACTATTTATACTTGAGAAGATAAGTTTAAAATCACTAAGGAGGGAGGATTTAGAATGTATTTAAAAAAAATTAAAATTAAAAACTTTCGATTATTGCAAGATGTAGAATTATTGTTAGAAAAGAGAACCACGCTAATTATAGGACGAAATAATAGCGGAAAAACATCCATAATTGAAATTTTTCGTAGTCTATCTACAAATGAATCTCTAAAGTTCAAATTAGTTGACTTTTCTTTACCTATTCATACTTGTTTTTGGGAAAGTTTTAAACTTAAACATGAGAAAAAAGAAGATGATGAAATAAGAGAAAAAATACCATGCATTGAAATTCGTCTTACGATAGAATATGAAAAAGATGATACAAATCTCGGGCCTTTGAGTGATTTCATAATTGACTTGAATCCAGAATGCACTGAAGCCTTGATTGTTATTCGCTTTCAGCTGAAAGATGGAGAAATTAAAAAGTTTTTTAACGGATTTGAATTTAAATCAGATGAAGACGAAAAACGACAAAAAAAAAAATTACTTAAGATGATATATAATGAAAAACGAATAGAGAACCATTACGAAACGGTGTTTTTTGCTGAAGACCCAAACGATAAAGAAAATCAGAAAAGTGTGGAACGGAGTAAATTCAATTCATTTTTAAAGTCATCCTTCATATTCGCACACCGAGGTTTAAAGGACATAACACATCGAGATGTTAATTCATTGGGAGGGATCATTGAAAAACTATTGAAAGCATCGTCAAAAGAAAAAGAGGATTCTAAGAGTAAGAAAGCAAGCCAAAAATTAGATATCGCTGTAGAGAAAATGGAGGTAGATATTAATAAAAACTTTAAAGAATCATTAAAGAATATCCTACCGACTTTTAAAGATTTTGGATATCCTAGATTAGGTAATCATATCCTGAAAACTGAAACAGTTTTGGACTCTAGCAAATTAATGGAAAAGCATACTAAAGTCCGTTATAAAGGAGGAAACGGAATTAACTTGCCTGAATCATATAGTGGTCTAGGTGTTCGGAACCTCATCCATATATTATTAAAGTTGTATGAATTCTCAAGATCCTTAAACACAGAACAAAATCCTCCGCGGGTATGCTTGATTTTTATCGAAGAACCTGAAGTTCACTTACATCCTCAAATGCAAGAAGTTTTTATTCTCAAGCTGAACGATTTTATAGGATTTTTTGGAGAAAAATTCTCAGAATCTGTCCAATATATTGTGACAACGCATTCGTCCCACATTTCAAATGCCGCATCATTTAATTCCATGCGATATTTCCTGCCTAAGCATCAAGGGGGGGAAATGGGATATTGCGTTACAGAGATAAAAGATTTGAATTGTGGATTAGATGGTACTCAACCCGTAGATCGTGAATTCCTACATAAGTATATGACATTAACTCGATGCGACCTATTATTTGCTGATAAAGCCATCTTAATTGAGGGGATGAGCGAACGTCTAATGCTTCCAGAAATGATTAAGAAAATTGATAGTAGTCAGTCTAAAAAAGAATATGAATTATCAAGCCAATACATTTCTGTAATAGAGATTGGGGGAGCTTACTGGCAAATTTTCCATAAATTACTTCAGTTCCTTGAATTAAATACATTAATCATTACAGATATCGATTCAGTAAAAGGTAATGGTAAAAAAAAGAAGTGTAGTGTATCAATAGGAACGCATACTAGTAATTCGGGGTTAAAATATTGGTTTGATAATAAAGATATCACTCCTGATGAACTAATTTATAAACAAAGTGAAGAGAAAATTCGGGATAATTTATGTCTTGCATACCAGATACCTGAAGCAGAAGGAGAGCCGTGTGGAAGAAGTTTTGAGGATGCTTTTATTTTGGCTAACATAAATCTCTTTTTTGATGAAGAGATATCTAAGGATGAAAAAGAACAAGTTGTCTATGATAAGGCTAAGGAATTTAATAACAAGAAGTCGGATTTTGCATTAAAATATGCAATCAAGGAAACTGAGTGGGAAGTACCTAAGTATATTGCTGAAGGTTTGCAATGGTTAGCAAAGAAGAACATACACAATGATTTCCTTTAAGGGATACAACCTAATGAAACTGAAATTAAAGAAACTGAAAAAATGAAATAAAATGGTGGATGTACTTAAATTGGATGATAGTCCTGCAAGAAAAACTGCAAGAGTAACGCGGGAGCAAATTCGAGAGACTATTGATGAAGGAAAAAGTTTCCTCGTGGAAGCAGGTGCAGGCGCTGGAAAGACTTACACTTTGATTAAAACGGTAAAATTTTTGATTAGTAAATATGGAGATGATCTTCAAAAACAAAATCAAAAAATAGCCTGTATTACTTATACAAACAAAGCTGTAGAAGAAATCAAAAAAAAGATTGATAATCACCCTATTGTTCATACAAGTACAATCCATAGTTTTTGTTGGTCGTTAATTGAGAGGTTTCATAAGAAAATTCGAGTATTATTGCAAAATATAAGCCAATGGCAAAAACTGTTAGAAGAAAAAGAACTGGAGGATTTTGGTACTCGAAAAATCATTTATCGAGATCCTGCTTTCCGAAATATTAAAGAAACAATCATAACTTTAGACCACAATGATGTAGTAGCGCTAACAACCGAACTCCTTAAAGAAGAGAAATTTAAACTTCTATTAGAGAATAAATATCCGATTATCTTGATTGATGAATACCAAGACACAAATAAAAATTTGATAGAATCGTTGAAACCAATTTTCCTTAACGATAGAAAACCTTTGATAGGATTTTTTGGTGATCCTTGGCAGATGATTTATACAAATGTATGTGGGAAAATTGAGCACGAAAATACGATTCTTTTACTGTCAAATTTTCGATCAGCTCCCATTATTATTAACTTTCTTAATAAAATTAGACCAAACCTTCCACAAGAGGAGGACGATCCAAATCTAGAAGGCTTTATAGATGTTTATATTACTAATGATTGGTCAGGAGAGAGACTAAAAGGCGGTCATTGGAAAGGGGACCTACCTCCAGATGTATCAAATGATGTTCTAGACTTAGTGATTAATAACCTCGTTGAAAATGGCTGGGTTTTTAATAATGATAAGACAAAAATTTTAATGTTAACACATAATAATATCGCGGTTAAGTACGGGTATTCTAATCTCGCTGATTTATTTAAACAAAAGTCTAGACTTATAAAGAAAGAAGATCCTTATATCAAATTTTTTATAGACACTCTAGAACCAGTTTGCAAAGTCTATAAGGAAAAGCTTTATGGTGAGATGTTTTCAATTCTAGGAGGTAGGTCTTTAAGAATTTTGAATCACAAAGATAAATTGAGCTGGAAAACAGATATGGACAAAATTCTTCAATTGCGCGAAGAGGGCCTGATAGGAGAAGTACTTGATCACTTGAAGATAACAAAAAGACCACATTTACCAGATATCGTTAAAGTTCGAGAGGAAGAATTAAAAAGGTTTGAAACAATCGAAGGAGAAGATGATCCTAAACATATTACTCTTACTAAAAAACTAAGAGAAATTTCATATAAAGAAGTTATCAAGGTAGCGGAATTTATTGAGGAGCATACAGTATTCCAGACTAAGCACGGAGTAAAAGGTTCTGAGTCCGAAAATATTCTCATTGTTTTTGGGCGTGGTTGGCATTTATATAATTGGAATAATTATCTTAATTGGGAGAAAAACGGCATACCAAACAATAAAGAAAATATGTACGAACGCACTCGAAATTTATTTTATGTATCGTGCTCTCGGGCAAAGAAGAGACTCGTTCTTTTATTTACTCAAGAATTATCTGAAGACGCATTAGAAACTTTAAATGATTGGGTTGGCGCAAAATCAATCCATTCAATACAGTTCGAAGATGATGTTCCATCTATTTAATTTATTGAGAATTAAAATTAAAAAGGTTAATTGAACGAAATTGAACATATCTTAATTAAACTTTAATATTGTTCTGTAATTTTACATAAATTCTCTATCAATGAATTTGGAAAGGATTATAAGGATATAAAAATATTTAGGTTTTTTTGGGTTTATTATTTTGTTGAAAAATTGTAAATGAATTATATTATAAGTTAAAATTGAATGTAAATTTGGACCCAGTTTAATTGTGGGATAGTGAATTCCATTCTAAATATATTGCATTTATCTTAAATTACTATTATATAGGTGTTTTTTTAACGAGATTTGTAATTAATTGCTTTAACTTTTTTCAACATTATTATACCATAAAATATTCTTGTTTTCATAAATCCGGTGGATCTCATTAAAAGCTACATTTTTAATCTTATCATCATCATTGGATAGATAATTATTTAAGAATTGGAGGCTTTTATCTGGTTTACCAATAGCAACTAATCGTAATACCATAGGTAATGATTTCTTATGTATGTCAAATTCAATCAATTCATTAATTATTTTCTCTATTGAATCTGGCTTAAGAAAAATTAAATTTGAAATTATCCCATTTGCTAGAATATAATCTGTAAATATTGTTTTTTTTAAAATTTCCATACAGAATTCAATGTAATCTTCCGAATGGTAAGGAAGAATACAACTTCTAATGAAAAAACTTGCATTGTGATTATCTTCTTCCTTAAATTTTGCATATTGTTCATATATCTTTTTAATAAAATAGATTTTTTTGGAAGTTTTTAATTGGTTTATGGGTTTGAAAATATTGTTATTTATGTTCTTCCAATCTTCGATCTGATTAATGAATTTATCAAGTAATTCGAATGCATCTTCATGAAATCCTATGTTTAATATTGTTTCTAGAATATCAGTAAATAAAAATTTATTATGAAAAGCTGTTCTACTATCATGCATCCAATTTGTAATACACATTTCAGCATGTTTCATTAAAAATTCTTTTAATTCGACGAATTTGTTTCTACTAATTATATCTAATAATTTTTTAAAAGCCCAAGTATTAATTCCAAACTCTAATTTATTTTCAAAAAAATATTTTGGTGACTCCTTGCAAATCACTTCAATTACCGATATTTGAATTCGCCATCCTGACATTACCAATTTTGGTAAAAAATCTAATAAGTCGGCATTGTTATAGTTTTTAAATCTTTCCTTGTATTTTTTATTGTTTTTAAATACTAAATAGTTTTTACGGATGAGTTTAAAATGTAAATCTTTAAGAATTCCAAAGTTTTGATATTTTTTTAAAATTTTTTCTGAGCGAAAAATTGCGTCCTTTATCCCTTTGGCTTCTACGATAACTCTTACCCAATGATCAATGTTTGGAAATTCTTTCCCTAATTTTTCTTTATAGGATTCATCTATTTCTCTGTGAAAAAAATGAATATTAGGAAAGGAGGGGATTTTAGATATAATTTGAATATTTCTGATTGCAAAAAATATAGTATACTCTTCTAAATCTGGTTTTGCTATTTTCATTAATTTCTCTCTCAAGAATTTCTTTAATTCTTCTATATTTTTTAAGTCTATATCTCCATCAGAAAGAATTTTAATTAGAGATGGGGTAATGTCAGGATTACGAGTATTATTCGTTAAATATATAATATCTGATAATAAATTTAAAAGTTTTAATCCTCTCCCTGCTTTTTTCTCTAACTCCTTAAATAATAAATCTATTGTTTTCTCTAAAGAAAATTCTTTTTTAAAAAACACTATTAAATAAGAAATAAGTTTTTGTAAACTATATTGATTTTTCTTTAAATTATTTCTAATACAATTCAAATATTTAATAGCTGTTTTTAATACTTCCATTTTATCAGTTTTCAATAAATCTGTAAAGCCAATTATTTCTTTCAATTTAGCAGTTAATAGTTTTATATCAATATCTATTAATTTCCTATTTGTTTTAAATATAAATTGAGAAATTGAATTGAGTATTTCACTAAATATACTAATAATATTTTGATAGAAAAGTTCTTTGTGATATTCTTCCCATCTATTTAACCAATAGTTCCATCTCTCAGGTAAAAATGTATTAAAAGTTAAATAATTAATATTCTCTTCAAAATTATAAATTTTTAAAATCTTATATCCATTTGAAAAAAAAAATTTATCTTCAAAGTTAATATTATAGTTATCTAAATTTTGGACTATTTTATCCCTGGCTTGCAGGAAGTTAAGCTCATTCACTTCGGCTTTTAAAAATAGATAAGTGAAATAATAGATTTTTTGTGAATCATCTAGGGATTTGTGATTTCGGGTTATTTCAATAAGATCAATGAATTTCTGTTCTGATAAATAGAATTCCGTTATATCTAGTCCCAATAAATTAGAGATATCTCCATCAATTCTCTCAATACCTACATATTTGAACTCTTTAGCATTTCCATTTAGTCGTTCTAAAGTCTCATTAACTTTATCTATAATTTCGATAAACCTTCACCATATATTTATCATATTTAGATCATATTTTTTGAAATTCAATTCTATTTTTAACTTGATGATGTTTTTTTATTAGCAAGAAACACGATAAATATTATTAAACCTCTTGATTGAGGGTATTTGATCCATTTAAATCTCATATATTCGGGATGGGGCATTATAGTTAAATCACGATTAATTTTTTTTCGAAAATCTAATCCAACTAGAAAACCCACATAAGAATTAATGATTTCACTTTTGATTTGAGTAACATATTGATTTTCTAAGAGATCAAGAGCATTTCTATTATCTTCTTTTTTTCTTCCTTTTTTATCTTTAAGTACTTTAAGTTCAATTGGAATTGTAAATGATAATTTCAAATCAATATGTCCTCTTGCTTCATCAGGGGTATCAATTATTTCTTCCCCAAATTCACTTTTTAAATGCTCTCTCATTTTTGGATGAAAACATTTAGTTTCCATTTCTTTTCGAGAGAGTTCTTTATTTTTTTCATACCATTCTTCAACATAATCTTGTAAAAAATCCTTGTGATTATTGTTATAGACTAATTTGTTTCCAAAATAATTTAAAACTCTTAAGAAATCATTTTGGAATTTTTGAGGTAATTTCAAATTTTTAAATTCATTCTCCAATTTTTGAATGAGAAAATCATCCATAATTGTATATCCAGTGTTAATCTGTTTCCGAATTAAGTTCTGATTTTCAATTAAATTATGCTGATTGCCTACTTTGATTGGACGATAATACTTATTCTTAATATTACCATATTCTGCAAGCATGTAATTATTAGGAAATAATCCAATATCTCCACTCCATTGAAAAACGAGGGGAAATTCTCTTTGATGGAAACTTTTAATCTCAATTTTCTTCCCTTCGGGAGGAATAAGAATATTTTTTCCATTTATAGTCATCTTGCATCTAAAAAGAGAATGATATGATTGATCAGCAGACCATTTCATCTCAATGCTTTTTATTTCATCATTTTCTTCAAATATCGGGTCTAAAAGTTTAAATGAATTAATCGGAAGTACGATTGCAAAACTTGGTTGATCTAGGGCACTAAGATTATAACCAATAAAGGTATTAACTTTTTCAGTTACATTAGAAAATGAGCCATCATCTTCTAGAAATTCAATACCTTCTAATTCTCGGAGGGAAAATTCTATTCCTGGGAAATGTTTAAAATGATCAAAGAAAATGATATTAATTAAATCTCCATTTTCCTTACAAGAAATCCTTGACCATTCATAACCAGATTTTAATTTTTTAATAAAATTATTATAATAAAAATAATTTGGGAATGGATATGCGAATTCAAGTATATATTCATCAAAATGATATTCCATAATAGGAGAGATTTCCATTCTTCTTTCTAAATCCTCAAAATGAATGATTTCATCAAAAAGCCCAATTTCCTCATTATAAGAAAATAAAGGCTCTTTTTGTCCGCATTCTTTTTGGGTATAATCAATCCTAAAATAGAGGATTTCGGAATAGGGGAAGGTTTCTGGTAATTTCTTAATTCCATTATGATTAAACGCCACGATACGCACTCGTAGATTTTCATAAGTCTCATTTAAGTAATTTTCTTTGACTTCATTAATATATCTCACAATATTTTTAAGATTCCAAAATTGACAAAAGTCTGTCATTATTTCGTCACCTTTTTTTGTGATTTCCATAAAAATTCGATCACTTGTTAACAAATCAAGTCTAACATCAATAAGTTCTAAATCTTTCAGTAAATTTATTAAGAATTTTTTTCTGTACTTAAGTCCTATAGGGATTTCATTTAGTAGAGACTCATTTAATATAATTTCATCCCAATTATGCCGTTTACGGTATTCTTCAAAAAAATGAAGCAATTTACATAAAAGAATAATATTATTTAAGTTATTATCAATAATTAGCTCATAATAAATATAAGTCTTTAATCGAAGTCCATTTTTACTATATAATCCCTTATCCTCCAGTTTCTTTATTCCATTCTTGATTCTATGATCAATTTCAAATTTTGGTGGAGGAGGTATACTTGTAGGAATTTGATTAAGATATTTTAAATTTTTTAGAAATTTCTTACAGAATATTCTGATAAGATTTAGTTCATCTTCACAAAAATCTGTAATATCATATTCAAATATAGTTCTCTTTTCAAAATTTTCGAAATACATATCCTATATAAACATAAACTTATTCTTTTCTATGAAAATTTATTATTTATTTCATTTAGTTTTATTTAATAATTTAATAATAAATATCTGCAAATAAGAAAGATAGCATGAAGGCAATAGAAATAGGAAGAAAAATGTAAAAATATTATTAAATTAGTTTAATGGGATTTAATTATCAAACTCACGTCATTTTTTTTCTTGATCTTCATTAAAAGAGTAAAGATTTCATCCGCTGCCATTTCTGTCAAGTAACCCTATGTTTTTTCTTAATTAACTTTTTCATTTCCTAATATAATTCTTTAACTTCATTCCACCGATTATTTGCTCCATAATAGTAACTTAATTCTCGTCTCATATCATTCGCACTTTCCTTGAGTTTATGCGACTCTTTTCCAGTTGTTTTGATATAGCTGTTCAAATATCGAACTAATTTTATGATCGTTTCAATTAAAAACTATTTATCTTTGTCAATTATGTAGTCGAAGAAATGCCCCTCATCTTTGGCTCTCTCTCTCTTATAACCGTGTTTTTTACTATATTCTCTTAGGATTGATTTTTTAACTTCCTCATTAAGTGCATCAACATTATATTTGCTTCTCTCCAGTAAACAATTAATTACTGGATAAAAATACGAGTATAAATCATCTGTATAATTAGAAAAGATTATAGAGAATTTACCTATGAATAGAGGAGTAACTTTTTATTATGATAGAAGTTATTCCCCGCTCATTAATGTTTTTGATTTATAATTAAATGCCCAAAATGTTTTAATCTTTTAGAACCAGATACGGAAAATTGTACTTGCGGATGGGAAAACCCATTAATTCTAATTGGATTAATATAAATTTTACTATTTTTTTAAAACTCAATTTAAATTTGCACTTATTATTTAGAAAATTTTTCAATAATATAATTTTGCAATGAAATAGCGTATTTTTCAAGATTTAGGATTAATATTTTTTGTTCCACTTGACGATAATAAGACACATCCAACTTTTTAAACAACTTTTTCAAATAATCTATCGAGTTAAATATTTCTACAATAGTTTTCCAATCATTAGACCATTCAATATCTTGAGTTTCTATTTGTTCCATTTTTGAAAACACACCTTTATAATTATTATTGAATTTTTAATTATTTAACATCAACATAAGATATAATTAAATTTACAACTAATATATTATTAATATTTAAGTTTCAATTAAATTCATATCATAATTTAAAGTATTATTAATTAAAATAAAATTAAATCTCACTAAAATAATCAATTCATACTAATATTTTTTAATACTAAATATATAATTTAATTATCATTTATTCTTAAGAAGTGCAAAAAGAAAGATTATGACCTTGAAAGCTTATGATTACGAAAATTTTGCCATTGAAATTGATGAATTGTTATTAAATAAATTATTGGAGGGAAGTTTCTAATGGTAAATGTTGGATTATTAGGAGATGTCAGTGTGGGCAAAACTTCGATATTGCGTTTATTTGTCCGTTATTTAAATAAAGGTGATATTGAAAAAGTTAAGGGCGGTATGAAATGTAC
>SDBV01011249.1_pt1 | contig 11623 bp, 9 predicted proteins | sample 2277081 | NCBI WGS metagenome assembly SDBV01 (sample SAMN10402039, study PRJNA504765) | marine sediment metagenome | isolation source: marine sediment core GS10_PC15, 223 cmbsf | place: Arctic Ocean: Southern Knipovich Ridge | collected 2010
CAAGAAGTGCCTTGAATGCCTCGTCTCCGATTCTCTGACGAACATGCCTTAATCGGGCCTTGCGTCGATTTGATCGATCGCCATGTTTTTCGAAAAGGCGTAACGCCGCCAAGGCCAATGGCATAACATCGTCTGGATCAAGCCAACTGAACAATTCAATACCCGTACCGGGAATCGCACCTAGTGAGCCGGCTCCGATTACGCGAAAGCCCCATTTCCCGTCACACTTTTGGGCTACCAGGCCCAGATCGTTTATCCAAGGCCTGGCGCAGCTTTTGTGGCATGACGACAGTGATATCTTAAATTTACGGGGAAGCGATAGAATGCCCTCATGGGCCTCTAGCAATTTGCGTATCGCCTGGGCAAGGCTTTCCAGGTCCGTTGTTCCGGATAGCAAGCCCGAGCAGGGACATACAGTCACATTGCGCAAGGTGTCCCCGCAAGCGCCCATACCAGACAGGGCAAACTGGGCAAGAGAGGCCTGTAGTTTTGGAATTTGATCTGCAGTGAGATTATGAAATTCCAAATCCTGACGCGTAGTTAAATGAAGCGGCGTTCCGGGTGTATATTCCTCAGCCAGCTGCCCAAGCGCTCTCCATTGTTCACCAGTCAGATTCCCGCCGAGAATCTTCAACCTCTGCATCCACTTTCCCTCTTGTCTTTGGGGGTAGAGCCCTAACAACCGGGCCGTGCCAGCATCTTGGGGAAGACACTGGCATGGAAAATTAATACTACTATCCGTCATACCCTTAAGCCTAAATCCCTGCTCCATCTACCAGTTTCAAGGGACGGGTGTGAATTCCGCACTCACCGCCGCACTTGCTAGTGCCGATCCATCTGCCTGCCCGTTCGTCGGGATCTGCAGAAATATGGGTGCAAGGCTCACAGCCAAGGGAGCGGTAGCCTTCATTGTACAAGGGGTTTACATTGATCTGGTGCATAGCCAGATACTGCCAGATCTCTCGTTCGTGCCAGATCAGGACCGGGTTTAATTTTACGAGCCCTTCGTCTCGATGTTCGACTTCTTTGAACTCTACTCTTGTTCTACCCTCTGTGCACCGCAGGCCCGTAACCCAGCAGGTTACATTCATTTTTTCAATGGCCTCACGGGTAGGCTTAACTTTTAACAGATCGCAGCACCTGTCAGGTTCGCTTTGGTAGAGTGCGTCGGCTATCTTTTCCTCATTGGAGAAGACCTCGAGTTCAGGATATCTCTCGACTTCTTCTACCATGAATTGCTTTGTCGCAGCTGGCTTGAAGCGGGTGGTTACGATAAAGCCACGAATAGATTTGTTTACTTGCTTAGCAAGGTGCCAAACTGCAACTGAATCTTTGCCCAGGCTGTTAGCTACTACAAGCCCGTCACCAAACTCCTGCCAGGCTGCATCGATCAGTTCTAAAGAACGTTCGACCTTCTCTTTGAAGTTAAGTGTATTAACCAGTTCCACTACGTCGGCAGTTTCTGCTGTCTTAAGCATCATTAGACTCCTTTGACATTACTCATTTGTTTTTTTTGTTATATTGTGAAATTTGGAATGTATCGACCATCTGCAGCCAACTCGGCTTCTTGCAGATCACTGAATGTCGTAGTTTCGTAAACACCTGCTAAGGCATCGTTCGCGCGTTGCCAGAGATCATAAAATGCATAATCACCCCGGCCGGCGCTTGTTGGCTTTTTGCTTGGGTTAGGCAGGAGGGGGCCTTCGAGAAAATTAATTATCTCCCCAACAGTAAGCTTTTCCGGCGGAACGGCCAAAGTATATCCCCCTTGTACACCTCGGCGGGAGGTAACAAATCCGCCCTGTTTTAACTGCGAAAGGATCTGCTCCAAAAAACGCACGGGTATGTCCTGAGCTTCAGCAAGATCTGAGACACTGACTGGGGTACTATCATCCCGGCCGGACAGCTCAAAAATTGCTCTCAGTGCATATAGGCATTTTTGCGAAACGTTCACTGGGTTCTCCAAAACCTACTATCTCTATCGGGATACTATAAAAGAGTTCGGTATTATGCAAAGAAAAAACTACGAGAATCCGATAGGAATTATCGGCTATGGGTAAAAAACTTGCTAACATCTTGTTATTAAAATGGTTAAAAAGATTAGAAATCTGGAGTAATCTTGCCTTCCCTGCCTTATATTTGATTAAATAAAAAACCCACCAATTCATATCTCAAGTGGGAGAACTACTGCATAGACTTACAGATAGAGCGAATATGGCGATTAGCGGAGATGAGATTCGGGTGATTAGTGACTCTGGCCTTAGGCATAAAGGGCGGAGGGCGTTCTGCATGTTCTCAGGTTCAAAAACAACAAGAAGATCCCCAATAGCCAGTCTCTTAGTGGGTGGACTGGTTATTCTAATCCATTTGGTCCTTTTCCCACTTCTTGCAAACGCGCAAGTTCCTGAAGCCTTAGATAGGACATTAATTGCCAGGGGAGACTCCTCGTATTACCCCTATGAATTCCTCGACGAACAAGGCCAGCCTGCGGGTTTCAACATCGACCTCCTAAGAGCCGTTGGGGATGAGCTTGGGCTGGAGATCGATATTATCCTCGGGCCATGGACAATAGGTCTCGATGAGTTAGAAGCTGAGCACCTAGATATAATTACCGGTGTTTTCAATTCTCGCCAGTTGGCTGACAAAGTTGATTTCAGTTTACCCTACCTGCGTATTCATCACTCGATATTTACTCGTAAGGGAAGTTTGGTCAGATCCCTTGCTGATCTGCACAACAAGGAGGTTCTTGTTCAACGTGGGAAGTTGATGCAGGAATATTTACGAAGCGGGGCTTATACAGATCGGGTCATAGAAGTTGAGTCTCCTTTGAAGGCTCTCGAAATCTTGTCGAGTGGACAATACGACTGCGCCGTCTTGCCCGAATTAATGGGTGTGCTTTTAATTGAGCAGCATGGGTTCAAGAATCTCAAAGAAGTCCGCCCGCCGATTCTTGAGACCGATTATGGTTTCGCCGTTAAAAAAGGCGATCGAGTTCTCAGGGATCATCTTAATGAGGGGCTGGGCATTCTTCATGCGAACGGCCGGTATGAAGAAATATACTACAGGTGGTTTAGCCTCGGAACTTATTTTGGTCACTTTAAAATTCTGCCCATTCTTAAAATCGTCGCCTGGACCGCAGGGCCAGTTCTGCTGCTTATCGGCGGGATTCTTGTCTGGACCTGGTCGCTTCGGGCTAAAGTGCGTTCCCGGACGAGAGAGCTACAAATCGAGCGCGACCGGGCTCATATGTATCTTGATATAGCGGGAACGATTATGGGCGTGATTGATGGGTCTGGGACAATCGAAATAGTTAACCGGATGGCCTGTGAAACCTTGGGTAGAACTCCAGAGGAATTGATTGGAAAAAATTGGTTCGACATTGGCACTCCCCAATCACAGCGGGAGGATATTCGACAATGGTGGGCTGATATGTTTGCGGGCAAAATCGATCCTGTTGAAAATTTCGATGCAGACATAGTAACCAAAGATGGTGATGTCAGAATTGTTGAATGGCAGGTGATTTATCTACGAAATTCAGATGGGCTAATTACAAGGGCTATTTCAAGTGGCAGAGATGTAACCGAACGGAGACGAGCTGAAGATGCTTTGACGGCCTCGGAAGAACGTTACCGCACTGTAGCAAACTTTAATTATGACTGGGAGTATTGGATTGGCCCGAACGGCAGGTACATTTATGTATCCCCGTCATGCTTTAGGATTACTGGATATAGAGCAGATGAATTTATTGAGGACCAGGACCTATTGGCCAAGATTACACATCCTGCCGATCGGGTATCCGTGATTGAACATTTCCAGAAAGAACTTGAAGAACCTGGAGAGCAATTACAAGAGCACCCTTACTTTGATTTCCGCATAATTACTCGTCAGGGGGAACTCAGATGGATGTCACATGTCTGTCAACCGGTCTTTGGGCAAAATGGAGAATGGCTAGGCCGGCGAGGCAGTAACCGTGACATCACAGAAAAGAAATTGGCAAATTCAGCATTAAGAGCCAGTGAAGAAAGATATCGCGGAGTTGTCGAGACAATGAATGAAGGGCTCGCACTTGCAGGGCCCGACTATTTGTTTTCTTTCGTCAACCAGAAGCTCTGTGAAATGCTGGGATATACTCCCGAGGAGATGATAGGCCATCATGTTTTGGAATTCGTCCACGATGATGATAAGGAGTTAATGGCACCTCAAATGGAGAAACTGGCTCATGGTCAAGGGGCAAGTTTTGAGCTTAACTGGCAGGCCAAGGACGGCAGGAAAATCCCAACGCTTTCTTCCCCGAAAGCTTTCATGGATTCTGATGGAAATTTCCTCGGAAGCCTCGGCGTCATTACCGACATCACATCGCTGAAACAGGCAGAGACAGCCTTGCGTGAAAGCGAGGAACGGTATCGCAGGGTGATTGAGACAATGAGTGAAGGTATGGCGATGAGCGATGCCGAGTATAGGTTTACTTTTGTTAATGACCGCTTTTGTGAAATGCTTGGTTACTTACAAGAAGAAATGCTGGGCCAGTATTTAGTCGATTTTATCAACGAAGATGACAGAGAGATGTTTAGGCAAAAAATGGTTGAACGCAAGGTAGGGCGTGTCGGCCCTTACGAATTAACCTGGACTTCGAAGGACGGACGGGTGGTCTATACCATTATCTCGCCAAAGGAATTGTTCGATAATTCAGGGAAGTTCATTGGTAGTTTTGCCGTAGTAACTGACATTACGGAGCTTAAACGTGCCGAGCAGCAATTGCGTGCAGCTAATGAATTGAAGACCAACTTTATCAGGGTCGCAGGTCACGAATTGCGCACTCCGCTAAGTTATCTGTTAGGGACTGCCAGACTTGTTAAGGACAGCCATGACCCAGCTCGCCTAGCCCAGGCCATACATCATATGGATTCCCGCGCCAAACGCATGAGCGACATTGTTCAGTCTATGTTCAAGCTCATGCCCGATTTGGCCGGTGCCATTGAGATGCATTACAGCCGGGTTAATACCAGGGAGCTTCTTGAAAGCATAGACTCTGACTATGAAAGCTATTTGTCTCAACGGGGCCAGCAACTCATAATCGAGATTTCCCCCGATGCCGTCGAATTAGATGCCGACGAAGACAAGTTGCGAGATCTGCTGGAGAATCTCCTTACAAATGCCATCAAATTTACACCCGATGGGGGCCAGGTTCGTATCATAGCCAAACCTGCCGGCGAGGGCATGCTATCTTTCGCCGTAACGGACCAGGGAGGAGGGATCCCCGAGGAGGACCTGCCCTATATTTTCGAACCGTTCTTTACCGGCAAGGATGTTATGCGACACTCAACAGGCCTGGTCGGTTACAAGAAACGAGGGATGGGTTTGGGCCTTGCGATTGTGAAACAATTCGTCGGAATGCATGGCGGGACGGTAACAGTCGAATCATCTCTGACAGGTTCGACTATCGAAATCAAGTTGCCCACTAGGCCTGTTAACAGGGATCCATCCAGCGTAATCTCCAATGGGGCCGGCATTTAAGCAGCTTCTACTGAGTTTCGGCCTTGCCCTTGCCGTTGTCTCTGGCCTTATCAATAAGTTTATGGAGCGTTTCCACCAGGCCGTCAATATCAAAAGGCTTGGCGAAATAGGCGTCTGCCCCAACTTCACTGCCTCTGTGTCGGCAGTCGTCACTGTCCAGGGCCGATATTATGATAACCGGCATGTGGCGGTCATTCTGCAGGCATATCTTTCGACATGCCTCGAAGCCATCCATCTCAGGCAGCATTATGTCCAATAGAACAGCGTCTGCTTCGCATTTTTTGGCAAGTTCCACCGCCTCGGTTCCGGTATAAGCGGAAACCGCATCCATTCCCCATAGCTCAAGCAATTCACATTCCAGGCGGTTCATTTCTTCGTCGTCTTCTACGACGAGAACCAAAGGCTTTTCACGCATCACGCACATGCCCTTCCTCAGTGTTGAAACCGCTGCATTTTAGTTGAACGGATAGGCTTTCGCCTATCATATTATATGTGTATGATCAGCCTTACAGAAGCAATCTTCTCTATCAGCAGCGAGGTTAACCGATTAAATGTCAGTAGGATCTGACCAAAATGACAATTCTGGCCTGCCGAATTCCCACCAGATCGCCGATGCGATCCGGATTTATCTGGATCTGGCATATGGGAAAGAAATCCCGCTGCCCATCCGGAGATTCATACCTCCTGGTCAATTCGTCCCAGCCCAATGGCTGATGAACGATTTCATTGAACGCGATTTTGATCGGAAACCAGAGGGACAAAAAATCCGATCTTTTGGGCTGCGCATGGGTAACAGTATCTACCCCCATATGAAGCTTCGAATAACTCTCCCACCCAAATCTAACCGATTTTTATTCCAAATAGACTCTCATGACGAGGTGCTTACCGCCCCCAGCAGCTCAGCAGATCTTGCCGCACTTGAAGAACTCAAACGCCATAACGCCTCACTGGTAGAACAGATGGTAACATCTATGGATGCTGCGGGGCTTCTAACCGAACGGGGGTATCTGCGCGAGGGTATCGCCCGTGCCCGCCGAAAACAACTCTGATCCGGGTGAATAAGCACCCGTCTCTAGCCTTGGCCGGCCCAACTGCCATCGTCGGCCCCGGCCCAGATTTGCCGCAATTTATCGACAACAACCTGGTCCAACGGGCCGGCCTCCACATTGCCTATATTTTCTAAGACGTGATCGAGATTCGTCGAGCCGGGAATGCAGATAGTTACACCCGGCGCATAAGCGGCAAATCGGATCGCAAGCTCTGCCCAGCTGCCTTCAAAGCCGGCCCCGGCGGGGGTAAAATCCATCGCGCCGAATCTATCGTAATACGGCTGGTGGTAAGGGTTGATCTCACCTGTTGCTGGGAGGCCGTACCGCCAGATGGCATTTGCCAGCGGACGTTTTACAACAACACCAAGGTTCGCCTTGGCTGCCGCCGGCAGGACATCGGCCAGCACTTGCTGGTCGAATATACTGACGGATGTTTCTATGCAATCAAACGCACCTGTGGCGATAGCAGCCAACACATCTTCGCCGTCGCCGCTATAGCCGATAAACCTGGTCAGCCCCGCCTGTTTGACCTCCATCATCGCTTCGATAATTGCATCGGTTATCAAGGCTGCGTCTGCAGGCGAGTGCATGAGTAGCGCATCGACGTGATCTGTCTTGAGCCGCCCCAAAGAAGCTTCGATGCTTTCGCGAACAAGCGGCACGGTCCACTTTGTGTGGGTAAGTTGGCTGGCCTTGTGTCCCCATTTGGTGACGAGATAATATTCGCTGCGTCGATGGCTGACGGCGTTACCGATGAAAACTTCCGAATCCCCGTAGCACTCTGCAGTGTCTATCAGATTAATCCCCGCGTCCAGCGCGCCGTTAAGAACCTTCTCACTTGTCGGGCCGTCCATACCAATTTCGGATCTAAACTGGGCTGCCCCTAATCCCAACACCGTTACATCCATACCAGTCTTGCCGAACGGCCGCTTCTGCATAACAGCTCTCCTTTGTGATGACAGTTATTATACAGGCTCAACTACTAGGGTCTGTCTGAAATCTCTGCCGCGGGCTCGAGAGCGAGCGGTTCGATTACTCGCAAGGACGCCGAAGCAGCCATATCCTCTGCGATATGGCGATACAGGCGGACGCCGCGAGAGGGCGAACAAGCCGCTCGAAGCCAGGCACTGAGTTTTCAGACAGAGCCTAATGGAAATCCTCAGCCAGACTTGACTAGCGGGCCAATTACAAAGACAATACCTCAGACGGCATTAACTTGTATCCAATCCGGCATAAAATGCGGTGGGAAAGTTGCTGTTACTAAGGTTTGCGGGCGTAGCTCAATGGCTAGAGCGTCACCCTTCCAAGGTGAATGTTGAGAGTTCGAGTCTCTTCGCCCGCTTTAAAGCTCGTCGATTCCCAGGAGTCGGCGAGTTTTTTCTATTAATAATCACATTTTCTTCCTGCTGATCAGATTCCGCAGTTGACAAATTCGGCAAATGGGTTAGCATGCATAGTTAGTTAGGAGCAGTCCGGTCTTATCGGACGTGCATCTTGTGTTTATGTGTTTGAGTTATGGGCTGATCGCTTGGTTTTAGAGCCATTACCAGTGATCGAAAAGCCCATGGAGCCTAGGAGGTGGGCAGCTATTAGCCGCCCGCATTTCAACAGGAGGTTTTTTATGTTACGTTTCATTTCTTTACTTGCGGTGTGTGCCGCGATGTTGGTTATTACGACCAGCAGTTATGGAGCAGTTCTTGCTTCAGAAAGTTTTAGCTACACAGCCAGTTCCACCTTGCAGGGTAACGGTTCCGCCGGTAGCGGCTGGGCAGGTGCCTGGGGTGGCGGCCTCTATGCTAACGATATGACAATCGTCAGCGGCGGCCTGAGCTACAACGCCGGTGGTGTCGTAATCAATGGCGGTAGCACCGCTGTTCAGGTCACGGACTCAGCTAGTTCGGGCAATAGCACTGAAACACGGTCATTGGCATCGAATCCGACGGGAGAGGTTTACGTCCGGTTCCTGCTCAATATGGGTTCATCCACTTGGACCAACACGGATACCGCAACCTTCCAGGTAACGGGTATGCGTTCCGCCACAAGCCGGAAATCTTTTTCCCAAGTCGGAATAGACGTTAACAACGTCCCCGATCCGGACGCAGAATTCTCCGTAATGACTGCATCCGGAAAGAGCAACGAAATTAATTACAATCTAGATCAAGGAACGACTTACCTTGTCGTCGCCAGGCTCTATGCAGATCCCGGTCATTCACTCTATGCTGCAAAGTACAACTCGATTGACGTCTGGATCAACCCCAACCTGGCCGGGACAACGGGCTTTTTGGGAACCGCTGTCGCCACTTCCGACCCTTATCTAAAACCAGGGCAGATTGATGGCATTCAACTGAGGCAGTATAACGCCGATAATGGCGACCTGGCTACGTTCGATGAGTACGTAATCGGCGAGACTTGGGGCGACGTAGTTGTCCCCGAGCCGGCCTCGATTGCAATGCTTGGACTTGGTGGGATGGCTCTGCTGAGAAGGCGAACTCGCTAATTCTGGAATAAACTTAAGACGAATTTTGAATTTCTAAGGTGGACATTGCCTCCTAGGCGTAATGTCCGCCTTTTTTTTTATGCCAGATAATCACCTTGCCGACTTGGGCATATCGCAATGAATCTAATCAGCCTTCCTTGAAAAACAAGCACACTTGAAAACATACACATTTGTGTGTAAATTCAATATCACTGTTGGATTTTAAATGAAGGAGTCTGGCTATGGTGCAGCGTGTTAACAGGCGAGATTTTCTCAAACTAGCCGGGGCGGGGGCAGCTTCTTTAGCCATCCCCGGATTAACCATCGCCAGCGCCGATAAGACCCGGCCTAATGTTCTGTTCATCTGCGTCGACGATCTTAACGACTGGATCGAACCGATGGGTGGACACCCCCAGGCCCTTACGCCGAATATGTCACGCCTGGCTGAGCGGTCGGTAGTATTCACCAACGCTCAATGCCCAGCCCCGCTATGTAATGCATCTCGTGCGGCGGTTATGACTGGCCTGCGCCCACATACAACCGGTGTTTACAGCAACCGCAACCCCTGGCGGTGGGCCTGCCCCGATGCGGTAACTCTACCGCAGCATTTCATGAACAACGGCTACCATGTTGCCGGTGCGGGCAAGATTACCGATTACCGTTTCCCCGATCCACCTTCGTGGCATGATTACTACCCGGACAAAATCGACACTGAATCCAAAACGCCCAAGCCTCCAAAGGGAACCCTGCCGCTAAACGGCATTGAAGGTACCCGTAACTTCGACTGGGGCCCGATGGATATCGCCGACGAGGCGATGGGCGATTATAAGACCGCATCCTGGATATCTCAGCAGCTTCACGCCTCGCACGATAAGCCGTTCTTCCTGGCTGCGGGAATCTTCAGGCCTCATCTGCCCTGGTTCGCTCCGCAGAAGTATTTCGACATGTTCCCGCTCGATAAAATCATCCTCCCGATCAGCAAGAAGGACGATCTGGACGACGTTCCCGAGGAAGGCCGGCAGATCGCAAAGGCTGACGGGGACCATCGCAAAATTATTGAAACGGATAACTGGCACAGGGCGGTTCAGGCATACCTGGCCAATACCACCTTCGCCGATGCCTGCGTGGGGCGGATTCTGGATGCTCTCGAATCCAGCCCATATGCGGACAACACCTACGTCGTATTTTGGGGCGACCATGGCTGGCACCTGGGCGAGAAGCTCCACTGGCGGAAGTTCACACTGTGGGAAGAAGCTTGTCGAAGCCCGCTGATGATAGCCGGGCCTGGCATCAAGGCCGGCAGATGCAGCCGACCGGTAAATCTGGTGGACATGTATCCGACACTGGCTGATATGTGCAACCTGCCGGAAAAACCCGAACTCGAAGCGCAGTCCATAACCCCGCTGCTGGCGAATAACTCAGCTACCTGGGACCAGCCGTCACTTACGACGTTCTACCCAGGCAGCCATTCGCTGCGATCTGACAGATGGCGATATACCCGCTACTACAATGGCGGGGAAGAACTATACGACCATTCCAAAGACGAAAACGAGTGGACCAATCTGGCCGGCGACCCAGCTTACGATCATATCAAGGCTGACATGGCGAAGTGGCTACCCAAGCATAATGCTGAAATAATCGAGGATAAGCCTGAAGATCAGAAGTTCGTTGTCGGCCCAAGACCGTAAAGGCTGACAACAGGTATGGCTTAAGCGTAATTGCTGGTTGCGGCGAGAAAAATATGGTATTGTAAACTTGAACAATAACTCCAGATGCATGCGAAGAGGCGTCTACACTTCTCAGCGAGTTATTGTCTAGTCGTTGAAATTGGTGGCTGTGGTAAGGCTGGAAGGCTCTTGTGAGTTGGAGCCGTTGAGTGTCCCACTACGACTTTCGCGATCGAGGGGCGCTGCAACGCTGCGCAATTGACGGAAACTTCAGAAACGCAGACATTTCTTATATCTAGAGCAACGAATGATTGAGATGTCGTAATGATTCGTCAAACGAAGCTTTCTGAATTAAAACATAAGGAGTTCGCACAATGGCGGAGAAGAAGAATAGTTCGGGTGCAGAGTTTTCTGATCTTCTCACGGAAGATCGGTCTTTTGAACCATCGGAAGAATTCCGCCGTTTAGCCTTCATCCGTAACTCTGAGATTCGCGAGCGTTCGTGGGCTGAACCGGAGAAATTCTGGGCCAACGCAGCCAAGGGACTGCATTGGTTCAAGCCATTTGATAAGGTGCTGGATTGGAATCCTCCTGATGCCAAGTGGTTTGTAGGCGGGAAGATCAACGCCAGCTACAATTGCTGTGATCGTCACATCCTGGCCGGGCAGCGAAACAAGGCGGCACTGATTTGGGAAGGCGAGCCCGGCGAACACCGTGTGATGACCTACTGGGATCTGTATCGCGAAGTTAACCTCTTTGCCAATGCATTGAAATCCCTTGGTGTGCAGAAGGGCGATCGCGTGGCGATTTATCTCCCGATGATCCCCGAGGCGGTTGTATCTATGCTGGCGTGCGCGCGGATCGGCGCCATTCACTCCGTAGTTTTCGGGGGGTTCAGTGCCGAGGCCTTGCGAGAT